>JAABUJ010001993.1_pt1 | contig 27027 bp, 22 predicted proteins | sample 5559131 | NCBI WGS metagenome assembly JAABUJ01 (sample SAMN10711875, study PRJNA513366) | rock metagenome | isolation source: Antarctica rocks | place: Antarctica: Victoria Land, Mt New Zealand nord | collected 2016-01-07
TCGAGGACACGGTGAAGATGGTGTGGCCGGAACGCTCTTTGCTGTTCCGGGTGATGGCGGCCCTGCTGTGGCAGAGCCGGGTCGAGGACAGCAAACCGGTGCCCCTGCCCCCGCAGATGATGGAGCGGCGACGCAGGCAACGGCGGGCCAACGAGGTACTGCGGGAGGAGTTGACGGCAATGGTGGAGGAGGACCTGCGGTCCTCCGACCTTCCCGTGTAAACCGGCGGCCACGCCGCCCGGCGGCGGCAGAACCCGCGATGACCTTGTTCGATGAGGTCGGCGACATTCCCACCCCGCCAGCGCAGATCGACCCTGGTGGCACCCCGCTGCCACCAGGGTCACCTGCATTACCCGCAACACCTGCATTACCCGCGACACCCGAAATACGGGAAACCAGCGAGACCGGCGGTGAGTCGGTACCCGGACCGGACCGCCCATCGACGGCGGTGGGGGCGGACTTCCAGCCGGGCACCGGGGTGTGGCCACCGTCGGGACCGAAAGCGCGGGCCCGGGCGAACATCGAGGCGATCACCGTGGTGGCGGCACTGGAGGCGGGGGACCGCCCCGCGACCGTCGCGGAGCAGGAAACCTTGGCCCGCTGGTCGGGGTGGGGGACACTGCCCCACATCTTCGAGGCCCACCGGGAGGAATGGGCCGAGGAGCGCGCCGCGCTGCGCCAGGCCGTGACCGAGGAGCAGTACCAGCAGGCGGCGGCTACGACCCTGAACGCGCACTACACCGACCCGGGCGTGGTCGGTGAGGTATGGAACTTTCTGGAGGAGTCGGGATTCACCGGGGGTCGGGTGCTGGAGCCGGGCAGTGGGGTCGGGTCCTTCATCGGGTTGGCCCCGGGGTCGGCGAGCATGGTCGGCGTCGAGTTGGACTCGATGACCGCCCGGATCAGCGCGGCGCTCTACCCGTCGGCGCAGGTCCGCAACGAGGGTTTCGAGACCACCAGGGTGCCGGAGAACAGCTTCGTGGCCACGGTCGGCAACGTTCCCTTCGGCCGGTACGCACTGCACGACCCCGCGCACAACCCGAACAGCCATTCAATTCACAACCATTTCATCCTGAAGTCGCTGGCGTTGACCGCGCCGGGTGGTTACGTCGCGGTCCTGACCTCCCGTTACACCATGGACGCCGGCCACGACCGAGCACGGCGGGAGATGGCCGCCACCGCCGATCTGGTCGGCGCCGTCCGGTTGCCGACGGGGGCGTTCTCCCGGGTCGCGGGCACCGCCGTGCTCACCGACCTGATCGTGCTGCGCAAACGCGCCGAGAACGAACCGGCCCAGGCCGATCAGGGCTGGCTGGCGGTGGCGCCGGTGGCGGCCACCGCCGAGGACGGCCAGGCCGTGGAGGTGGAGGTCAACGCCTACTACGCCACGCACCCGGACAACGTGCTCGGTGCACTGCGGACCGGGCACGGCATGTACAACGCCGACACCCTGATGGTCGAGGGACCCGGCGGCGCGGAGCTGGCCGAGCAGCTCCGCGACCGCCTGGCGGGAATCCGGGGCGACGCCGTGACCGCGGGTCTCACCCTTAACGCGCGGGCGGCGGACACCACCACGGTGGCCGAGGCGTTGTTCGATCATGGGCTGGTCACCGCCGCCACCGCGGCGCGGGCCCCGATGCTGGACACACTCACCTACGACGAGGAGTCGGGCGGATTGCGCCGGTGGGAGGGGCAGCAGTGGGTTGCCCACCCGGTGGGCAAGGCGAAGTTGGCTGAGTTCCGGGAGCTGCTGGCGCTGCGGGACACCACCACGGCACTGATCGGGGCGCACGCCGCGGAGATCCCCGTCGGGCAGCGGGATCAGCTGCGCGGTGAGCTGAACCGGCTCTATGACCGCTACGTCACTACGCACGGGCCGATCAACCGGTTCCGCTGGACCCAGCCCCACGACATCACCCAGGCCAAGCACGACGAACGGATGGGCAAATTCGAGGCCACGTGGCGCGACCGTGAGGGGTTCGAGGGTGTTCCCTACCCCGGCCCGGTGCCCGACTCCGTCATCGAGGGGTGGGAGGAGCGCGCGTGGACCCCCACCGCCCCGTCCAAGCGGTACGCGCACCTGGACGGGGGCATCCGCGACGACCCCGGCTTCGCCACGGTCGCCATGCTGGAACACTTCGACGAGGAAACCCAGACCGCCCGCAAGGCCACCATCTTCGCCACCGACGTCCTGTCCGCCCGCGTGCCGCGCACGAGCGCGGCCAGTGCGGAGGAAGCGGTCGCGATCAGCATGGACGAGACCGGCACCCTGGACGTGGACCGCATCGCCGCGCTGTTGGGCCTGGACCCCGCTGCGGCACGGGCCGCGCTGGTGGGGTCGGTGTTCGCCGACCCCGAGGACTCCACCAGGTTGGTCACCGCCGCCCGGTACCTGTCGGGCAACGTGCGCACCAAACTGGCCGCCGCGGAAGCCGCTGCCGAGTACGACCCCGCCTACGACGCCAACGTGGCGGCGCTGGCCGAGGTGCTGCCCCGCACCATCGAGGCATCCGAGATCGAGCTGCGCCCCGGTGCCCCGTGGATCGACCCGACCGACTACGAAGCCTTCGTACGGGAAGTCTTGCAGGCCCCCTCGGCGGACGTGGAGTTCGCGGCGGGCACGTGGACGGTGGACGTTCCGCGGTGGAACCGAAGCTCGCCGGTGATGACCGAGGTGTACGGGACGGGGAGCTATGACGCGGCGAAGCTGCTGGAATCGGTGTGCAACTCCCGACCGATTCAGGTGCTGCGCCCGAAGAAAGAGGTGGCCGAACGCGGCGGTGACCCGGTGGACATGGAGGAGACGTTCGCCGCCCAAGCCCAGGCCCGCAAGCTCACCGACAAGTTCCGGGAGTGGGTGTGGACCGACGAGGACCGCCGGGACCGCCTGGTCACCGAGTACAACACCCGGTTCAACTCGCTGCGCCCCGCCCGCCACGACGGTTCTTCGCTGGCGTTGCCGGGACAGAGCGGACGCACCCCGCACCCGCATCAGCGGGACGCGGTGGCCCGGATCATCGCCGAACCCACGGTGCTGCTCGACCATGTGGTCGGCGCCGGCAAAACCGGGGTGATGGTGATGGGCGCGATGGAGCTGCGGCGGCTGGGACTCGCCCGCCAACCCTGGATCGTGGTGCCCAACCACTTGGTGGAGCAGGTGGGTCGGGAAGCCAAGCAGTGGTATCCGGCGGCGAACATCCTGATCGGGTCGAACACCACCAACTTGGAGCGCCGCCAACGCTTCGCCGCGCAGACCGCGACCGGGGACTGGGACGCGGTGATCGTGCCCAAGAGTGTGTTCACCGCCATCGGGGTATCCGCGCAACGGCGAGCGGATCACCAGCAGAAGTCGCTGGCGGAGATGAAAGCCGCCCTGGCGGCGGCGCGCACCGGCGTCGGTGCGAAGAAGATCGAGGTCGCCGTCAAGGCGCAGGAAAAACGCATCAAAGACCTCACCGAGACCCCCACCAAGGACACCGGACTGACGTTTGAGCAGGTGGGTGCTGACTATCTCCTGATGGACGAGGCACACATGTACAAGAACCTGACACGGGTGTCCGGTGTGCAGGAGTTGACGTGTTCGCCCGGCTCGCAGCAGGCCGAGGATCTGGCGATGAAGCTGGAGTTGCTGCGGGACCGGCGCCGTGATGCGGCGGTGGCGGCGGGGCGGGTACCGGATGCGTCGGTGGAGCGGGTCGCCTGCTTCGCCACGGGTACCCCGGTGGCGAACTCGTTGGGGGAGATGTGGGTGATGCAGAAATACCTGCGCCCGGACCTGCTGGAAGCGGCCGGGGTCGCCGACATCGACTCCTGGGGTGCGACGTTCACCGGGACCACCGCCACCGTGGAGATGAACGCCTCGGGATCGAAGCTGAAGGCGGTGACGCGGGTCGGGAAGTTCGTCAACGTCCCGGAGCTGGTCACGATGAGTTCGGTGTACACCGACGTGGTGACCCGCGATGATGTTCCCGCGGCCTTGCCCACGCTGGTCACCGGGGCCCGGCAGGTGATGAGCATGGCGGCCTCGCAGGAGGTGCGGGACTTCATCACCGACCTGGCGTGGCGCAGTGAGCACTTCGACCCGAAGCGACCGGACATGGACAACATCCTCAAGGTCACCAACGACGGTCGTAACGTGTCGCTGGACCCGCGGCTGGCCAACCTGGAGCCCCCCTTGGGTGGGGGCCGGGCGGGCGCGGTGGCCGATCAGGTGATGCGCATCCACACCGCGTCGGCGGACACCCGGTACCGCGATGAGTCCGGCCACGAGTCCGACACACCGGGTGCTTTGCAGATCGTGTTCTGTGACCGGGCCACCCCGAACAAGGACGGCCGGTGGTCCATTTATGACGGGGTGCGCGAGGAGCTGGTGGCGCGGGGGATGGCGGCCGGGGCGGTGCGGTTCATCCATGACTGCGAGAAGCCGGCGGAGAAGGCGGCGTTGTTCGCCGCTTGTCGGGGTGGGCGGGTGTCGGTGCTGATCGGGTCTACGGAGAAGATGGGCACCGGGACGAACATTCAGGACCGGGCGATCGCGTTGCACCACATGGACGTGCCGTGGCGCCCGTCGGACCTGGAGCAACGCGAGGGACGCATCATCCGCCAGGGCAACCAGAACCCGCAGGTGGAGATGCTGAACTACGTCACCCAGGCGACGTTTGACACCGTGATGTGGCAGACGGTGGAACGCAAGGCCCGCTTCATCGCGCAGATCAAGACCGGTGATCTGGACGCCCGCACGGTTGATGACATCGGCTCCGACGACCTGGGCAACGCCGCCGCAGCGACCAAAGCGGTCGCCACCGGCGACCCACGGCACCTGGAGCAGGTGGCCCTCGATGATGACGTGAAGCGGCTGGGGGCGCTGAAACGGGCCCACGGGGACGCCCAATGGCGCCACCGCGACGAGCAGAAGCAGTACAGCAAAGAGGTCACCGCCACCACCGCGCAGCTCGAGGCGATCGACGCCGCACTGCCCGCCATCCGGGCCAGTGCGAACGACCCGTTCGCGATGACCATCGCCGGGCGCCGCTACACCGAGCGCGCCGACGCGGCACCGGCGTTACTGCACGCGGCGCAAGGCGCCTACACCCAAGCACGCCAGCACGGTGCGAGCCGGTCGTTCCCGGTGGCGCAGTTGCGGGGGGTGGAAGTCCGGGCAACCCGATTCCTGACCACGGACGACGTGATGTTCGAGTTGTCGATCCCCTCGCGCAGCACCAGCGTCTCCGGCAACGATCTGCACAGCGGTACCGGGGTGGGCATGGGTTTGTTGCGCCGGATGGAAAACCTGGTGCGGGGCACCGAGGAGCACCGCGGGGTGCTGGAGCATCGCTACGACCTGGCGGTGCGCCGCATCGGTGAGCTGGCCGCGGTCGCGGACACCCCGTTCGAGCACGCCGCTGAGTTGGCGGACAAGCAAACCCAGTTGGAGATGCTGACCGCGCAGTTGCACATCGAGTCGTCGGGCCCGGAAGCCCAAGCCGCCGCCGCAGCAGCGCTGCAACGGATGCAGGCGATGGGGCGGGAACCCGGCTACAGCCTGCGCCTGAACCCCACCCCCGCGATGATGGCGGAGATGGGAGTGGACCCGGTGTCGTACAAGGAAAGTCTCAAGCAGGCGGCCGGCGGGAGCCGGGAACCTGGTGCGCGAGCACCGGCAGCGGGGGGTGAACTCAGCGCCGCCCAAGACGCGGTGCGCCGCGCGATGGCCTCGCATCCGGGCGGGGTTGGGCGGCACACGCAGCAACCTACGCGGACGACGGCGCCGGGGGAGGTGGTCGCGGCGAGCACCGGGGTGCAGATCCCGGAGGGCGAACTGGGCGCCGCCCAGCGCGCGGCGCGACTGGCGGCGCTGTCACACCCGCGCAGCATCCGCCAGCAACTCGCGCACCGTCGGGGCCCCACCGAAGACACCCACGCGGCACCCGGCCACGACGGGCTTACCACCGGCCGCGACGACGAGCGAGGCCGGTGAAGGTCGCGGCCGACCGGCTGATGTGCCCCGCGCTCGCCGGGTATGCGGTGCGTCAGTCCGACCGCCTTAACACCTCGTCAACAGTTTCGCTGCGAGCCTCGTCCAGCGCGTCTTGGATTTGTTCGTCGCTGGCACTGGCGCACACGGGTTGGATCAGCCCGTCCGCCATGGCGTAGAGGTACGTGCCGATCGGGGTGTCGCGGACGTAACTGCAGTGTGCGCACTCCTGGCCGATGCCCAGCTCTGAACTGTCTGTGGCGCCGAGGTTGAAGCCATGCACCCGCAACGCGCACGACTCGCACAGCCGTTGCTCAGCCGCCTCACCGAGCGCCCCCATACCGGTAGGTGGGCTGAGACCCTTGCGACACGTCGTCGGGGTCGGGTCGCGCGGGCCACGGTGACGTCGGGTCAACCAGTTCATGATCGCCATGGTGAGGGCGGCGAGCGTCTACGCGGCATCGGGTGCAGAGGGTTGAGCAGCGGTGTCCTGCGCCGGTGGTGGTGCCGTCTTGCGGACGCGGGTGCGTTTGGGTGCGGTGAGGCCGCCGTTGTTGAGCTGGGCCGTGGTCCAGCCGCCTGCGGTGGCGGCGGCGAAGGCTTTGCGGGCTTTCGTGGCAGCGTCGGCTGCTGCGGTGCGCGCGGTGGTCACCGCATCCACGGCCTGGCGGTGGGTGTCCAGGGCGGCCCCGAGGGTTTCCACGAGGGCGATCCGGTCCGCGAGCAGCGTCTTCGCGACTTTCGCGGCGGTAGCTTTGCCGGTGGTGGTGACTGTCATGGGTTCGCCTTTCGTTCGGTCAGGACGTGGGCGGGAACGGTGATGATCGGGCGGTGGTTTCCGTGCCGGGGGCGCGGTCCCGGAACTGTCGAGCAAGGGGTTTGCGGACGTACTTCGTGGCATCGAAGCTCGGAGGGTAGACCACGGGTTTGCCCACCGACGCACGGGATGGAGGGGCTGGTGGTGTGCGGGAGTGGTCACCGGGGAGGTCGTCGGGGCTCCAGGTGATGGGGGAGTCCGCGTGGCCGCTGAGGGCCTGGGCGGCGCGACGCAGGGCATCGGCGACGGCGATGCGGTGGCGAGTGGCGTCATCGACCGGGTCTGGGTCAGGGTCGAGTTCGTGGGCGGACAGGTGCAGGTCGTGCACTGCCTCGGCGCGGGTGTTGCCCTCTTCGTACAGCTCATCGAGGACCGTCCGCACTTCGGCGGCGACCGCCTCGGTGTCGGTGGGCACTGGGGTGGGGTGCGCATGCTCCGGTGGGATGGGGCTGTGCATCGTCGGTGTCCTGTCTGTGGCGGTGGCTCACGGATCGAGGCGACGGGCTGGTGGTGTCGCGCGGGGTGGTGACCAGCTTAGTCCGTGCCGCCCCGATATGAAGCCGATCCTGAGCAGTGCCCGCCGGGTCCAGGGTGGGCCGTAGGTCCATCACGGAGTGACGCCGGAGGCGCCCTTGATGCGGCGTGGACTGTGCGGGTGATCCCGGCTCGGGGAGGCCCACCCATGCCACCGTCGTCGGGGCAGCTTGCGGTGGTCGGGTCCGGCGGAATGTGGTCGGGGTGAGCACCGGGACTGCGGAGCGAGATGTATGAACAGATATCTGAATGTGGCCCGGGTCTTCCGCTGAGGGCGGCCCGGGGGCACACTGGGGGTGCCGGGGGCGACCCAAGGGCGCGGGGACGCTGCGCTGGGCGAGGAGGGCGTGGTGCGAATGACGCTGGGACGCGGGTTGCGTCGTGCACGGGTGACCGGTGGGCGCCCCCATTCGGTGTGTGTGCGGATGACCGATGAGGAGTTCGCCTACATCAGCGCGCGGGCGGCGAACGCCCGGTTGAGTGTGCCGGCGTTGTTGGCGGTGAATGCGTTGACCGCGGAGGACCAGCCGGTGATTGATCCGGGGCGGCTGCGGGCGATGGTGATCGAGTTGTACGCGGTGCGCCGCGGGATGAGCAACGCCGGGCGCAACATCAACGACGTGGCCCGCTTCGCGTTGGGGACGGGGGCGTTGAAGGAGAACACGGACCTCTCGGTGCGGGAGTTCCGGGCTGCGGTGGCCCGCCTGGACGGGTTCCTGTCGGTGTTGGCGCAATACCTGCCGGGTGTGAACTTGAAGGACGTCGACTGGTGATCACCAAGATGCAGCGAGGTTCGCGGACCCGGGGGCTGGTGGAGTACCTGTTCGGGCCGGGCCGAGCGGAGGAGCACACCAACCAGCGGATCGTGGGGGCGTGGGACAAGGCGTGGGTGGGGATCACCCACCCCGATGCGGTGCAGCGGGCGTTGCTGACCGCGGAGGTCGACTCGCATCTGAAGTCGATGCCGGAGGCAGCGAAACCGGCCGAGCACGTGTACCACGTGTCGATCTCCAACCACGGCGAGGACCGCAACCTCACCGACACCGAATGGGAGACGGTCGCGGAGACGGTCGCAGCGAAGTTGGGGTTCACTGCCACCGAGGACCGGGCGGGTGCCCGGTGGTTCGCGGTGCATCACGGGGCAGCGTCAGGGGACCGTGATCACATTCATTTCGTGGCGACCCTGGTCCGCGAGGATGGGCGGGGCATCTACCCGAACAAGGACAAGCTGGCGCTGCGGGAAGTCGCCAGACAGTTACGCGAGCAGCTGGGGTTGGAGGTCCGCACCCGGGAGCCGGGGGCGGGGCAGCCGGGTTTGTCCCGCAGGGAAGTCGAAGCCCAGCGCAGCACCGCAGCGGCCCAGCACGTGCCGGCATCCCGCGTGGCCGCGCCCCCGGTGGCCGCGCCACCCAAGCGGGTGGCCATGCCCAATCAGGAACAGTTGAACGCGGAGCGGCGCCACAAGCGGGTGCGAACCCCACCCAGCGTGGAAAAGGATTCCCCGCGTGCGCCGGGGGAGGAGGCCCCCCGATACCGGTTGGCGCGGGCGGTGCGGGCCGCGGCCACTGCCGCGGACACCGAAGCACAGTGGTTGCAACGGATGCAGGAGCTGGGGGTTCAGGTAGCGCCCCGGTGGGAGCAGGGCGGGGCGCGGGTCGTGGGCTACCGGGTGGCCCTGGCACCGACCCATCCCGCCCACCGGGGGGGCCAGGCGCAGTGGTTCGGCGGCGGGAAACTCGCGCACGATCTGACGTTGCCCGCCTTGCGGGCGGGCTGGCGGCGGGACTGCGACCCGGCCACAGCGTGGCGGGCAGTGCCGGGGGTGACGCCGGTAGCCACAATAGGGGCGGACCCGGCGCGGCTGGCGACCGCGGCGCAGGTGCAGGAACGCACGGGGACACCTGCACCCGGCAACGAGGATGAGGCCATCGCCCGGGCGGGGTTCAGCGTGCGGAGCGCCGCGCGCGGCGCACGGTGGCTGGCACCGAACGCCGACGAGCCGGCGTGGGCTGCAGCTGCGCGGGACACCGCGGGACTGTTGGCTGCCCTCGCCGAGCACGCCCCACCCGCACAGGTGGCACCGATCGCGGCGGCCGCGGCGGCGATGAGCGGCGCCGGGCAGGTACCGCACCGGGAGGCGCGGGGGAGGCGGGGATCACTGGGCGTGGAGTTCGCGTCCGTGGCGTCCACCGTGCTGGCGGTGCACGCCAACACCAAGTACTCCACCGACCTGCTGCTGGCCCAAGTACTGCGCCTGTCCCGGACCATCGCCGCCGCGAACGAAGCCGAAGGCCGCGTGCTGCCCGCCCGCCACGCCAGTGCGGCGGTGGGTTTGCTGCAGTCCGCTACCACGCCCACACCAACGGTGCCCGCACCGGCCACACGGGTGGCGATGCCCAACCAGCAACAACTCGACGCGGAACGGTCAGGCACACGCAGGCGCGGACCCCACCGCGGACCCGGACACGATGACGACCCCGGCCCCTTGAGCCCCGGGTTGCCCACCGAAACCGACCGCGGCCTCGGCCGCTGAGCACACCCCGCCGCAACGAAAGGTCCACGACGATGAGCGCACCGCACCAGGAGATGCACGAACTGACCGCGGAAGTGGGGCCGGTGGCCCGCGCCATGCTCTCCGCCGCGCTCGCCGTCGTGCAGGCCCGTCAACAGCGCCGGCTCACGGCGGCGCGCGCAGCGGAGGCGGCGCAGCGAGCCTCGGGGGAGCGGGCCGACGGTCCACCGGACCGCGGCACCGGGGCACCATCACCGCCGCCCAGCGCGGAGCGCGGCACGGTCGGGACACCACCGGGCAGCGACGCGCTGCGGGAACGGCCCTTCAGCCGCCGCGCCACCCAGGAGACGGCGGACACGATGGTGGCCACGCCGGGCGCGGCGGAGGCCGATACCCATCTTCGAGGGGTGGTCCGTGACGCGGTGCCCGCCCTCGCCGACCGGGTGCTCGCCGAGGAGTCGTGGCCCGCGTTGCGGGCAAGCCTGCACCACATCGAGGCGGGCGGCGGAAACCCTCGCGCGGAACTGGTCGCTGCCGCAGGCACCCGAACCCTGGACACGTCCAAGGACCTGTGCCGGGTGCTGTCCTGGCGGCTGGCGAACCAGACCGCCAGGACGACACCACCCCGCGCCGAGGCTGCCGCACAGGCGCAGGCACAGTCGGTGTTGCACGCTTTGGCCACCGACCCGGTGGGCACCGCCCATGCCTACGCCGACGCCCAACTCCACCGCGACACCCACCCCGAGGTGGCGTCGGCGTGGGATGAGGCGCTGCGCACCGAACACATCGACCCGCACCAGGTGGCCGACGATGCCACCGCGGCGGCGGTGCGCCTGGACAAGGCGGCCCCCACCGCCGAACACGACACGAACTTCGATGAGGAATACCTGGGGGCCTTGCACGAGCTGGGGGTCGACATCGACGCGGGCCGCCAGCAGCTCGCCGCCCCCGGCACGCGTACCAGCGGGCAGTCACCCGCCACCAGCCCAGCCGGGCGAAGCCCCGCGGGACAGGTGTCAGGCAGGACCGCATTCAGCGAAGGGTCCCCAGCAGCCCAGCTCGCCGGGAAATCACACCCCCGCAGCATCAGAGACCAACTACAAGCCAAACGCGCCACCCGCACCGCCGCCGCGGCTGACCGTGGTCAAGCCGACACCGCACAGCAGGACCCCGGTACCGAGCAGGGTCGCGGAACGCGCAGCGGCGCCTTCGGTGACGGATCAGCGGCCGCGCAGCTCGCGGGGAAATCGCATCCCCGCACCATCAGGGAGCAGTTGGCGACCCGCAAGTCCGCGGCGCACGAACAACGGGCCGCCGTCGTGCGACCCGGCCTGGAATCCACCCACGAAGCCGAACGCGACTGGTGAGCCGGGGCAGGCGGGCGCCGGTAACACTCGCGCACGGACTCCCCGTCGTCGACCGCGGGCCTCTCCCACCCGAGGTGCACCAAGCATGGCGCGCCGCCCACCCCAGCTGAGCAGCCTTCTATAGAACACACGGGCTCGACCGGACGGAGGGGGAACTGGTCGTCGCCGTCCGAAGTGAGTCGTAAGGGCGCTGTCTGGGCACTGTGATCTGGCAGGGAATTGGGTTGCGGTGAGCGTTGAGATCAGGCGGTGGCCAGCTGACGAGTGATCGCGAATGCGCTATCATCCTGGCATGGCGACGATGGGCCCTACCACCACCTGCTACACCGAGCGGTTCGCCGGAAACCTTGCGCGTCTCGCCCGAGCCCAGACCGGTATGTCGCAGCGCGATGTCGCGGCCCGCTCCGGCGTCGCGCAGTCCGTGATCGCCGCGATCGAGTCCGGCACCCGTCAACCGTCCTGGCCGCTGCTGTGTCGCATCCTCGCTGGCGCCGACCTGGAGCCCCGCGTCCAGCTCGCGTCCTACGACGATCACGACGACGTCCTCGACCGACGCGCCACCAACTTCCCCGAAGCCCACCGGACGGCTGAACGGGCCCGCGACCATGCCCTCGCCGTCGCCCCTGCCGCCGGCCGATGAGCAACGACCCCCCCACCGCGGGAGCCAGGAGCGACCTCGACGCCGCGTCCATCTTCGCAGTCCTCAACAGCCACCGGGTCGACTACGTGGTCGTCGGCGGGTACGCCGCCCAGATGCGGGGGGCGTCTCGCCCTACCACCGACGCCGACGTCACCCCTGAGACCAGCGCCGAGAACCTCGCCCGCCTCGCCACAGCGCTGCGTGCGCTCAAGGCTCGGATCCGTACCGACGCAGTCCCCGAGGGACTGCCGTTTGACACGTCCGCCGACGCGCTGCGGGGCATGAAGACGCTGAACCTGCAGACCGAGCACGGAGACCTCGACTTGGCTTTCGTCCCCGACGGCACCACCGGCTACGGCGACCTGATCCGCTCGGCCACCGCCCAGCCCGTGGGCGGCACGGTCGCCCAGGTAGCCGCCCTGAGTGACATCATCCGCAGCAAGACCGCAGCCGGTCGGCAGAAAGACATCGAGGCGCTCCCCGAGCTCCACGCTCTAGCCCGCCACGGACAGCCGCCGGCCGCTGGCGTCTGACCGCCCGCAAAGATCGTCATCTAACAGGGTCCGCGGCGGCGTGGGCGGCTGGGTGGGCCAGCAGGGCGGTGCGGGTGTAGCTGGTCAGCGCGTGTGCGGCGGTGCTGATGGGTCCTTCGGTTCGCCAGGCGATGGCGAGGCGGCCTCGGATCTCGGGGCGGGTGATGGTGAGGATGTGGTGGTGCTGGTGTGGGGCATCGGCGACGGTTCGGGGCGCGACGGCCACGCCGAGGCCTTTCGCGGCGAGTTGTGCGGCGACGCGGGGGTCGCCGGCCTCGAAGCCGATCCGCGGTCGGAGTCCGGCGTTCGCGCACGCTTCGTCGAGGCAGGCGCGGAGCCCGGCGCCCGGCTGACCAGGGTCCGTTCGGCGAGGGCTTTGAGGGTGATAGTGGTTGTGGGCTATCGATCTCACTGCCACCAGCACAGTTGTGGTCCAGTAGGTCGATTCGTTTGCGGGACTTTGAGTCGGCGGTGTCGATCGTGTCTGTGGGGGTGTCAGTTCCTGGCGCCGACCCACAGTCGGTGCAGCTCGCAGGCCACTCCGGGGGCGACCGCAAGCAGGCCGCCCGTGGGGCCCTCACCCGGGGGGAGGTCGTGCTCGAGGCCGTCGCGTCCGAGGATGAGCGCGCCGGCCTCCCGTGCCACGACGACGGCGGCAAGCGCGTCCCAGGTGTTGTAGCCACCGAGCACGGCCGCGGCCGCACGTCCCGCACCGACCGAGGCGACGGACAGTGCGGAGGAGCCCATGATCCGGGTCGTGCACAGCTTCGCGGACAGCTCGAGGAACATTTGCTCCATGCCGGGCCACGGGCGATGGGCCGCCCATTCGGTCAGGACCACGGCGCCGGCCAATGTGGTGTCGGTTCGAGATCGGATCGGTCGCCCGTTGAGCCGCGCCCCGCGTGTCCGCGCGGCACCGAACACTTCGCGGCGGTAGGGATCGGCGACCACACCGACAGCGCCCCCGGACTCGTCGCGCAGTGCAAGGCTGAACGAGGACCACGGGAGCCCATGAGCGAAGTTGGTGGTGCCGTCCACCGGGTCGACGTACCAGACGAATTCAGCCTCTGCGTCTCCCATCACGCCGAGTTCCTCCCCGACGACGGTGTGGTCAGGAAACCTTTGGTGGATGGTCTCGCGCACGAGGTGCTCCACGGCGCGGTCGGTCACCGTCACGTAGTCAGACGGCCCGTGCTTGGTGGTGATCTCCTCCTCGGGTGGCTGATCGGTGCCGATCCGGTCCATCGCCGTGATCGCCAGCTGCTCGGCGAAGTACAGGTAGCCATCCAGGCCCGGACGTTCCCGCGTCAACACGTCGCGTCCACGCTGCGGCGCTCGGGCAGGCCTGCGGCACAGTCGCGGCCCAGCAGGTCGACCAGGAAGGGGAGGCGGTTGGTGACGACCGCGTCGACACCCGTGCCGAGAAGTCTCGCCATGTTCGTCGGACTGTCGACCGTCCAGGTGGAGACCTGATAACCATCGTCGTGCATGCGCCAGATGATGTCCTCGTGCAGCGCCAGCACTTCCCACGCCGGGTTGAAGAACTCGGCGTTCAGGGCTTTGAGCACCGCGGGGTCGGGTAGTTCGCGTTCGGCCCAGGTGAGACCGATCCGGGCTTTCGGGGCGAGCTCACGGATGCGCAGCAGCGCCTCGACGTCACTCGTCACGAACAGGCATCGGGCCAGCGCCCGGTGTCTGGTGACCAGTTCTGCCGCATGGACAGCCGCCGCGCTCTCGGGCAGGTCGACCATCAACGGTGCACTGACGGCGGACAGAACCTCAGCGAAGGTGGGGACCTGATAGGACCTCACGCGTATCGTTCGAACTTCATCGAGAGTCAGCTCGGACAGGCATACGTCCCGACCCCAGACTTGCCGCAGCGTCGAGTCGTGCAGGAGCACGACTTCGCAGTCCTTCGTCAGCCGGAGGTCGATCTCTACCATGTCCGCACCCTGGCCCGCGGCGGCGAGGACGGCAGGCAGCGTGTTCTCGGGATGGGCGTAGGGGTCCCCCCGGTGTGCGATAGACAGTGTCACGAGGCTCAGTTCACCTCGCTCCCCTGGAGCGCTCTGCTCGCAGGCGTCACGCCCCCCGGGGGAACGAGCGCGCCGTCGTGGTAGACGAGGGCACGGGTGAATGACACTTGCACCCGCGTCGCATGGAACTCGCTTCCCACGAAGGCACGGATCTTCGTTTCGCCCAGGGCCACGGTCACCTCTTTGTAGTGCCCGCGTGGGGTGTCGCGCACGACCGTGCCGGGCACACCCGCCGGCGCGGTGCGGCCGTGTGACGGGCTTGTATCGTTCGCGGCGGGGGAGTTCCCCGCTCGTGGCACCACCCGTACGTCCTCCGGGCGGACCCCGATGTCGGTGACCTGCTCGGTGACCGGCAGGGGGCCGGTGCAGGGAACCCGCACTCCCGAGGGCGTCAGGACGATGCCGTCCGAATCCGCCGTGCCCCGCAGGAAGTTCATTGTTCCGACGAATTCGGCTACGTAGCGGGTGCTCGGCTCCCGGTAGATCTCGCCGGGGTCGGTGTACTGCTCGATCACCCCGGCGCGCATCACCGCGATGCGGTCGGAGATCGACAGCGCCTCGTCCTGGTCGTGGGTCACCAGAACCGTGGTGATGCCGACGCGTTGCTGGATCTCCCGGATGTCTTCGCGCACCCTGACCCGTAGCTTCGCGTCCAGGTTCGACAGGGGCTCGTCCAGGAGCAGCACCTGCGGCTCGAGCACGAGTGCCCGGGCCAGCGCGACCCGCTGCTGCTCACCACCGGAGATCTGCGCCGGGGCACTGTGCAGGTGGTGGGTGAGGTTGACCAAGGACAGCGTCTGCTCGACCCGCTCGCGGATCTCCGATTTCGGCAGCTTCCGTAGCCGCAGCCCGAAGGCGATGTTGTTGAACACCGACATGTGCGGCCACAGCGCGTAGTTCTGGAACATCATCGCGGTCGGACGTCGCTCGGGAGGCATCCGGGTGCAGTCCTGACCGGCAATGGTGATGCGGCCCTCATCCGGTTGGATGAACCCGCCGATCATGCGGAGCGTGGTCGTCTTGCCGCAGCCGGAGGGTCCCAGCAGGCACACCAACTCCCCTGCGCGCACTTCGAGGTCGAGGCCGTCGATGATGGTCTGCCCACCGAGGGCCTTGCTGAGTCCGGACAGCACGAGGCCGGAGCTGTGGGCACTGCTCTCGGCCGGTGTTCCGTTGGTGCGCCCACCTGTGGTGGGCCGCGGGGTGGTGGGTGCTGGCATCGGCATCGCCTATCGGAGTTGGAAGCCATCGGCAAGGGCGCCACCCATGATGTGCTTGCGTACCAGCGACATCAGGATGACTGAGGGGATCGAGAGCAGGATCGCGAACACGGCAGCGACCGACGCGGGGTAGTTGAGTACGAGGGTGTACATCTCGGTGGGCATGGTGATGTAGTTCGGAACGCCGACGAGGAAGGTTCCCTGGGCCTCGTCGAACGCGGCGAGAAACGACAGGATCATCGCGACGAAGATGCCCGGTGCGGCGAGCGGGAACGTCACCCGGAAGAAGACGCGCAGCGGGCGGGCACCGACATCGCGCGCCGCCTCCTCCAGGCTTCGGGGCACGGCGGAGAACGCGGCGGCCGGGATCCACGTCATGAAGACGATGGTGCCCAGCAGCTGGACGATGACCACGCCGAGGAAGCTGCCCATCAGGTTCAGCGAGTAGAACAGGCCAGCCAAAGCAATGTAGAGACCGAACTTCGGGAACGCGTTGGTGGCGAACAGGGACACCAACAGGATTTGACGGCCGGGAAAACGGCAGCGGGAGAACGCATACGCCGCCGGGAGACAGATCAGCGCCGAGACAAGCGTCACGACGGGGGCGAAGGTGAAGCTCAGCCGGATCGACTGCCCGAGGCTGCCGTCGGAGAACACCGTGCGCCACCAGCGCAGGGTCCAGCTCGACGGGAGCAGGTCGGGGTAGTTCCACGTGTCCGCGAACGCGCGCAGCGCGAGCCACACCATCGGCCCGAGGATGAACACCGCCAGGACCCCCAGGGCAACCCCGAACAGGGCGTGGCGCAGCACGGCCCGCGCTGGTCCGGGCGCCTGCCACTGCTGGGGGGGCGGTTGCGCAGCAGGCTGGCCGGCGGCGGTGACATGGGGGCGCCCCGTCGCTGTGGTGCTCATCACACTGCTCCAGACTGCTTCGCGGCACGGAAGTTCGCCCACACGTACGCGGAGCCGATCCCGGCTGCCAGCAGGAACACCGCGACCGCCATGACCTCGGCCTGCTGAGGTTCGTTGAAGGAGGAGAACGTGTTGTTCATCGCCGGACCGAGAAGGGTGGGCGATGACGGGCCGGTGAGGTAGGGGACGGTGAAGCTGCCGAGCACGTAGATCCCGGTGAAGGTCGCGACGATCACCGAGGGGATCAGGTTCATCGGGACGAGGATGCTGACCGTCGTGCGCACCCTCGACGCACCCGAGTCCCGTGCCGCCTCGATGAGCGAGTTGGGCACACCATTCAGCCCGGAGCTCATCATCAGGACCCCGAAAGGCAGGTTGACCCAGATCTCACCGATGATCACGGCGCCCAGCGTGTAGCCGAGCGTCGGGGTGGATTCCCAGCCGAGGTGGTGTCCGACGCTGCGGATGAAACCGGTTGCCTCGTAGAAGGTGAGGATCGAGTACGAGGCGATAACCACGGGGATGAACAGCGGGATGACCGACAACGCGGAGACGATCTTGGACAACCGGCTGCCGGTCAGCCGGAGATACAGGGCGATCCCCCAGCTCAAGGCGAGCACGATCATGATCGTGACCACCGTCACCCAGACGGTCGCGACCAGGTTCTGTAGGAAGGACGTGCTTGCGAGGACCTCGCGATAGGTGGCGGTCGTGGGCCTTGCACCGGTCGCCGTGTACTGGTGCTGGGCCAGCGAGGCGATGACCGAGTTGGGTCCACCCGTATAGCCGAGGGTGTACAGGACGGCGACGACGACCGGAAAGCCGATGAACACCGCGACCACCACGATCGGCGGCGACACCATCAGCAGGGCCTGTAAACGCTGGCGCCGCGGGCTCATCTGCTTCCCTTCCTCCCTGTCCAGTGCCTGTTCCGTGGAGCAGGCGCGGGTTTTGATCCGACGATCAGCCGGGGACCTTCGCCTGCCACTCCCTGTTCACGTCGTTCGCCGTCTTGGTCTCATAGCCGTTCCGCAGCTGGCTCGTGTTGACCCCGGCGAACTCGTGCTGCACGTCTGGGGCCATGTACTTCAGTTCGATGCCGGGGTAGCCCGCGAGCTTGTCGACGATCAACTTCTGACTGCCCGGCTGCAGTATCCAGTTGGCCAGCTTCTCGGCGGCTGCCTTATGTTTGCTGTTGGCGGGAATGCCGACGTCGGCGGTGCTTCCGGTGAACGACGGGTTCGCAATCTGCAGGAACTTGATGTTGTCTGTGAGCAGACCGCTCTTCTTCGCCGTCAGGGACTGATCCGACCACACCGGTGCCATCGTGATGGTGCCCTTGCTGAGCAGGTCCAGGACCGCCTGGTTGCCGTTCGGGTAAACGTGCTGGTTGATGTCCGCGTTCAAGTCATGCAGCGCCTGTAACCCCTGCGCCCACTGGCTCTCCAGGTCGGGCAGGTACTGGTTCGCCATCTTCTGCACGGCGGACGCGGGCATGTACTTGTCGAGCACAGTCTCGACCAAGGCGTGCCCAGAGCCGCCACTGTCCGGCGAGTTGTAGGTGAACTTGCCGGGGTTGGCCTTGATCCACCCGAGCAACTCGTCAAGAGTCTTCGGGGGGTTCGCGACCTTCTCGGAGTTGTAGGCAAGGACGACAGCGGAGCCACGGTAGGGCACCGCGCTGTCGTTGACCGGCTGCAGGAGCGTCTGGTCGACCTTGGCGAGGTTCGGGATCTGGTCCGCGGAGACCTTCTCCAGCAGGCCGGCCTGAGCCGCCGAACCGACCAGGCCGGCGTCGATGAGGTCCATGCCCGGATCCTGCTGCTGCTTCACCGAGGCCCCGAGCTTAGCCAGTGTGGTGGCGTCGTTGGTGCCGTGCTCGGAGAACACCAGCTTCACGCTGTAGCCCGGGTTGTCCTTCTGGAAGGCGGGGATCAGGGTGTCCCGCCACAGGCTTTGTACGTTGACGTCGCCGCTGGAGTACAGCGTCAGGGCCTTGTCGTTGCCGCTGCTCGCCACTCCCGACGACCCGCCACATCCCGCCACCGCAAGGCTCAACGCCACCACAGCGACCGGCGCCAACACTTTGGTAACCGACTTCATGGACGGCTCTCCTTCCGGGGATATCGACAACGGTGCTGTGCATGACCCACCGCGCGAGCGCGTTGGCCTCCGCACGCGCCTGACAAACGGGGGCATCCGGTTACCAACTGGTGCCACGGTAAGGGCCGTAAATGGACAGGCCAGGGCCGGTCGGTGACGGGTGTGTGAACGGTGCGCGGCAACACCCGGTGGCGACACCCGGTGGGGAGGCTGGTGGTCGGTGACGCGGTGCGCGGTGCGCTCCACCGGCACACGGGTGCCGTCGCCTACGCTGTCGCCGCTTCGCCGCCGATCGCGATGCCGGACTGCGCGGCGTAGCGCCGCAGGATCTGCTGGCCGGTGATGATGTCTGCGCGCCCTTCCGGCACCGAGGAGAGCGGGGGAACGCCCTGGGTGATCATCGCGTGCAACGCCACGAGTTCCTGCTCGAACGCCTCGACCACCGAGCGGTGCACCGACCGTCGTTCATGCTGGCCCACCGCCTCGACGACGGTGAGTTCGGTGGGGGCGTTGAGCAGATAGGGCGCCGGGAACACCAGTTGGAGGCTTCCGGTCTCGTGGTGCACCACGACCGTCTCCCGGTAGGCCGGGTAGTCGGGAAGGTAATGCCACGCCACCCGGAAGTGGGCGCCGGTGGCGAGGCGTCCCGACGCGCTCAGCGACCCCGGTGATGCGTCGTTCAGCAACGCGTTGTCCGGCCACACATCGACGTGGTCCACGCTCACGGGGCTGCCGGTGAACATCCTGATCAGTGAGAGGTCGTGCACGATGCTGCCGAGCACGACACCGGAATACAGGGCGCGGAGTCCAGGCGCCACGGTGCCCAGAGCACGCTCGTGGGCAGTACCCTCGGCCTCCCGCAGGGCGGTGAGCACCGCCGGGTCGACATCGGCCGGCAGCGGGAACGTACCGGCGAACGCGAGCTGCGCCGCGGAGCACGGGTGCAGCACCGTGACGTCGATCACCCGGATGCTCTGCGGCTGCGGCAGCAGCTCCAGCATCCGCGTCACCGCAGGGTCGTACTGCTTCATGTAGCCCAGCAGCAACCGGTCACTGGTGTCCGAGGACATCGCCGCCGCGAGGCCCTCGGCCTCTGCCACCGTGTAGGCCAACGGCTTCTCGCACATCACCGCGAGCCCCGCGTCGAGGATCGCCCTGGCGTCGGGGCCGTGCGAGCCTGGGGTCAGCAGCAGGATGGCATCCAGCTCTGCGTCCTCGAGCATGGCGGCGATGTCGGGGTACCGGCGTGCTGTGGCGACACCGTACCGCTCTCCGACCCGGTTGCGCACCGTCCCGGACACGTCGCACACGGCTGAGAGCCGGAACAGGTCGGGGCGTCGCCCGAGCAGCGGCAGGTGCACGACCTGCGCGACGGCGCCCAGCCCGGCCACACCGACGCGTAGCCGCTCGAGAGAGTGAGGCACAGGAATGCTCCTTCACATCAGCAGTTCTCGACGGACACACTGTCGCGACTCACCAGCCGCGTGCACGCAGGTAGTCCCGGTTCGCGTCCTGGTCCCGGGCCAGGAGGCGCAGCGCAGTGCCCGGCGGTGGGACGGTGTCCTGCTCGACGACGATCCAGCCGGTGAAGTCGCTTTGACCGATCGCGTCCAGAAAACCGTCGACGTCGAGGTCGCCGGCACCGAGGGGGCAGAAGACGCCTCGCCGCCACACCTCGTCCATGCCCGCCCCCTCAGCAATCGCCGCGTTCAGCACGTCGAGCCGGGCGTCCTTGAGGTGCACGTGGTTGATCCGCTGCGCCCATGTGCGCCACGCGATCAGCGGATCTCCTCCGCCGAGCAGCAGGTGCCCGGTGTCGAGACACAACCCGACGTCGGTGCCCTCGAGCAACCGTCCGACTTCTCGGGACGACTCCACATACGTACCGGCATGATGGTGAAACGTCGGGTCGAGTCCCCGTTGCCGGCAGCGGTCGGTCGCCCGCTGCAGGTTGGTCGTGAGCCGGTCCCACCCCGCGTCGTTTAGGGCCAGCTCAGGACACGAATGCGCCTGCCCGACGTGCGCGGCCCGCAGTGGTGAGCCGGCGTCGGCAAGGGTCGGCCTGGGCCACCAGCGTTCGTCCCCACCAGCTGCCGCGGCGAAAATATCCAGCGCCTGGTCGAGAACGACAAGATCAGCTTCGAATGCCGCGTCATCGGAGAACGCCATCTCCACCCACCCACCGCACAGTTCCAGCCCATGCTCCGCCAGGCGACCGGGGATCTCCGACTCCGCACCGAGGTAACCGATCGGCCCGAGGTCGACTCCCTCGTACCCTCCGGCGCCGATGAGGCCCAGGAGCTCGCCGGCCGGCGGCAGATCCGGCTTCCACGCGGTGAGCTCGAAGACACCGAAGCTGACCGGCGCGTTCGCGATCCGGACTATCGCCATCATCTCTTCCTGACCCTGCGGCCGGTTCTTCGGCGGGGTTGGTCCCTCGGCCACTCCTCATCACCGCCCGTCACGGGGGAGGGCGTTCACGCGACCCGGCGTGGCCCGGCCAGTGCTGGGATGGGTGCCGACTGGGCGACATAGCCACTAGGGACGGTGCCCACCACGAGGAACACGGGGTTGCTGATCGCTTCCATGTCGCCCTCACTGGCCGCGGGGTTGCTGGGGTTGGGGCGGCTCTGGCCTCGGACCTCGGCGCGGACGTAGCCGCCGCCAGCAGGGATGGGCACAGCCACCTCGACCGTCTGGTCGTCGCTGTCCAGGACGACCGTCCTGACCGCGACGCCTTGGCTGATGAAAGCCAACCGCATGCCTGCGGCGCGGCGCACCCGCGCCGTCACCGTGACGAGGTCGCCGACGGCGCCGTACACCTCGCCTCCCACGTAGGTCTGCTGCCCGGGTCGGCTGGCACCGAGGTAGAGCTCCACCCCGTCAGGGGCTCGGGTGATGAAACACCGGCCCGCCTTGAGAGCAGCGATGATGGCGGGTTTGCTCAGCGCCAGCGCGTACACCACCGTCGTCGGTTTCCCGACCGCGAAACCACCGGAGTTGATCACCCCGTGCAGGTCGCTGCCGCCGTTGCCCACCGTGCGCCAGCCCCCGATCAGCATCCTGTCCCATGCGGCCAACGACAGCTCGTCGTCGGCCTGCCAGGGCCCGGTCCACACCTCGTGGCCGTGAGTACGCGAGCGCGGATCCACGTCGCCGTCGGCGGCGAACTGCCACGACAGGTGCGCCGCGAACGGGTGCGCCGCCGAGACGTACGCCCCCATCGACTCCGCCAGGGTGATGAACTGGCTGATCCGGGCGCCCCCGGTGGGTAACGGCAACCCGAGCGGCGTCTGCCGGAAATCCAGCCACGAGCCCACGTCCATGCCCGAGACTGTGGCATGTCCGTGGAACCAGTTGGTCATCTCCTCCCCCGGCATCAACAACATGTCCGCACCGGCATCCCGGGCCAAGAAGTAGTTCTGGCTGATGACGTTGTGGTCGGTCATCGCCACGAAGTCCAGGCCGGCCTGCCGGCACGCCCCTGCCCACTGGGCGGGAGTCATCGACGAGCCGGACGACCACGCATCGGAGCTGGCGTCGGTGTGACAGTGCAGGTCACCGCGGTACCAGCCCGGCTCGCCGAGCACCACCCCCGGCTCGGGCCCGGGCCTGAACGGGGCGCCCTGCGGGGCGAACGACATCGTCACCCTCACCGTCACCTCGGTGGGGCTGGGTGCACGGAACACCGGGATGAGCACCGTCCAGATCCCAGCCGACATGGCGCCAGGAATGAACGCCGTCGAGGCCGCCGCGGCCGAAACGAAGAACGACGAGCGCTCCTCACCATAAATGCCGCGGAACCCGCCAGATTGATACCCGGCCCCCATGGCATCGAACAAGCCCACACCCAGTGCGGCAGCCGAATCGCTCTTCGTCATGGCCACATCGATGCGCCGTACCCCTCGAGGCACCGTGAACGGAAGCTCAGCGTAGGAACCGATCCCCACGACCGTCGTCCTCAGCGTCAGCGTCTGCGCTGGTGCGGCTATCGGCTGACCGGACGCGCCACCTGATCCGAACCCGGTGACACCGACACCCAAGGCGCCCGCCGCGACTCCCTTGAGGAGCTTCCGGCGGCTGACCTCATCCATTTCGATACTCCCTCTCTGCACGTTGAGCGACCCCCGCGACAAGAACCTTGTCCGGCCCACACGACGGCTCCGCGCACAGAAACCAAACGGCCAATGTCGACAAAGTGAACTCCGCCCCCAGCGAGGGGACACCGCACATGGGTCATCGCGCGAACGGTGGCCGAAACAGTCGGCGCGGTCACCGAGCCGTGGCCGCGGCTATGGTGCGGGAATTTCAGTAGGAGGACAGCGGGAAATGGGGCGTGTCCTGCCCGCACCCGGTGTGGTCCCGCCCTAATCTGGGTTCGCTGCTGGCGCACCCGCCGGCACCCGGTCAGGAGGACGCATGAACCGCAAGGACCTCATCAGCAGGGTCGCCACAAAAGCCGGGGTGCCCCTGGCCGACGCCGACAAGGTGCTGACCGCCTTCCAAGACGTCGTTTGCGAGGTGGTCGCCGACGGCAAGGACAAGCTGACGCTGCCGGGCTTCCTTACCTTCGAACAAGGTGCGCGCGCTGCCCGTGAGGGCCGCAACCCCGCCACCGGCGAGGCCATACACATCGCCGCAACGAAGACCGCGAAGGTCACGGCGGGAAGCAAGCTGAAAGCCGCTGCCGTGGGCTGAGCACACCTCGACCAGCGGAAGTGGGGTGACCATGACCGCGATCGTCGTCGGACTCCGCCAATGAACTCGTGTGGTTTCTCCGCTGCGCCAGGGACCCTAACTGTCCCGCCGCACCTTCGGCTTATGGACGATCACCGCCGCCGACTGCCGAACCTACTGTTGTCACCAGAACCGACGTCGACGCCACCGCCGAGACTCTCGCATGTTCGTAGCTGAAGGCCGGACTGCTGGCAGCTGTCGCGCAGGCGCGAGCGTGCATTTATCGAGGTATCTGCCGCCAGATCCTTTGCGGGACCATGCGCATGACGAATGCTGGGGGACGTACGAACGCGTGGTATCCAGACCCGCCCGGCTCGGGGTTGCAGACCTTCACCACGAGGGCCGCGCCGCCGGGTACTGGTCGCCCAGCGTTCACTCATCCGTCAACACAGGACCCTGGTCTGTCCATCTACGTCCCTTACCTTCGCACCAGGCAACAGTTGGGTAGCGGCTGATGCGGCAGTGTGCAGGCCAGTGCCGAGGCCAATGCGTCGGCGAGGTGGGTCATTCGCGGCACCTTTGGTGCCCGGGAGGAGAGCCGTCCATGAAGTCGGTTACCCCAGCGTTGACACCCGCGGGCGTGGTGCAATGAGTGTTGCGGTGGCGGGATGTGGCGGGTCGTCGGGAGCGGCGAGCAGCGGCAACGACATGGCCCTGACGCTGTACTCCAGCGGCGACGGCGTCCAGGCGCCGGGCGTGATCCCTCGTGTTGGGGAGCAACGGGGTGCGGCGATGGGCGAGCTCGCCCGAACTTTGCAGCGTGCGCACGCCAGCGAGGCCGACACGCTGACTGCGGTGACCACCGCGGCGCTGACAAAGGTGCCGGGTGCCGAGCATGCGGCTATCAGTTTGGTACTCAACCGCACGGCTGTGCAGGCCCGCGCGGCGACCGGTTCCCTGCCGCAGCGGATGGAGGAGCTGCAGGCCGAACTGGGGGAGGGACCGTGTCTGGCCGCGGTCTTCGAGCAGGAAACCGTACACATCGCGAACATGGCATCAGAGTCCCGGTGGCCGGCCTTCGAGGCGGCGGCAGCCGCCGCTGGGGTGGGGTCGATGCTGTGCTTTCGGCTGTTCGTCGGCAGCGACAACCTGGGTGCACTGAATTTGTACGCGTCGAACCCGGATTCCTTCGACGCGGAATCGACGTCGACAGGTCTGGTCTTCGCTAGCCACGCTGCGGTGGCGATCGCGGGAGCACGTCAGGAGCGGACGTTGACCGCCGCGTTGGCCAACCGGGACATCATCGGCCAAGCCAAAGGCATTCTGATGGAACGGTTTCACCTTGATGCGGTGGCTGCCTTCACGTTGATCGCCAAGCTGTCCCAAGAGCAGAACATCAAGCTGCGTGACATCGCGGCGGCGATCGTCGCCGACGTCACCCACTCCGCCAGCGCTGGCTGACCGGAATCCGCCGTCAGTTCCTCGGGTTTTGTGGGCACCGACAGTGCTCCACAACCGGACTTTCGCGGGATCAGGCGGTGACAGAGTCAAAGGCTGGGGTGGTGAGGGTTGGAAGTGTGCGTGCAGGCCGGTGATCATCGTGTCGACGCCTTGGTGGAGTTGGGTGGCGCTGTCGTAGTCGGCGAGAGCGGCGGCCAGCTGCGGGAACTCGGTAGGAGGCCAAGCGATACAGGCCGAGACGGGGCAGGTCGTCGGTTTCCGCAGGACTTTTCACGTTTTCCTGCCGCTCGCCGAGGATGTGTCCGTGTAGAAACCCGAAGAGCAGCCGGTAGGCATCCAATGCGTCGGTGCGTGCCCGGCGAGGCGAACAGGCCGAACAGAGACCGCTTCGGTTTGGTGTCATAGGTCTGCACGTACCCGAAGCAGGTGGTCGGCCCGTGCGTCGGTGCTGCCCGACCGGCGATCACCTCGAACTACCCGTCGCGTCGTGGGCGTGGCTCGCGCGAGTGGGCGTAGCCGCCGTCGAGGCCGACCGCCAGGGGTAGCTCCGGGCGCCCCAGCGCGTCCCGGTCTCGCTGACAGCTGCCGATGAGGCTCTACCGCTCGTCACCCAGCTCGCGCTCCAAAGCGCTGCGCCACCGTGTGGGCCTGGCGGCGCAGTGTGTGGCGTGCAGGAGCCGTAGGCGGCGAGACCGGAGAATTTGGCTTCCAGGTGTGGGTATGAGTTTCCCTGTTGGGCGCTACTGGTGACCGTGCTGCCTGTTGTCCCGGTGGTCGGTTTTGTTGGCGGGTAGGAAGATCAGGCCCCCGGGTTGGACGTTGTCGCCGGTGGTACTCACGGGTGTCACGGTGCCGGTGTTGAGGTTGATGCTGCCCAGGTAGTTCGGGCCGGGTGCGGGAGGTGCATTGTTGGCCCCTGCCGGGGTGACCGCTGTGTAGGCGGTGCCCGAGGAGAACGTCCCCGTGATCAACACGACCGCGTCGTTGGTGGAGTCAGTGGCGACCAGTGCCCCGGCGCCCGCTGTGGACCAAGCGGTGTCATTGACGGACTGGGTGATGTTGAGGACCTGAAGCTTCTGCTCGTCGGTACCCGGATGGGTAGCGAAGATCTGCTGCTGGTCGCCCTGGGAGGTGAGCTCGAGAGCGCCAGCGAAGCGCGGGCTGTCGGGCGGCACCACGGTACTGGAGTCGGGGTCGGTCAGGGCCAGGCTCACCGTCTTGTTGCCGCCGCCTGTGTTGGCGAGGGCGGCGGTACTGGAGTCATAAAACGGTGCAGCGGCCAGGTGGGCCACACCGTCGGCCAAGGTGACCTGATAGACAGCCGGCCCGAACGTGCCAGCTGCTGGTGCGGACGCGGCGATGTAGATCTGGTCCTGGGAGAGGGTGATCGAGTCGGTACCGCCGCCGTGTGGCAGCGGGTTCGCGTCGTAGGTGTAGTGCGCCACCCCGGCCTTGCCGTCAACCCCGAGGGTGTACAGGCTGGAGTTGCCGTCCTCGTTCACCGTCGCGATCAGCCGGTGATGCTCGGCATCAGCGGTCATGCCGTCGACTTTGCCCGTGAGCTGCAAGCGCTGGAAAACTTTCCCCGTGGTGTCGAACTCGACGACCGTGCTCTCGGTGGGGGTGGTCCCTGGCGTGCCACCAGCAGAAGGGACACCGTTCTGGAACGCGACGAACAGTCTGTTCCCGATCCGGGTCACATCGTCGGGTTTGCTCAATCCGAGACCGGCGCCCCGCAGGATCGTATGGGCGACCAGAGCGTGACCCGCCGGATCGGCCCCCGGCGCCGAGGACACACGCGCACTGGCCGACGGAGACACGACAGCGGCAGCGAACAGGACGACGACGACCCCGCCCGTCACTGTTCCGGCGCGGTGGCGTGATCGTGCAACGGAACCGAACATCAGGTGCCTCTCGATCGGGGACGCGGGTCATTCCCCGCATCTGTCCTATCCAGCCCTGTCCAACAAACAACCCGGCGACGGGAAAGCAACGCGCACACACCACAAAGGTGAACATCTGCGGTAGGTCACCCCGCACACCACGCTGGGAAACGGGGCAGTCCTTAGACCAATTTTTCGGCGGTCCTCCGACTTGGGCGGCGCCTCGGCGAGGAGGAGGAGGAGGAGGAGGAGGCATACTGACACGCTGCGGTGTGCTTGGTGGGAAGCACCGACCGTGGGGCACACCAGTCGCCGGGGCGTTCACTCCAGTGCGGATTGAGCCACCCCTTGTTCTGCG
>JAABUJ010001995.1_pt1 | contig 27009 bp, 23 predicted proteins | sample 5559131 | NCBI WGS metagenome assembly JAABUJ01 (sample SAMN10711875, study PRJNA513366) | rock metagenome | isolation source: Antarctica rocks | place: Antarctica: Victoria Land, Mt New Zealand nord | collected 2016-01-07
GCCGGCGCCTCAGTAAGGACTACGAACGGCTCCCGGCAACGGGCGAGGCACTCATTTACATCACCATGTCGCGGATCATGCTCCGTCGTCTGGCTCGCTCATGACCCTTTTCAGACAGTTTCTAGTTGCATAGAGTGTGGACTAAGGTACTCCCGCGATGCGGACGCGCCAGAAGTAGATGTTGGGATCGAGTCACGTAGGGTGTTTCGTGCGCATCACTCGTATCATTGCTGAAGCGCCAGTCACGGGTGGGCTTGACTTGGTAGTTCTTCCGATCCTTTGACGGTGACAAGACACCGGGCTCCTTGATACACCATGGTGTCCCTCTGTCGGCGCTTCATCTACCGTCTTTGAAGGATCTTCCACATGTCTTCCACGCATATCCCCGCTCACTTGCATCTTCGCTGCCTCGCGGCAACGGCCACGGGTGTCGCAGCGATTGCATCCATCAAGACATTAGAGCGGCGGTGTCCTCGTTGTACGCGGCCGTGCACCCGTGGCCGCAAGAGGTATGTCGACGTTCTGCGCGATTTGTCCCCGATGGACACCGGTGTCCGGCTCCGCCTGCATACACGCCATTTCTTGCGCCAGAACGATGCACGCAGCGCGCCTTCGTTGAACGTGTGTCCATAGTGACCGACTCGTGTGCGCGTCATGCAGCCCGTTTAACCACCTGAATCACGCACGTGGCGTCTGCCCTTGTCGGAGGAACAGACGCCCGTCTGTTGCGGAACGGCGCCGCAACGACCAGCAGAGATACCCTCCTTGACTATGTCCACGCCTTCGGAGCCAGCCGCGCTCGACGCTCATGGTTCTCTCGATCGACGCCTCCCGGAACGGCCGAACCTATGGGACGATGCCCACGGATCTAGAACCGCACTCAGAAGCGGATTTCCTCCCGGCACGAACCGTCTCGTGGAGATATGCTCGTCAAGCATCACACCGGCGACCGGCTGCCGGCTATGGAGTGAGTAGACTAGGGTATTATGGGCTCACTCATAGGCGTCGCTCTGCTGGTTACATGACGGCACGACGCAATCTCTCGAGCGCCAGCGGAAGTACAATCGGTGGAAGGTCCGAGTTGTGGAGTTATCGGGAGTGTATCAGTGCTGAGGTGGCAGGAATCGTGAGGGTGCCGATTCACGAGGCGAGAAAGACGCAGCGTACCCCAGCACCATCAGTGGTATGAAAGTAGCGCGCGTTCCGGTTCCCGCACCCAGGTTCTCGGGCGAAGTCATCCAGTTGACCAGGCAGCGACACTCGCGTCGACGGTTCCTCTGGTGGATCGGGGTGCTCGGCGTCTTTCCCCTCGTGCTTGCCGTGGCCAGCGGCTACACTCTGGTGAGAGCGCGGCATCAACTCAACGCCGGTGTTGCGGAGTTGCGGCTTGCCGAGGCTCAATTGACTCCCGCCAAGATTCGTCGGGCGCCGCTGGCATCACTGGACAGTGCTCGTGGCAGGATCGCGCAGGCTCACGCCAACTTCAAAGACGCGACGGGCACACTGTCCGCTCTTGCTCCCGTGCTCCAGAGACTTGGCTGGGTGCCCGCCATCGGTGACAAGTTGAGCGCCGCACCCGAAATCGGTGCCACGGCCGAAGAGGCCACGGCTGGGGCCATGGAAATCCTTGACGGGGTAGGCCCGATAGCCGGGCAGTTCGTTGGCCGCCGTGGAGCCAGTCATCCCGGTCTGTCATACGTTATGCGGGAGCTAGCGCTGCAGCAGCCGCGTTTCAACCGTGCCTGCCGCCTCCTGACAGAAGCACGAGCGAGCCGGCGCCAGATACCCGACTCCAACGACGCGACTATCCGCGCCGCCCTGCAGTCGTTCGACCGGCAGTTGCCCAGCCTCACCACGGCCTGCAAGAGCATTCAGCTCGTGCCAGGGATCCTCGGTTTCGGGCAGCCGCGCGCATATCTCGTGGCCTACCAGGATAAGCTCGAACTTCGCGCGACCGGCGGCTTTATTGGAAGCCTGGGGCTGTTGCATGTGACGCGCGGCCATGTTCGTCAGCAGTTTGCCGGCGCAGACTTCATTTCTGGTAAGCAAGGGATTGGGGCGACGGAAAATTTCTCTTACGCCAGTCCCATGCCGATACATCTGTACAACTACGAACCGTCCTGGCTGTTCCGCGACTCAAACTGGTCCCCGGATTTCCCCACGACGGCGCAGCTCGAGGCATTTTTTTTCCGCAGAGATACCGGGCGGACGGTTGACGGAGTGATCGATATGACGGCGGACGGCACAGCCGATCTTCTGCGGGCGACCGGCCCGATCTCTATCCCGGAGTACGGTCGGACGGTGTCCGCTTCCACGGTCGCTTCCCTGGCGGACTACTACGCGCATTTTGCCGAACTCCGAGTCGCGCCCGGCAGTGGCCCGAACTTCGGTCCACAGACCGCGGGTGACTTCGATACGCGGCGGAAGCAGTTCATCGGCATCGTCGGCCGCCACGTACTGGAAGCCGTGATGAATCCCACCATCGATACGCTCCTGCGGCTTAGCACCAGTCTGAGCGACGCATTCGCCCGCAGGGACATCTTGATCTACCAGGTGGACCCGCGAGCCGAGGCACTGGTTCGACGGATCAAAGCCGGCGGAGAGATCAACCCGACAAAGTCGGACTATCTGTATGTGGTCGACACCAATATCGGTTACACCAAGAACAATGAGTTCGTCCACCTGAGCACGTCCGACCACGTCCGAATCCGTCCTGATCGCTGGCTTGACACACGACTCACCATTCGCCTCCACAACAATCCAGCGCCCACCTCATATCAACGCCTCGGTTGGTGGGGACCGGGGGGCGGATCGCTTGGCGGTTGGGATGACTATGCAACCTTTATCCGGGTATTTGTGCCCCTGGGCGCCCAGTTGATCGACCAGTCGGGTTGGACGCAGCCCTGGACGGGTGGGACAGCGTACGGGAAGACGATGTTCTGCGGCTACCTCATCGTCCGGCGGGGCAGGTCGGCCACGATACGCCTGCACTACGTCGTGCCGCCGAATGTCTTCTCATGGTCTCGCGGGAAGCGCTATCGGCTGGTCGTACAGCACCAACCCGGCACGTTCCCAGACCGGGTTACGGCGTCCTTCTCGGGTGAAGGCATCCGGACACGATCCGTGACGATCATAGGCCCGCAGACGGATTGGCGCACGACGTTCAGCGTTCCGACAAAGCCGTTCCGGGCCATTCCCCTGCCTGCCGTCCCCGCAACGGTCGTGGCTCCCGGTCACTGGATTGAGCCGTACGCGTATCTTGGTCCACGGCCATAACATGCCTTTTGACGTGGTGCGATTGGAGATCGCTCCGGGTGTCCTGGTTTAATAGTACTAGTCAAAACTGGTACGGTCAAGATGTAAAGGAGTAAGTGCTCCGATGCGAGAGTCATCATGAGTTATAAACGCAATCTACTCGATCGGCTGCACACCCGTAAAGCGCGCATAGCAATTATTGGACTGGGCTACGTTGGTGTGCCCCTCGGCGTAGCCTTTGCCGAAGCAGGTTTTCGGGTCATTGGAATCGACACCAATTCCGCGAAGGTGTCGGCGGTCAACGGCGGCGATGCGGGAACTCCGGACGTTGCGACAGACCGACTTGAGGCGCTCGTGGCCGATGGTTCGTTTGCAGCCACAGCCGACTTCAACGCTCTCGCCCACTGCGACGCTGTCTCGATTTGCGTGCCCACGCCGCTGCGTAAGACCGGCGATCCGGATGTGTCGTACATCGTCAGCGCGACTGAAGCCATAATCCCTCACCTGCATCCCGGCATGGTGTTCGTGCTGGAGTCAACCACGTATCCCGGCACCACGTCGGAGATTATTGTCCCGTTGATCCGCGAGCGCGCGCCTCACCTGACGATTGGCGTCGATCTCTTCGTCGCCTTCTCGCCGGAGCGGGTGGACCCCGGCCGGGAGGACTGGACGACGACCAGCACGCCAAAGGTCATTGGTGGTCACACCCCCGCCTGCCTGGAGGCGGCCCTGGCCTATTATGGCGGCGCCGTTGATACCCTGGTCCCGGTATCGTCCACCGAAGCGGCGGAGATGGTGAAACTGTTAGAAAACACCTTTCGGTCGGTCAATATCGGATTGGCCAATGAGGTCTTACTGATGTGCGACAAACTCGGGCTGGACGCCTGGGAAGTCATCGAGGCCGCGGCTACCAAGCCGTTTGGCTTCATGAAGTTTACGCCCGGCCCGGGGCTGGGCGGCCACTGTATCCCCATCGATCCCCTGTACCTCTCCTGGAAGCTGAAGATGCTCAATTACGACGCTCGCTTCATCGACCTGGCAAGCGAGATCAACGCTGCCATGCCTCGCTATTGGGTGCAGAAGGTGCAGGACACGCTGAACGAAGTTGGGCGCCCGGTGAAGGGGAGCGCGATCCTGATTATCGGCGTTGCATACAAGAAAGACGTGAGTGATACGCGCGAGTCCCCCGCCCTCGACGTTATTCACCTGCTTCAACAAAAGGGCGCTGACGTTCGCTACCATGACCCGCACGTCCCGACGTTCGAGCATAACGGTGTATCGATGTCCAGCACCCAGGATTTGGCATCAGCGCTGGAGGGGAGTGACTGCACCGTGATCGTGACCGACCACTCGGACTACGACTGGTCGCTCGTGGGCCGGCACGCTCGCTGTCTGGTGGATACTCGCCATGCAGTGGCACGATCGGACGGCGATCCAGGCGGCCACGGCGACTCTCTGCTCCTCGTACCAGATGCACTCGGGGCCCGGTGATGAGCAAGACGATCCTGGTTACCGGGGCCGCCGGGTTCATCGGTAGTCATACCGCTCAGGCGCTGCTGGCACGCGGTGACACGGTGGTCGGCCTCGACAACCTGAACGATTACTACGACCCGGCGCGCAAGCAGGCTAACCTGCAGGCGTTGTCACGCTCTCCCGGCGCGGCGTGCTTTTCTTTTGTGGCGGGGGACATTCGCGACCACGAACTGGTGGGCCGGCTCTTTGGGCAGCACGAGTTTGCATCGGTGGTCCATCTGGCCGCCATGGCTGGGGTGCGCGTCTCCATCGAGAATCCGCGCCTGTATTACGACGTGAATGTCAACGGGACGCTTACCCTGCTGGAGGCGGCGCGGGAGGCACAGACCCCCACTTTCGTGCTGGCCTCGACCTCATCAGCGTACGGCAATACCACGGTGGTTCCCTTTGTCGAGACCGATGCGGCAGACCGGCCGCTGGCGCCCTATTCGGCCAGTAAACGGGCCGCTGAGATGCTGGGCTTCACCTATCATCATCTCTATGGGCAGCAGGTCACGGCGCTGCGATTTTTTACTGTTTATGGTCCCCGCGGGCGGCCGGACATGATGGCCTATAAGGTGCTCGACAACATGTTCTATGGCCGGGAGGTTCCGCTGTATAACAACGGCCAGATGTACCGCGATTGGACCTATATCGACGATATTGTGGCGGGCATCGTTGCCGCTGCCGACCGGCCTCTGGGCTACGAGATTATCAACCTAGGCCGCGGGGAACCGGTTTTGCTGGCCGATTTTGTCCAGCAGTTGGCACAGCTCGCCGGGCGCCAGGCAAACCTGCCGGCGGCGCCGATGCTGGCCGCCGATGTCGCGTATACCTATGCTGACATTAGTAAGGCGCGCGCCCTACTTGGTTACACTCCAAGCGTCTCGGTGCAGGAGGGGATCGAGCGGCTGTGGCGCTGGTATGAGGTGGATGTGTTGGGCCGGAAGGGACTCTCCTGACTCACCGGGTCAGATTCTCATGGCCGGGGCGATACAAATGACCTCCATAGTCTGTTCCCGGGTCTCTCCGTTTGATTGTGACCCGCATACCTATTCGCTTCCGGAAGGAGCCGGCAGCACAAAGCGCTCTTGCAACTGCGATACCGCCTCCCACCGTGCCGGAAGGGCAATGAAGAGCCCCGCGTCAGGATACGGACCGCCGGCCGGAGGGAGGGGACCAAGTTCGAGCGGATAGAAGTCTCGCTTATAGGCCAGATCACCGTTCTGCAGACCATGCGGATCGGGAGCCGCAGCCAACGGATATCGCCGTCGATCGGGCTCTCATTGCGGCACGATCAGGGCTAGGTACGTAACTTCCATCTGCATCGTCAGCCGTAAATTGACACCACGCCAGGTTGACGGGTATTGGGCTGTCTCCGGCCTCGCCCAGGAACTCGGTGTTAAACGCAAGTGGCTCTATCGACGCATCGTTCGGGGGACGCTTGGCCCTCCAGATGTGATCTGCTCACCCATTACCTGACCTACCTCATTCGCGACGAACCCGACTTCATCGACCGCCTCGGCTCTGACCTCACCCACTCCGATGGGAACACTCACACGTCGGAGGGCATTCTCACGGCGCCGGCAAAGCCATGCGGTCGATTCTACTTGACCCGATGTCGGCCACCGTCAAATACGTGCGTCGTGCCCTGGCAGAGTACAACGTCCACGTATCGACCGAAGCTGCGATCCCGTGGTTCCGTACCCAACGAGCGACCACAATTACGCCCCTTCTACTGGACTCAGTAAGGCAGAAGCTGCAGGTGACTCATACGTCACCAGTGAATGTGCCGTTGGCAAAGGATGAACCTGAACGCGATTCCGCAGCCTCTGCGCTTATTCGGTTTCCCGAGCTTTTCGCGAACAATTTCTTGCGTATTGGCGACCGACTCACTCTGAAAACGCCACGAGGGGACGTCCAAGCGCAACTGGTCGACGACAGCGGTCACGTATGCTGCGGCGGGAACAGAATGAGTGCCGGAGCGTGGGGAAGGGAAATAAAAGGTTGGAGCGCAATCAACATCTACGACCAGGCGGCCGCGGAAATGAGTGGACGCGCCGTTTCCCTGCAAGAACTCCCGATTCAGGCGCTCTCTCGTTCACGCTCAACCGATGCAAGGCAAGACGCAGAACCACTTCATGCGCGACAGGCATTGATCGTGAGACCGCCGTTATTCCTCATGCGAATGACGACCACCGGTGCCTATACGCCGCGGTATGCGTCATCCCGCCGCGCTCTCCAGGCGGTGCGACCCATCCTTGCCGCAATTCACGCGCTTGTTGCCATGTTTTGCAGGCGCAAACCTGCCCCATGCCGCAACTTTTGGCCACTTTCTCTCCTCCTGCTACAGGGTGCCTTGGCGACCCCTCTCATCCCCTCGCTAGGATGGCGGTAACCGGGGTATGATTCGTCTCCCAGTCCGGCCCCGTGGCCGTGACGAGGGACTCAATTGGCGGTATGACGGGGAGGCACTGATGTCGAAGGCGTCGAGCGCAGAGTCGAGAGCAGAGAAGTGGTTCTCCGAGTACTTGCGTTTGGGGAGCGACCGCTCACTTCGGAAACTTGCGGCGGAGACCGAGCAGACCTGCAGCATCCACGGCTGGGACCGTCCTCCATCCGAGCGAACGCTGTTCGATTGGTCCGCCAGGTTCGGCTGGAATCGCCGGGCGAAGGCGCACGATGCGGAGGTGATGGAGAGGGCCCGTGCACAACTTGTGAAGAAGCGGGCCGACCTGGCGGAGAGACGAATGGAGTTAGCCCTCGACCAGACACTGGCATTTCATGCCCTGGTGCGGAGTGGTCTAACGATCGAGACGCCGGTCCTGGACGAGCACGGCAATGGACGAACCGAAGTCCTGGATGACGGCAGCAACAGGCCCATGGTGACGCGCCGAGCCGCCGCGTTCCGGGAGCTCCGGAAGCCGGACATCGCGGCCATCATCGCCCTGCACAATGCTGCGGTCGGTACTGAACAGAGGCTGCTTGCCGGTGCGCCGGACCAGTACCGCGAGATGCAGAACCGACAGGGTGAGGACGGACCCGGCGTCACCGTACTCGGACCAGAAGCCATTCACGAGATGGGCATCAAGATTGGCAGTCTGGTGCGCCACCTGTCCGACACCACCGAGCGGCGGAAGGCGGAGCGCGCCGACGCCACGGTCGTGCAGACATCGAGCGAGCAGCCGGTGTCTAATGACGACGATCCAGACGATCCAGGACTTGAATGGGAAGAGGTTGACGAGGATGAATGAACCTCGCGGCTACCTCGGGCGCTGCACCGTATCCACGGATGCGGCTACGGCTGAGCAAAACACACACACAATGTCTCACTGGTCCTCGTTGGGCAGGGCTGCATGCAACATGGAACGCTCGTCCCACCAGCGGCGCTCCCGATATGCGCCCATAGTGAACCAAAACCGGCGCCTAGAGCCGTTTCAGAGATACGATCATCCCGAACTCATGCGTCTTCGTCCTCTCACCGGCCTCTCCTCCGGCAAGCATGAGTGATGAACTGGAGAAGGTAGCACCCCCACGCGACACCGAAATAATCGGGGCCCAAGACAATGAACCAGCGAAGGATACGCTGCTGACCCAGGCTGCTGGTAAAGCGCTCGGGTTTCTAGTCGGAGCGGTTCCCGTTGCCATGCAGGTTACCCATGCGATAATCCCTCTTGTTGGATTCGTCCAGAACACCTGTGATCCCTGGGCTTATGGTCCGGCCTCACGGTGGCGGACACTTCCGCAGTTCTCGCGCCTGCCTCTCTGCAGAAAATTGGACATCGCCGCGTTTCCCATTGTCCAACAGCAACTCCACCCGACGCGGCAAACCCCAACAGCCGACGGAGTTTGGCTACAAAGTGTCGATCGCCCATAGCCCCGAGGGCTTCGTGGTCTCCCACCAGGTGTATACCGGTAATCCAGCTGATGCGCAGACCCTAAGCATGTGACCAAAGTGGTGGCACGGATCTCGCTGCCGGTTGTGCCGGGAGGTCAAGGCGATGATCTTTGTGGAATTGACCGACCTCCAGCGCGGGGAACTGCGTGGCGACAGCCGGCAGGCAGTGGGACGGGTGGCCTTGCGCGCTCAGATGGTCCTGCTCAGCGACCGCAGCTTCTCGGTGCCGCAGATCGCCGAGGTCCACGACTGTGGCGAGGATGTGGTGCGGCACTGGCTGCATCGGTATCAGGAGTTGGGGGTGGCCGGCTTGGAGGATGATCCTCATCCGGGTCGTCCTCCCAAGCACCCCATGGCTCGGCATGTGGTCGATACCCAGGCCAGTCAATCGCCCGACTGCTCCGGGCACGTCCAGAGTTGCTGGACGGTCGGCCTACTGACCACCTTCCTAGCCATGCGCTTTCATCTCCGCCTCTCGCCCGCGACGGTCCGCCGGCTGCTTCATCAGATGGGCTGGCGCTGGGCCCGTCCTCGTCTGGCCCCGGCGAGCATGCGCGCTCGCAAACGGGACCCGGAGACGGACGCCAAAGTGGCAGCGATTGATCGAGCCCTCGCCTTGGTGGCGGAGAATGTGGCCCATCTCCTCTATCTCGATGAGTGCGATTTGCATCTGGTGCCGGTTATTCGTGCCATGTGGATGAAGGGAGAGCGGGTGCGCATTCCCACGCCCGGTCAGAACACCCGCCATGCTTTCTTCGGTGCTCTGGATGCACAAAGCGGCGTCTTCCATTGGGTTGATCACGATCGAAAGCTCGCTGTGTATTTCGTGGCCTTCCTCGATGACCTGGTGATGGCGTATCCCGAGAGGCCGCTCTACCTGGTGCTGGATAGCGCCCCGACCCATACCGCCAAGGTGGTCCAGCGCTGGCTTGTGCTCCATCCCCGTGTCCAACTGCTCTGGCTGCCCAAGTATGCCGCCCATGAGGTCAACCCGGTCGAGCGGATTTGGGGGCTGATGAAGGACAAGGTCGCCGCCAACCGGCTCGCCGGCAATATCGACCTCTTGGTCGCCCAGGCGTGCCGCTTCTTTCAGGAGCTGGCTCCGCATCCGGTCTCTCTCCCAGCAGCCGCATGATTCCCGTGCCTTCATTTTGGTCATGTGCTTAGGCGGAGTGCGCGATTAGGGCAAGCGCTTCCGTCAGGGTGCACCACTTGCCCAAGAACGGAACTCCATCGTCTTAACTCGCTCACGACATATATGGTGCGATGAGAGTTTGTTGGTAAGGATTGATCTACCTCTCACCGATTCACCTGACTTGGTTTGTGTCGCATCCTCCGACGAGTTCGCGCGCAGAAATTCCAAGCACTTCTGCAATCTTACGTATGGTGCTAGGCCGTGGTTCTCGCTGACCGTGTTCAATCTGCCACAACCCAGTTACTGAGATGCCCGCCGCCCGAGCAAGTTCGGCTTGACCCCACACTTCCCGCTGGCGGACTTGTCGAATGCGCTCCCCAGTAGATGTCATGGCATTACTATAGCAGTCACGCTCTGATCATGGACTTTCGATGGTGCTCTCATATAACAATGATGTAAAATAGAGGAGGGAGGGCTACTTCGAACATGGCAAAGGACTGTATATGACAGGCGTAGTTACCGCTACAACAGCTTCCGTAAATGTCGAGAAAGTCGCGGTCTATTGTCGGGTTTCTACGGACGAGCAGCGAGAGCGCCAGACCATCGAGAATCAGGTCGAGCTGGCAACGCTCCATTGCCAGTCGAAAGGTTTGCCCATTTTCGATGTCTATCGCGATGACGGTGTGACTGGGACGGTACCGCTCGTGGATCGCCCCGAGGGCAAACGGCTGGTGGAGGACGCGCGCCAGGGGAAGTTTCAAACCGTCATCGTCAAACAGGTGGATCGGCTTGGACGCGACGCGCTCCATATTTTGACTGCTGTTGCCCAACTGGAATCGCTCAATGTCAAAGTAATTAGCATCTTGGAGGCGATGGACCTCACCACCCCCCAGGGCCGATTCATGCTGACTATGTACAGCGGTGTCGCGGCGCTGGAACGAGACACGATCATTCAGAGGTCGATCGAGGGCACCAACCGTTTGGCGCGGGAAGGTGTCCACCTGGGCGGCATTGTAGCGTACGGCTATCGACAGATCGGGAAGGGCAGGACCTCTCGACTCCAGCCGTCTGAGGAATCGATTTCAGGCGTCGGCATGTCGGAAGCGGAGGTCATTAGATCAATCTACCGTTGGATCGTCGAGGAACGGCAGTCAACGTACACCGTGGCGGACAGACTGAATACACTGGCCGTCCCTCCCGCTTACTCGCGGGATCATCGCGAGGTGCTCAATGGCAAGCGGAAGAGCGCAACGTCCGGCATCTGGCGGCCCGCCCGCGTCGGTAACCTGATCAAAAATCCGACCTACAAGGGCGTCCATTTTTACGGACGGCGCTCGAGGCGAGCGCGAGTTGTCATCGAGCGGCAGGTCCCCGCCATCGTGTCCGTGGAGACGTGGGACCAGGCGCAGGCAGTGCTGAAACACAACCAACGGTTTAGCAGAAAGAACGCGAAGCACCAGTACTTATTGCGCGGCTTGATGAAGTGCGGGCTGTGTGGATTGACACTGAGCGGAACGACCCACTCACGGTCCTCAGACCGAACGTATTACGTCTGTAATGGCAAGAAGCAGGCACGAGGAATATATGGGTTGCATGGTCAGCGGTGTCCTTCTAAGTCAGTCAGCGGCGACATCGAAGGCACTGTTTGGGCAGACATTGAGGCGTTCCTCAGGAACCCCGGCGACGTGGTCACCCAATTGCAATCCAAGACGGAGGACGCTGAAGAGAACTCACGACAACTGGTGCAAGAGCTCGAACGCGTCCGCACCGCGGTTCTAGTCAAGGATGGCGAGCGAGCACGGGTCATTGAACTGTACGCTCGCGGGCGTATTACCAGCGAGGACGTGGACCGCCAACTTGAGCGCCTCGCCAACGAAGCCGAACTGCTCCAGAAACGTGTCAGCGACATTGAACGACGACGAAACGCCGACACCGACAGGACTCTTCACGCGCAATCAGCCGAACACGTACTGACGGAACTGGGAAAGCGCCTTAAGGGGCCGCTGGATTGGACGATTAGGCGAAAGATCGTCGAAGCTTTGGTGGATTCGATTCGAGTCGAGCCATCAAGCGACGGAAGCGAAGTAACCGTTTCATACCGATTTAGTCAGCCTGTGCCACGCACGGACAGGGATTCATGGCGCCGACCAGCATGAACTTGGCGGGAAAGCTGAGCGTTCCCTGGGCGCGGCTGATCGTTACCAACCCATCCTCCATGGGCTGTCGGAGCGCTTCCAGACTGGTGTGTGAAAACTCCGGCAACTCATCCAGGAAAAGGACGCCGCGGTGGGCCAGGCTGATCTCACCGGGCCGTGGCCATTGACCGCCTCCCACCAGGCCGGCATGGCTGACCGTGTAATGCGGCGAGCGAAAAGGGCGTTGCCGCACCAGTGGTCGGTCGGCGGGAAGCATGCCGCTGACCGAGTAAATCTTGGTGGTGTCTAGCGCCTCGTCCAGGGTCATGGTCGGTAAGATTGACGGTAGAGCGCGCGCCAGTAAGGTCTTCCCGCTACCTGGAGGGCCTGACAAAAGAACATTGTGGCCGCCGCTGGCCGCGACCTCGAGCGCACGTTTTACATGCTCCTGCCCGCGAATGTCACTCATATCGGCGCTGTACGACACCGCATCAGGTGGGATTTCGTCGGGCAACACCTGCGGAATCGATTCCCCGCCGGTCAGGTGTTGCACCAGCTCCACCAGCGAACTCACGCCCATGATCGCTACGTCACTGACCAACGCGGCTTCAGCCGCGTTGACGCGCGGCACAAAGACCTCGCGTAAGCCATGCTCGCGCGCCGCCATCACCATTGGAAGGATTCCCTGTGTATGTCGCAGCGTGCCCTCGAAGCTCAACTCGCCCAGAAACAACCGTTTTTTGATCGCTTCGGCATCGACCGCACCCACGGCAGACAGGATTCCCACCGCGATGGCCAGGTCGTACGACGGCCCCTCTTTCTTCAGATCGGCGGGCGCCAGATTTACCGTGATCCGATTGCTGGGGAATCGCCCGCCCGAGTTCTTGATGGCGGCACGCACCCGCTCACGCGCTTCTTGGACCGCGGTGTCGGGCAAGCCCACAATCGCGAAGGAAGGTAACCCAGGCGACAGATCCACCTCGACTTCGACCAATGCCGAGTCAAGCCCGACGACTGCGCAACTCAACGCCTTGGCGAGCACTCCTCATCCTCCGACCAGCAATGTCGAGATTCTACCAGGAACTTCTTACCTCGAACGGCCAGTAGAACCCCACATCAGGCTAGCAAGTCGGCGACGTATCGCCGTGAGGCACAACGTCGTGACTAGCGACGGTGGTTGTTGGTGTGCTGTCGCGGCCAAATGACTATACTGCCAGCAGTGGCGGCCTGTGTAGTCTCCTCGTCTGGCGACAATCGTCTGAAAGCAGGATCCCATGCAACTCCTTGGCTTCTTTTTCCTGATCGTCGGCTTTGTGATGAACATCCAGATTATGCGCCGCTCACGGCAGGCCCAACTCTCCGCCGGGCAGATTGTGGCCATGATGCCCTGGCTGATCTCCGCGGCGCTCATTGTCATCGGCGCTCTGCTACTGGTCGTCGGCGCACGCTAGCATGCATCAGTCGAGGCGCGAACGGCTAATCTCCACCGCCGCGTAGGCCACTATGCCGTCGATCGGCGGCAGCAATTTCTGCAACTGGACTGTCACCCGACGTACCGGAAAATCGCGCAACAGACGATCCGCGATGCGACCCGCGACCGACTCCAATAAGACAAAGGGGCGGGAGCGGGCCTCAGCCAGCACCGCGTCGTGTACCAGGCCGTAGTGTACCGTGTCCTCGATGGCATCCGAGACTGCCGGCCTGGTCAGGTCCAGGTCCAGCTCGACGTGCGTCCGGTACCGCTGGCCGATCTGCCTCTCCGCCTCGCTGACACCGCCATAGGCGTAAAACTCGAGACCCGACAGAATGATCTTGTCCGTCACGGTAGTACTAACAACTTGCCAAACTGCCCGCGTTCCTCCAGCAGTCGTTGTGCCTGCGCCGCCTGGTCGAGCGGATAGGTTGCATGGATCACCGGCTGAATTCTCCCCTCCGCCACCATCTTGAGCACTGTCCGCAATTCACACCGAGTGCCACCGAAAGACCCGAGGATGGAAAGCTGCGCGCCAAAGAGCCGGTCGATATTGATCGCGCCATTCGGTCCCGTGGTGGCCCCGGTCGTTACCAGGCGGCCGTTTCGGGCCAAACAGCCGATGCTCTGCTCCCAGGTCGACTCTCCCACATGCTCGACCACCACATCGACGCCACGTTTGGCGGTGATACGACGCACCTCGGCCCGAAAATCCTGCTCCGCATAGTTCACCACAAAATCGGCGCCCAACTGTTCGGCACGCCGCAATTTTTCATCGGTACTGGCGGTGGCGATGACCCGTGCCCCAGCTTGCTTGGCGATTTGAACCGCGGCGCTACCCACCCCACTGCCGGCTGCCAGCACCAACACATCCTCGCCGGGCCGCACCTGCGCCCGGCTCACCAGCATGTGCCAGGCGGTGACGGTTGACAGCGTTACCGCGGCCCCGGCCTGATACGACACGCCTTCGGGCAGGGTGATGAGCTGCCGCGCCGGTACCGACACGTACTCGGCGTAACCGCCGTCGCTGCGCCGTCCCAGCACGTCGCCGCGCAAGCAAGTGGTCTCCTCCCCGGCCAGGCAATTTTCACACACCCCACAGATTAAATATGGCGCGATAACCACCCGTTCGCCCGGCGTGACGTTGGTCACCAACTCACCGACCCGTTCCACATCTCCCGCTACCTCACTGCCGGAAATGTGTGGTAGTGCAATGGCGTGGGGCAACCGGCCCTCACGCGTGAAGAGATCTAGATGGTTGAGGCCGCAGGCCCGCACCCGCACCAGCGCGCCATCCGGCGCCACGGTCGGTTCGGGTACGTCTCGGTACTCCAACACGTCCGGGCCGCCGTGGCGTTCAAAGATAACCGCCTTCATTCCGCCTCCTCGGGTCTATAATCGCCCCATGATACTGCCGAGCCGCCGGAGCATCCGTGGACGCTGTCGAGGAAATTAAGAGCCGCCTCTCCATCGAAGACGTGGTCGGGCGTCATGTCGACCTCAAGCGCTCCGGCGCCAGTTACAAGGGGCTGTGTCCCTTCCACCAGGAGAAAACGCCCTCGTTCTACGTGACGCCGGCGCGAGGAACGTATCACTGCTTTGGTTGCGGCAAGGGGGGTGACATCTTCAGCTTCGAAATGGAGATGGAAAAGCTGCCCTTCCCGGAAGCCTTGCAGGCCCTGGCCGGGCAGGCGGGCGTCACCCTGCCGGAACGCGGCGAGCAGCAGCCATCGTTGAAAAGACGCCTGTTCGAGGCCAATGAAGCGGCAGCGCGCTTCTTTCAGGAGGCGCTCGCCAGCGAGCAGGGTGTACGTGCCCGTCGCTACCTCAAGGAGCGACACTTTGGGCCGGAAGCCTGGGAGATGTTCGAGCTGGGCTATGCGCCGAATGGGCGCGACGCGATGACCGTGCAGCTGCACCGGGCCGGCTTTGACGATCGCATCCTGCTGGCCGCTGGGCTGGCTATGCAGGACGATTCCGGGGGAACCACGCGCGACCGCTTTCGCGGACGGTTGATGTTCCCCATTCGCGATCTCTCGGGAAGAATGACCGGCTTCGGGGCCCGCGCACTCGACGCCGACCAGCAGCCCAAGTACCTGAACTCACCTCAAACCGAGATATTCGACAAGAGTTCCGTGCTGTACGGGGTCCACCGGGGTGGCGATGCCATCAAGGACACCGGTCGGGCGGTCCTGGTCGAAGGGTATCTCGACGCGGTGCGCGCTCATCTGCGCGGCTATCGCAATGTAGTGGCCAGCCTGGGCACGGCCGTCACCGCCCAGCAACTTACCGCGCTGACCCGTCTCACCAGCAGCGTGGTCCTGGCGCTGGACCCCGATCCAGCCGGACAATCGGCCGCGGCCCGGACCAGCCTCAACGCTCTGGCGGAGGTAACCAAGCAGAAAGGCCGTGCAGCCGGAACGGCCGGGGCGCTCGATCTCCGCATCGCCCGCCTGGCGGAGGGGGACGGTGATCCCGATGAGCTGATTCGGGATCATCCCGATCGGTGGCAGGAGGCGGTGGAGAAATCGATCCCCGCCTTCGAGTTCTTTTTCACCAAGACCCTCGAAGACCTGGATCGATCGTCCGATGCCTGGCGGCAGGAAGCGATCGATCGCCTCCTCCCGCCTATTCAGCAACTGGCAGCCTCGGCCGGCTGGCAGGCCACCTGGCTGCAACGTCTGGCCACCGAGACCGGCGTGGACCCACGCGCCTTGCAGCGCTCGATGTCCGCGGCGCAGCCAAATCGTCCCAGACAACGGCAGGCCGACTCGGGTCAGCGGAGCCAGGAGGTGGTCACGGGGACCACCGCACGTGGGTTAGCCGGAGATCCCGGGCTCGGTATCGAGCAAGCCCTACTGACGCTCTTGCTCAAGCTGTTGGTGTTGCCCCCGGACGTGGCCGGCGCCGTGGCCGAAGCACCCTGGGAGCGTCCGGAACATCGCATGATCGTCGAGGCTCTGGTGGGCTGGCGCGAGTCACAGAACTACGACTTTCTCCTGTTCCAGGAAACCGTTCCCGATGCTCTTCGCGCCTATTCCGAAGAACTACAAGCAAAGGAAACACCGCTGCCCGACGAGGGGAAGTTCGGGGTTGCCGTGGCATCGCATCTGGAACGGCTGCGATCGTTTCGCCTGAAGGCGCAGCTAACACGGGCCTACCAGGTGCTGCCCGAGCTCTCCGGCGAGGATCGAACGATGGCGCTGGCGACAGTGGGCCAGTTGATCGACCAGATTCGCGATCTCGACGCCAATATGGAAAAGTTGAGCCAGCTCACCAGCCAATCGGTCCTGATGCAGCACGGCGTCTGACCCTCGGCTCTACGGCACGATCGACCATGACTCGGGAAGACTGTACGCCACCGTGCGGCGCGAATAGCGCTCGCCGTTGTGGAGGTGAACCTCGCCGCTACGCTCCACGGCGTAGAAGTGGTTGATTACCTGCACGATGCGATGATCTTTCAAGTTGAAGATGATCAATCCAGTCCTGGTCGGCTCTAAACTGCGATTGCGGGTGATCTCGTCCACCACTCGGAAGACGGGTTCGGCATCCGGCTCGACCTGTTCCAGTGCACGATGAATGGCGGTATAGTTGCCTTCCACATTGTGCTCGTCAAAAATTGCCAATCCAGCCAGGATACGGTTGCGCAAGCGACGGTCAATCTGGTCGACCCGAGCCAGCATGTCGGCCAGCGAGGGTGGATTCGCGGCGCAGCCGGCAACCAGGGGAAGGAGAAGGAATCCATCCCCCACAAAGCTGATGGCGCCCCGGGGATCGACGATGGTAAATCGCATGGTATAGGCCTGCACGAGTAAGGACACCTCCGTAATTCCAGCGTACCGCATCAAAATTAATAGGGTTAGAACGCGCGTGCTACCGCGACGATGATACAATGCAGCGATGCAGCAAACACAACAGACCGCCGCGCGGCGAGAATATGACGCCGCGTCGGTGGCCCGCGACATCGTCGATGTCGCGGTCGACAAGAAGGCGAACGACGTTACTCTCCTCCACATTGGGATGGTCACCACGCTCGCCGATTTTTTCGTGATCGCGACCGGTACCAGCGAACGCCAGCTTAACGCTCTACGCTCCGCGATTCAAGACCGGATGAAGGAGTCCGACATCCACCTGTTTCACTATGAGGGCGTCCCCAGCGACGGCTGGATTCTGCTAGACTACGGCCAGGTCATCGTCCACCTTTTCGCTCCGGAGCAGAGAGACTACTACGATCTGGAGCGCCGGTGGAACGAAGCGTCTACTCTGCTCAAGATTCAGTAGGGGGTTGACGGTGGGTGATATCAATCTCAACGGTGAGCGCATCCGTTTCTTTTTGGTCGGCACCGTAGTGGGCGCTGCGTTTGGCTCGCTCGTGGTTTCCCTGGTGACGCAGTATGTCGAACACGGTGATGTCCTGTATCCCGCGCGCATTCGGCTCTCCCGCCGCGGGCGTCACGTCAACTTCGAGTTGCTGCTGCAGTAAGCCGGCCAGGGTTAGACCGCCAGCTTCACCACCGTCACACCCTCGCCGCCCAACTCACGTTTCTCGGTCTCGACGCTCTTGACCAGTGGGTTTGCGCCCAGTTCGTCGCGGATGGCCTTGCGCAACGCTCCGGTGCCTTTGCCGTGCACGATCCGAACGGTCCCCTGACCATGCATGTAGTTGTCGTGCAGATACTGGTCGAGTTCCCGCAGGGCTTCATCTGCCCGCCAGCCGCGCACGTCGATCTCCATGGACGGGGCCGGACGCGTGTTGTGATACTGCACCGTTCGCTCCGGCTCACGCTGCTTTTTGCTCACCACCTCCAGATCGGTCGTGGAAAGGCGCATCGTAAACTGGCCGAACTGTACCTGCGCCTCGCCGCTCTGTACCGAGAGGACGGTCCCCTGTTGCCCCAGCGAGAGAATATTCACGGTGGCGCCGGCGCGCAGTGGCTGTAGCTCCGGCGACTGGACCGGGGCTCGGGTGGGCAGCGGCCCGAGGGCCTGGGCCGCGACGCCCTGGACGGTCTCGACACGGGTGCGCAGCTCCTTCTGGTCACGACGCGAGACTACGCCTTTGGCTTCAGCTTCAAGTTGCTTGAGTTGGCTGCGCAACTCTCGAACCACCGACGCCGCTTCTTCCCGAGCAGTCGCCAGCACGTCGTCGCGCTCCCGCTTCAGCGTTCGAAGTTCATTCTGTAGCCGGTCGCGAATTTTGCGCGCATCGACGTGCATTTCCTTGGCGCGCTCGTACAACTGGCCGATCTCCTGACGCTCCGTCTGAATCTGGGCCAGCATCTTCTCAACCCGAACGGCCCCGACCGAAACGTTCTGTCGGGCCACCGCCAGGATTCGCTGGGACATACCCAACCGCTTGGCGATCGCCAGTGCCTGGCTCTGCCCGGGGAGGCCGATGACCAGCCGGTACGTCGGAGAGAGCGTCTCCACATCGAATTCGACACTGGCGTTTTGCACGCCAGTATGTTCATGCGCAAACGTCTTGAGTTCACTGTAATGGGTAGTCACAATCGCCAGGGCGTCACTCTCCAGCAAGTTTTCGATAATGGCCCGCGCCAGTCCAGCCCCCTCGGCCGGGTCCGTGCCGGCGCCCAGTTCATCCAGCAACACCAGGCTGCCGGCATCTACCTCCGGCAGCATGGCGATGATGTTTCGCATGTGAGAAGAGAAGGTACTTAAACTCTGCTCGATACTCTGCTCGTCCCCGATATCGGCAAAGATCTTGGAGAGAACGGCGATCTCGGACTCCGGCGCAGCCGGCACATGCAGGCCGGCCTGGGCCATTAGCGTCAGCAGGCCTGCCGTCTTGAGCGCGACCGTCTTTCCACCGGTATTCGGTCCCGTGATGATCAGGACGCGAAATTCCCGGCCGAGCGAGACCGTGATGGGTACCACCTCGCCACGCAGGAGCGGATGCCGCGCGCCCACCAACGACAGGTGCGCTTCCGCGTTGAGCCTGGGTTGCGCCGCGTCCAGCGCCTGCGCATAACGGGCTTTGGCGAAGGTTACATCGACCTCGATCAGGGCCTCGACCGATTCGCGCAACTGCGGGGCCTGCGCCGCGACTCGTTCGGTGAGGGCCAGGAGGATACGCTCGATTTCGCGCTGCTCCTCCATCTCCAACTCTTTCAGCCGATTGTTCATCTCCGTCACCACCAGTGGCTCCACAAAGACCGTCTGACCACTGGCAGACTGATCGTGCACGATGCCCGGCACCTTGCTGCGCGAATCGCTGCGCACCGGAATCACATACCGGCCGTTGCGCATGGTCACGATCGGCTCCTGCAGCGCGGTGCGATTCTCCGATGATGTCACCATGCTGTTGAGCCGCTCCATCAACCGTCCCTGAGCGGTTCGCATCTCGTTTCGCACCCGCCGTAGGGCGGGGCTGGCGCTGTCCAGCACTTCACCCCGCTCGCTAAAGGTCGCGTCCAGCGCCGCCACAAACTCCCGATTTTCCAGCATGCGGCTGCCCTGGCGGCACAGCCACGGCACCTCGATGTCGTCCTTCAACACCGCGGAGCGAAAACGAGCAGTGGCGCCGAGCGTGTCACCAATCTCCAGTAGCTCGGTCGGAGTGAGAATCGAGCCAATGGCAGCGCGCCGAACCGCTGGACGCACATCGTGAGCGCCTCCCAGATGGGTCGATGGCTTCACCTCCAGCAGTAACCGGGCCTCTGAAGTCCGCGCCAACCACGACCGCGCTACCTCCAGATCGGTCGATGGGCGCAGTGCCCGCACGGTCTCCTGACTGGCGGAGAAGGACGCATGCTCGACCAACTGATTGAGAATCTTGTCGAATTCGAGGGTACGGAGTGTTTTATCGGAAATCATGCTTGACTGTAGACCTGTTATTTAATCGCGCAGGGCGGCGCCGAGACGCTGGTCGAGATGGTCGACGATTCGAGACATGACGGACGCCACGTCCTCTTGTGTCAAGGTGGTCTGTCCCGAGCGAAACACCATCTCAACCGCCACGCTCTTTTTGTCCGACGGCAGCGGCTCACCCTGATACACATCGAAGATACGAGCGGACTCCAGCAGTTCGCCACCGGCTTGGTTCACGACGTCCATCAGATCCGACGAGCGCACGTCGGCATTGAGCACCGCGGCTAGGTCGCGATAGACGGCCGGATAGCGCGGCAGTGCGGTGAAGGGACGGTCTTCGTTGGCGGCGGCGTAGAGCACATCCAGATCAATTTCAGCCACCTGCGCGGGAAAGGCGGCGATATCGAACGTGCCGGCGACCTGGGGATGGAGTTCGCCCAGGTACCCTGCCGGCTGGTCGTCGACGTAAAGGATCGCGGAGCGTCCCGGGTGCAGTGCTGGGTGGGGCGCGGCCTCGACGCGCACACCTCTTACGATGCGAAGGGCACGGAGCACCGCCTCCACCATGCCTTTCACGTCGTAAAACGTGTATGCGCCGGGCGAGCGGTCGGCCCAGGTGCGAGGTCGCCGGTTACCGGACAGCACCAGGGCCAGCGAGCGGCGCTCGTAGGGCAGTTCGCTACCGCGCGTGAAAAACGTGTGGTCGATCTCAAAAAAAGTGAGTTGCTCGTCCGACTGCTTCAGATTACGACTCACCACATCCAGCAGGGCCGGCAGCAGCGTCATGCGCAGAATCTGACGATCGGTGCTGGCCGGGTTGAGCAGACGTACCGGTACGGTTGAGGCCTTGGCTGCCGTCACCCCCAGAGGGTTCGGCACGAGCGCGGCCCAGGTTTCGGGCAAGTCATAGTCCTGGCCGTCGTGGCCCGGTCGGAACAGCCGCGCCGTGCTCGACAGCGATGTCAGGCTATGCGTGGAAATCTCGCTGGCGCCGCCGGATAGCAGTCGCTCCCGCACGACCGTGTCCCACTGCATCTCCGCTGAGAGCGCCGGAGGCGGCATCGTCCGACGTGGCAAGGTCGAGGGCAAGGTATCGAACCCGACCAGGCGGATCACTTCTTCCACCACATCCGCTGATTGCTCGATATCGACGCGACGCCAGTACGGCACGCCGACCGTGATCGCGTCGTCATCCGACGTGACGTCGAACCCCAGCAGGCTCAGCACCTCCGCCGCCCGCTCTGCGGGTATCCGCACCCCGGTGAGCCGATCCAGGTCTCGCAGCGGCATCGCGACCGTTCGCTCCACGGGGTTGCCCTCCCACACATCGACCAGACGAGCCACCCGCAGCGGTTTTTCACTGATTTGGGCCAGCAACTGCACGTATCGCAGCAGTGATTGCACCGTCTGCTCCGCCGGCTGTCCCTTTTCGAACCGGCTGGAGGCTTCGGTGCGCAGGCCCAGTGCCTGGGCCGCCCGGCGAATGCTTACCGGATGCCAGTTGGCCGCTTCCAGAATCAGCGTGGTCGTGCCCTCGCCGATTTCGCTTTCCTCGCCGCCCATGACCCCGGCGACTGAGGTCGGTTGGTCTCCATCGGTCACCACTCCGGTGCCCGGTGGCAGTGCGCGATCGACGCCGTCCAGCGTGCGCAAGGACTCGCCAGGCCGCGAGCGCCGCACTCCTATTCGTCCGGTGGCGAGACGAGCGCCATCAAAGGCATGCATCGGCTGTCCGATCTCCAGCATCACATAGTTGGTGAGATCGACCAGGACGTTAATGGGCCGCTGGCCGGCAGCCTGTAGCCGTTCCACCAGCCAGGAAGGCGACGGCAGTGCTTCCACACCCTCGATTCGCAGCGCGGAGAAGCGAGGGCAGAGTTCGCGATCCTGAACATCCAGGGCTATGCTCTCTTCGTCGAGCCACGTGATACCGTCGCCGAGCGCGGCGAGATCGGGCGGAGTCATCTGCTGCTCGGTGATGGCCGCCACTTCTCGGGCCACTCCAAGGATGGAGAGCGTATCGGGACGGTTCGATACCGTCTCAAGATCGAGCACGTCGCCGCCCATAATGGCCGTGAGAGGCCGGCCTACCGGGGAGTCTGCCGGCAAGATATAAATACCGGAGTGCTCGTCCGAAATGCCGAGTTCCCGAGCCGAGGCCAGCATGCCCTGTGAGGTAATGCCTGCCATCGGTCGCGGCACAATCTCCAGGGGCTGGCCATCCGGACCGTAGGGAACCAGGCCGCCGACCGGAATGACCGGGACCTTGTCGCCGAGGCGCACGTTCTGTGCGCCGGTGACGATGGTAATGTCGTCAGAGCCGGTCGAAACTTGGGCAACATGCAGCGGTTTATTGGACCGCGGGTGCGGGTGCAGCTCAGTCACCCGGCCAATCACCACGTCCTGCCAGGCAGCTCCAGGCTGCTCAATCGCCTCGACTTTGAGGCCGCTCATGGTAAGCCGGCGTGCCAACTCGGCGGTCGTCAGCTCATGATCCACATAGTCCGCCAGCCAGCTAAGAGGCACTCTCATGGAATACTGTTTTCCTAATCGAACTGACGCGAGAACCGTAGGTCGCCCTCGCGGAAGAGGCGAAGGTCGGGCACGCCGTGTTTCATCATGGCGTAACGAGCCGGACCTATCCCAAAGGCGAAACCGCTCACCTCGTCGGGGTCGTAGCCACAGGCGCGCAACACATTGGGATGGACCACGCCCGATCCACCCAATTCCAGCCATCCCTCATTACCACAGGAACGGCAGCCTGCACCGTTGCATACGATGCATTCAATATCGAGTTCGGCACTCGGCTCCGTGAATGGAAAGTAGTGCGGCCGGAAGCGAAGTCGCCGATCCGGGCCAAAGTAGCGGTGAGAAATCGCGGCGAGGGTGCCTTTGAGGTCTGCCAGCGAAATATCCGTATCCACCACGAGTCCCTCAATTTGGTAGAAGCGATCGGCGTGGCTGGCGTCCTCGGCCTCATTGCGGTAGCAAAATCCCGGCATGGCGGCACGAATGGGTGGTTGGTGCGACAACATATAGCGGATTTGCGCGGGCGATGTTTGGGTGCGAAGAACCATCCGGTCGGTGACCCAAAAGGTATCCTGCACATCGCGGGCGGGATGGTGCTGAGGGGTGTTGAGCAGATCAAAGTTGTACTCCTCCCACTCCACCTCTGGCCCCTCGTAGATGTCGTATCCCATCTGACTCAAGATATCGAGAATATCCCGGACCGTCTGCAACAGCGGATGGGGAGAGCCGTGCGGATAGGCAGTGCCGGGCAAGGTGACGTCGAGCTGCTCGGCCTCGAGGCGGCGGTCCATTTCCTGCTGGCGCACGGTCTCGGTCCGGATCAGGAGCGCCTGTTCAATAGCTCCCTTGGCGCGGTTCAGCGCGGCGCCCAACTCCTTCCGCTGATCCTGGTCCAGCTCGGCCATCACCTGGGTAACCTGCGTCAGCGCGGACTTCTTCCCCAGGTTCTGGACCCGTATACGTTCCAGCTCCAACGACGACGTAGCGCTCGCTATAGCTTCGACCGCGGCGTTCTGCACCTGTTGCATGCGCGATAAGGCATCCGCCAAACGATTACCAATCATTTTGACCCCTCCACAAAACAAATCGGCCAGTTCGAAGGGACGAACTGACCGGTCCGCGGTACCACCGTGACCAGTTTATCACGCGCCCGGGAGGGAAACCGTTTGATGCAGTGCTACGGACCGGTCAGATCGAGGTGAACACTGTTTACATGGTTTTAATCTGTCTGTAAGGTGGCATTTTTATACTGAGCTGTACTCAATGAAGCTGGTAACAAGGGGTTCCATCTGTGTTTCACCGTATTTGTATCTCCATCATTGCCCTGTGCGGCCTGGGTGTCAGTGCCCTGCCGGCCTATGCCACCTCGCATCATCAGGGCACTACATTTTTTAGCCTCGCTGCCGGCCAACCCCTGGATACGGCATACAGCCCGTCCCAGATACAAGCCGCGTATAATGCGACTCCGCTCTACAGTCGCGGCATAACAGGTCAGGGACAAACCGTCGCGCTGATCGAAGTCGACGGCTACCGTCCCGCTGACCTGCAGGCCTTCGACACGGCCTATTCTCTGCCGGCCCCAGTGGTGCAGCCGTACTTCGTGGGCGCCCAACGTACCACGCCGAAGGATCAGGGTGAGACCACCATGGGCCTCGAGTGGCTCCATGCCATGGCGCCGGGAGCTGTGATTCAGGTGTATTATTTGAAGAATCAGCAGGTCGGCAAGGCCGGTTGGAAGGACCTCAAACAGGCGCTCAGCATGGCTGCTTCGCGCGGCGCACGCAGCATCAGCATGTCCTTTGGCGCCTGTGGCCCGACCCCTGGCTACAGCGCTGTGACAAACGAGTTAGCGGCGCTAATGAAGCGGGGTATCACCGTGTTCGTCAGCAGTGGCGACTCAGGCGCCCGTCCTGGTCCGGTCTCCAACTGCGGACGAACACTCGGCATGTCCTACCCGGGAAGCGATCCTTCCGTGGTCTCAGTCGGTGGCACCTCCCTGCAACTCAACCCAGACAATACCATCGCGGCAGAAGCGGCGTGGGATCTCAGTGGCGGCGGCCAAGCGGCTCCGTTCGCCCGCCCGCCGTGGCAAACTGCCGCGCAGCTCCCAGCCGACAACTTCCGGTGGGGTCCTGATGTCGCGTTCCTAGCCGATCCTCAAACCGGCGTCAGCGTCTACTACCGTGGCCGGTGGACCCAGAGCGGTGGCACCAGTCTGGGAGCGCCTGCCTGGGCCGGAATCTGGGCGCTGGTGAGGCAGAGCACGATCCAGCTGGGTAAGAAACCCGGCGCTGCTGAATCGCTTCTCTATCGTATCGGCAATTCAACACAGTACTCTCAGGCCTTCCACGACGTGGTCGACGGCGGCAACATGTGGCTGCAGGCAGGCCAGGGATGGGATCCGGTCACCGGATGGGGCTCGCCCAACATCGACGGACTGGCCACTGCGGTCCCGACCCTTCGATAGATCGATGATCCGACGCCGAGTGTCACGGTCCGCCTTGCATCGTGACACTCGGTGCTACCTCGTTTCCTGGTCCGGCCAGGTCCCTCCCCATGACGCGTCTCGCGCCCGGCGGAATCTCTCACCTGCGCTGCGCGCCACAGTTTCATCGGCCAGGCCGGTCGGCGTACTCAGTCTGAGAGAAATGCGTCCGGGCCGGATCTGCGGATGCCGAATAATGCGGGCGCCAAAGGGCATTCCAGGCTGCCTGGACAGGGCGACATAGGAATATTTTTCGTCTTCATAGGAAAGTTGCGCCCGTTTAGCTGTGCGATGAACGCGAGATCGGGAAATGCGTTGCGCGAAGTGGCACCAGTCATCGTCACGCATGGGACACGCGTCATTGTGCGGGCAGGGCGCAAGCGTGTACGCACCTCCGATTCGCAGTCGATCGCGCGCCTCGCGTACCAGAGCAAAGCCGCGCGGGGTGCCCGGCTCCACCAAAACCAGCACGTCAGCGGTGAGGGACCACAGGCGGTCCACCAAGCCTGCCCGTGACCGGGCCGGAAGTTCACCCAATAGGTATGAAGCCACGACAATATCATGCTCTGATTCCGTCCAGTCAGCGAGCACGTCCTGTTGTTTCCACGATGCTGAGCGAATTGTGCTCGACTCACTGTGCAAGGCCAGACGCTGCCCGAACCGGGTCATGTGCTCGTCGCGTTCGATCAGCGTCAACTCGTCCAGGCTCGTCCATATCTCCACGGCTGCCCACATCGCGGCGCCTGGGCCGGCGCCGACATCGAGCAGGCTCCGCGGCTTCCAATCGGGCCGGCGATCCCGCGTACTCGCAAACACTGCGCAAAGAGCGCCGAAGGTGGCGGGGAGGCGGTATGCGGCATACGCGACGACATCGTCGAGGGAGCGAGTGAAACGCGTCTGGCCGGTCGCATACTCAGACCGGTATCGTTGGGACAGCTCATGGACCGCGCGTGACAGCGTTGCAGCTGGGATGGCCTGAAGAGCCTCATCGAGAGCACGTCGAAGCTCAGGAACCGCCTCCACTCAGCAACTCACGTCAGGGACAGGGAACAGGACGGCGAACCATCGCCACGCCGGGCGTCTGACATGAACCATACTCGCCGCTGAGTCCTACTTGGTCACCAGGAACGATACCGATTCGACGAACGTCTTTTCCGCGTCTCGTACGCTCACCGTCAGAACAGCCTTGCCCAACGGCGCCGTTTCCGGAATCTTACGGCTATTCGTCAAGGTTCCCGATGCACCGACCTTTGCCCGATAGGTAATTGATTTTCCTTCACGGAAGCGCATGATCTCCGTAACGGCATCATCGGACGAAGCAGTCACCTGCACTTTAGTACGGTGACCGCGGCCCACGTGTGTCGGCGAAAGACGGACCACGACCGACTGCTGGACAGGAACCAGGGTGAGCACCACGGTTGGAACCAGCGTGGGTGGCGGGGGTGGTCCGCTGCATATGTGACAGGAGGGAGGAGGCGGTGGCGGCGGCAACGCGGCACCGACCGAACTCGCGACGGGCAGGGTCAGTGTACCAACCAGAACAGCCCCAACCAACAGAGCGCGAATCACTTTGCCCTCTCATACCTGTAGTCCGCCCAATCGCGCTCAATGACGCGGTTTCCGCGAATCACAGAACGCTCGAGTCGTTTGGCCAGACCGGTCGTCCGATCGATCCAGGCCGTTACCTGGATACGAAGACCGTGACGCTCGGGGAGCGAGTACCGGATCCCCTCGGTGTTCGGTTGCGAACTCGTTAGGAGC
>JAABUJ010001996.1_pt1 | contig 27008 bp, 19 predicted proteins | sample 5559131 | NCBI WGS metagenome assembly JAABUJ01 (sample SAMN10711875, study PRJNA513366) | rock metagenome | isolation source: Antarctica rocks | place: Antarctica: Victoria Land, Mt New Zealand nord | collected 2016-01-07
TCTGATAAATCCGCTCCGCAACCTCCAAAAACGCCCTCTCGACCCCCTCGCCAGACTTCGCACTCGTCTCCACGTACCGCATCACCCCGTTCGCGCGACACCACTCCTCGGCCTCCTCCCTCGTCACCGCCCGCCTGTTCTCCGCCTCCCGCCCCGCACCACCGTCCCCGGCCGCGCTCGCGGTCGACGAAGGCGCCAGGTCCGCTTTGTTCCCGACCAAAACGACGACGATGCCCTCCTCCGCGATCTGCCGCAGGTCGTGCAGCCAGCCGGTGACGGCGGCGAAGGTCGGGCGGCGCGTGATGTCGTAGACGAGCAGGGCGCCCGACGCGCCGCGGAAGTAGGAGCGCGTGATGGATTTGTAGGTTTCTTGCCCGGCGGTGTCCCAGAGGGAGAGCTTCATTCGCTTCTGCGGCGGTTCTGGGGGTGGTGGTGGTGGTTCGGTGCCGGTGCGGCTTGGTTTCGGCGCGGGTTTGGTTCTGGATCTGGAGGTGGAGCGCGATGAGGGGGCGGGCGATTGGGGTGGTTCGGGGGTGGAGGTGGGGTTGTTGATGCCTAGGGCGAGCGAGGCCGGGGGGCCGACGGGGACGATGCGCGAGCCGAATTCGACGCCGATGGTGACGTCGTGGTGGGGGGAGAAGCGGCCTTCGCAGAGGCGGATGGTGAGCTGGGAGGAATGTTAGAGGTCTGGGTTTCTGTGGCGGTGTGGTGGAGGGTTGGGGGTTTCGGGGGAGGAGACGAGGTAGGGGACGTACGCTGGATTTACCGGTCCCGCTGTCGCCGATGCAGACGAGCTTTGCGATGTAGTCCCATGGTTGTGACATCAGATAGTTGAGCGTTGTTTATTTGGTGCAGAGCGGTGTCACACCAGTCTGGGAGTTTTGGAAGCTGTTCGCCCCACGTGCAGACGTCACTGCGCAGTTGGTCTGTATCGGAAGCAGGAGTCTCGCCCGATGCCTCGGGGATTAACGTTAATGTCCGGATGGACTCGACATTCAGCTGGACTTGCTTGGATCTGGTTGAAGCTGAGATGGCCCAGACGGGTAGCAGTGCCACAGAGTCTCATGCACTATTCCGGGGAAGTCTAGAGTAGAATAAACCTAGTCACCATCTGACTGAAGGCGTTCGTTGTTGTGCTGCTTCGAGTCACAGCTGCCGCTTACTCATCGGTTGCCTGTGATTCACCGCATTGAGCAAAGGCATCCATCGCCGCCGACGACCTAACACCGACCATTATTCATAACTCTCGTGACCACCTCACGCACACTCGGAAGATATCTATCGCATGACGAAAAACTCCATAAGCCAGAAAGCATTTCACATCTACTACTAGCAAATCCTCTTCACAGCGAGTTACGACTATCAACCATCGTTATCGTATTATCTGACTTCCAGAGGCCTCGCCGGACTGCGGCGTTGACAAGCTCGGCGGTCAAGTTCATGAGTGGATAAACATGTTCTCGGAATGTCAGGACCCCTTCTACTTCATTCGCTGCTCCTATCCATCTAAGAGGGGTTGTCTACAATGGAGGCATCTCGACTAACGGAACAGTAGATGCCTCACGCTTCCTGGCCCAGTCTCAATCCCGCATTTCATTCAGGCAGCCTGAAGAGGGTCAAAGGAACGTTCCAGGACGCCGGAAGGCGCCGATCCAAGGATCGTCACGGTTTCCGACTTCTAGGTCCTACCTTCAACGGCCAGCAATAGGCAACCCATACCAAGCCTCGGCATCGAATTTCGCCCAGTTTCCCTTTGCCTCGCGGACATCCGCAGCGCCTGCGCCGCTGTTCTACAGCGCGACGGACGACTTCCGAGAAGAAGATGACGAGGAAGAGCGGGAGAGGGAAGTCGCAGACTTCTATGCCTTACAGCGCTCGAGGCGGCAGTTCGGTGGGAGCCACTTGGACGAATCATCAGAAGCGGATGACGACGCAAGCAGAGGCTCTGGATTAGAGGAGAACGGGGATGGTAGGGAGACGGATGAGCGAGGATTTGGGAGGGCTATGGGCATCAAGAGCTCCTGGAGAGGTGGCAAGACTGGTGGAAGGGGAAGAGGGGCTGACGTGGAGGCTGTGGACGAGAACCAGGAGTACGCCGCCGAACGGCAGAGTGAGGGCAGCAGTAAAGGCAAGGATAGGATGGTTGATGTCGGCCTGGATAGCACCATGAGGAGCAGTATGGAAGCTCTGGAACGAGACGAGCCGCCGGATGATCTCGCGATGGATCTGTCTTCGGACGAACAAACTCCAGCCATCCAGCAGTTTCGAAACCCTCCAACAGAAGCCACACCACGGTTCCTTGCCCACTCTACATTCATGCCGCGCGAAACAGACCAAGAAGCATTATTAAGCCGTCCTCAACCTCCAGACTCGGATGTCGAGTCCGTCCCGCCGACAATCTCGTATCCAGCTACCGAACCACCTCGTCACGACTCATTCTGGGGATCGCTTTACCTGATTTCCCTCGCCTCGCTTTTTGCAAGTTTCTTCCTGGTCTACTTGCACACCTCGGTACCAACCCTCAAACACCCCTTGGGCGATACGATATATACCACGCTACATGCATCGTTTCACCTGCTCGCCGTTGATACCCTGGTTGCAGTCATCGTATCGTTGCTGTGGCTTGCGATCCTCCGATCATACGTCCGTCCTCTCGTCTACGGCATTCTCGTTGGCGTGCCCGCAATACTCTTCGCCTTCTCTCTATATCCCCTGATATCCAGCTACAAGGGTCCCTGGCATGGCGCCAGCTTGCAAGACAAGGCGATGCGATGGCTATCGTTCATACCTATCGTCCTAGCTGCACTCTGGACATACACAGTCTATCGAGGACGACATTCCTTCGGCAAGGCAATCGGGATCCTCGAGTTTTCGTGCAGGATACTTGCAGCGAACCCAGCCCTTCTGATGCTCGGTGCTGCAACGCTTGTGGGCGTAGTCACCTGGACCTGGCTCTGGATGGGCATGTTCACCCGCGTCTTCCTAGGCGGTCATCTTGCATCATCCCGAAATCTCTTCATCATCGACGCCAGCACCTGGTGGCTGGGCACCTTCTTCGTCGTAGTCTACCTCTGGACCCTAGGCGTCGGATCCGGCATCCAACGCGCCACGACCGCCGCCACCGTCAGCCAATGGTACTTCCACCGACTCACCGTGCCCGCACCCACCTCCCGGCAAGTCGTCCAAGCCGCCCTCGGCCACGCCACCACCACCCTCTTCGGCACCATCTGCCTCTCCACCCTCCTCTCCCTCCTCATCCGCCTCCCGCTCCTCCTCCTCCCGCGCCGTCTGTCCGCCTGCTTCGCCCTCTTCGCCTACTCCCTCGTCCCCACCCCCATCGTCGCCCTCACCAACCCCCTAGCCCTCACCTACGCCGCCATCCACTCCCAGCCCCTCTCCACCTCCGCCCGCGGCCTCGCGCACTTGTCCTTCCTGTCCGTCACCTCCCCCACTACAACCCTCAACCCGCGCTCCTTCTCCTCCTCCAACAACAACTCCGCCCCCGCTATCCTCCCCTACCGCCTCGCCAAACTCCTCCTCCACGCCACCCGCTTCGTCACCTCGCTGGCCCTCGGCTTCGGCGCCTGGGTCAGCACCGCGCGCATGCTCGTCGTCGTCGACGGCGCCGCTGGTGGCGTGGCGGGCGTGAGGGGCAGTCTGTACGCGTACGTCGTCGGCCTGATTGCCGGTGCTATCGGCTGGGGCGTGCTGGGCGCCATGGAGGGTGTGCTGGCGGGCGTGGTGGACGCGTGTCTGGTCTGTTGGGGCAGCGAGACGGGTGCCGGGGCCGGTGGAGGAGGGGCGGGGAGAAGGGGCCACGCGGCAGGTGCCCAGGCGAGGTATTGTATTGAGGCGGGGTGGTTGTTTGGTGATGATGGTGGATATGGTGATGGTGATGGGTTGCGGATGAGGGGTTAGGTAGGGATTGGGAGCAAGAAGTTCGTTTGGAGCCGGCCGAGGGATGGGTATCGCTGGTCTTGGCGCTTTGTTTCGAGAAACGGGAATGGTAGAATGATATTGTCGGATGGGATGGGATGAGATAGGATGGGATGCGAGGGCTGCTGGCTTGCTTGGATTCGAATTGAAGCGTTGGCGCTACCAGAGAGCTAGCTGTTCATGTGTGCAGGCACTTCAGTACTGTTGTGCGGAGCAACCTTACCTAACCACCTCAATGTGCTCAAGTAGGTAGAGAACTCTTGACTTTTGGGATATACCATCCTACACATGTATACTGTGCAAATACCCACGCGAGCATTGCTTCTCACCTCGCTTCTCACTGGAGCTTCCTTCCTCATCAAACACAGACGTTCAAGGTAATACAGCTTCATTACGTCAAAGAGACCCTAATGAAACATCATATCCGTAGGAAAGGGAAGAAACGAAAAGGGCCCCGATGGCTTCAAAATCTGATTGTATCCCCACCCGCTCCGCCCAACCGCGACCGACCTTAATGATGTTTCCTTCACCTCGCTCCCTCCTCTTATCATTGTTGGCGTCGATGCGAACACGAACTTGAATCCTCCATCTCTCAAGGCTCGATCGATCGATCGATCAATCAATCAATCACTGATCCTCCACGTCCCAAACCACTTAAGATGGCTCCACTGGCGATTATTCCCCACCATGCCGAACGTAACCGCCCTAAACAGCACAAACATCCCAATGACACCGACATACCAAAGGCCAAAGACAGCCCACTCCACCGCCCTATTACCCCTCCTCAGCGGCCTCGTAAACCAATCGATCAAGAAGCCAGCCGTCAAGATAGCGAAATAGAGCGCCGGATAATAATGATGCACGTACGTAACGCGCGCCATGGCGACGAAAGGCAGATAATGGAGGAACCAGCCGACGACGGGATAGAGGCCGGAATAGTGGATATGGTCGATGTCGTTAGGTTTGAGATCGTCGTAGCCGCGCTGCCAGCGGACGAGGTACCACAGCGCGAGGCAGGCGAAGAGGGCGAGGGCGGCGGTCGAGGACCAGTAGACGAGCGGGTTGCCGAGCAGGAAGTATTTGACGATGTTGTCGTCCCAGCTGCACATGCGGAGGCCGACGTTGAGGATGGGCCATTGCCAGAAGTGCGAGGCCAGGTCGTCTTGTTTGTCCGGGTCCGGGATCAGGGCGTTGTTGGACGTCATCATGGCCACGTTGAGGTGCAGGAAGTCGCGGATGAAGGGCGATTTGTAGGATCCGGGGTCGCCGGGAGGGACTGGTGGTTTTGTTAGCATCTATTAATGTATGTGGGGTGATTTGGGATCTTACGCTTTTCGTTCCAGTGGCTTTCGACGTTCCAGTGCGTGTACACATCTCCCGGCTTGTTGTCCTTTGTGCATGAGACTTCGATCTGTTTGAAACCCCACTGTGGGAGATTGACATTGCCTGCACGGAGGTAGCAGCCTAGACTGGTGTGCTTCAACCGAAATGCAGTGGTCAAGGTTCGGATCTTGGATCGGTCATTGGATGCGACGTCGCTGACTACTTCGACGCTCCAGTGATCTTTGTCATCGCCAATGGTGGTATTTCCGTAGCAAGATACTTCATGGTCAGCTTTGGTGACTGGTGCGGAGACTTGGTGCGAGTGAAGGTTGCGGCCAGTTTGGGCGTGAATGAGTCGAATCACATTCTGATCCGCCACATATCTTAGAGGTGCTTCCGAGTCGTAGTCTGGCTCATTTCGGTTTGGGTAGAAAAACCAATCATTGTTCGCATCTTTATGGTGATAACAAGTAATCTGCTGCTGTTGCGAGCCTTCTGGGTAGACCTGGACGTGTGAATGGAGTAGTCCTCCGCCATAACCCATATTCTTCAGCGTTGCCCTGGAACCGTAGGCAATCTCGAGCGGACTGTCCTTGCCAACCTCCGTACCCTTCAGGTTGGCTTGGAAAAGCGAACTCATCTGGGCATCTCCTGGACCACTGTTCTCCAATACCTTAAAATGGAGGTAGAAGGAGAACATGTAGACAAGAAGAGGTACCATAATCAGTCCAATCACACGAGCTACAACGTGCTGTGCATATTCGACCTGTACAGATTATCAGCAAAGCAAGGATAGGACTGATCTACGCAGTCGAGACCCACCTTTGGCATTTTCAAGTCTCCGAACTTGTTCCAGAGGTCCTCTACCGTATACAACCCGACGAGTGCGGTGCAGAAGAGTCCGACCCATTTCACACTGCACACACACCCGATACTGACTCCGGTCAACAACAACCAGATCCACCATTCCGGTGAGAAGCTGTCCTTCTGCAACCGATGGAACCTTGCCCAGCAAAGTACGGTGGTGAACGTAAACATCAACAGCATCGAATCCAAGAGGATGAATCTTGAAATGGTGGCGTAGGAGTTTTCGCAGAGTACCATCATGGTGACAAGCCACACCGTAGGTCTCCTGAAGTTGAGCTCCTTGGCAGTAAAGTACGCTATCGGTACGCATAGAGCACCAAATGTGGCATTGAACACCCGCATGAACGTGTAGTTGACCTCTGCCGGGTATGTGTCCCCGGACTTGAACTCGAACGAACCATTATAGCCGGCGAGATAGCCAGACAGCCCAACCAGCATCTTCCCTAACGGCGGATGTACGTCGAAGTAGAACTCGCGTTTGAGGTAGTGGGAGCCGAACTTGCCAAAGCTGGGTACGAGTCAGATCTATCTTTCTTCACGGGCCTTCGGTAACGGGAGTGAGACGTACTGAGCTTCATCCCATGTCACGATAGGCGATAACCCTATCTTATACATTCTCGTGAAAAACGCAAGGAAGGTGAAGATCAAAGGCCCAATGATAAACTCGTACTCGTCCAGTATGGACATAATCGATTGCTGTGCCTGCCGCGAGATGACAGCCAAGTCAGTAAGTTGATGCCAGAATTCCAATCCTTTCTTTGATGAAGCCCCCAATGCAACTGACTGGTCTTGCATACCTTCTTAGCCTTCTTGTCGAAGTCAGACGACTCGGGCTCTTGTAAGATGTCTCCATTGCTCCTGGTGTATGTAGGCACATTCCTTCGTCTCAAGTCATTTGCGTCGTGGTCCGCGCCAGTGGCGTAGCTTGGATTGTGTGATGCCATTCCGGCAACCGTAAGGCGTATGCCAAGTCAAGCCCGGTGAGAGCGAGTGAAAAACCCCAGATCTGATAGCGGAGGTTACGGGAAGGGTTGAAAAGGAGACAAGGCGCAGATTCTCCTGGCCGTCAATGAGAGTGGATGAATAAGTATTAAGATCTTGAGTGGGGCCTACATGGGCTGTAGAGAAGAGGTCAAGAAGTGTAAGCCAATAATGGCTTATAGTGCATGCTCGCCTGACGTTGTTCTTGGGCCAAGGTGTCCTTGAAGGCTGCAGCTGAGGATCGCTGGAGAGCTGGGCCCAAAAATAAGTCAAGCGAATGCCGGGTCCAATTGAACGCTACAGCTATTCTTAGAATGTTGACTCCAAGGGGCACATAGCAAGAATTTGTAGAAAATAAACAGTAAAATCTGTCTAAATTTTCTTTTCTTTAATCATCATTTACAAAATTGATCTTGCTGCCTTTCTTAACATTATCATCATCACTGTCACTATAAGACATCCTCATAGTCTTAATTACAACATTAAAGACAATATATAAATGAATTTAAAGTGTGAAATGTCACTTAAAGTCATAGTGAAGATTACAGAATATAGTTGAAAGTACATTAAGAAAATGTAAAAAAATCTATAAAATTAAGAATCAGTTATTGTATTTAAATTATTTAAATTAAGAATATTAAGATTACTTACAGTTACTATAACAGAGATAGATCTTGATTTAGAGAGAGAGATTTAATTTATTAATAATTAATATAGAAAGTACTTAATTTTCTTAAGAATTGATTTATAGTATATTTGAATGAGATGTAAAGATATATTTAATATAAATATGAGATTTAAATCAACATTAATATTGTTAGTCTCATCATTAAATGAGCTGATTAATTAAGAAAGTAGATAAGCATTCTTTTATCATTATTATTGTTATTAAGAAAGTGATTTTTAATGTTAAAAATAAGTCATTAAATGTTTTTAAAAGATCTATAACAACTAAATGATGCAGCTAAGTAATTAACATGTTAATTAACTAATCTTTATTAATAAAAGTGCTGTCAATCTCTGTACTGCAGACAGAAAGTTTGACTGAGCTGTTATAAAAAAGTAAATAGTTATAAAGAAGTTTTTTTAAAAAGAAAAGTATTACAGTATTCTTTCAGCATATATAATTGACAGCTATATTGCTTGAGAGATTTATGAGAAAGAGATGAACAAAAAAATGTTTAATATTTTTATTTAAAAGAAAATCTTATCTTTATATAAATAATTTTCAGAGTCATGCAGTGTTCTATGTTTAAATAATTGTGAAATACATTGTTTAAAGATAAGTCTTCATACTAATATAAGTATTCTTACTATTACTATTGCTAATCTTAATGACAGAAATTTACAATTATATATTATAAGATTAATGTTAAAAGGTGGCACCACACTAATAGCACAGCTATCATAAGTTATATATCTAACACTCTCCCTAACCTGCAATTGGCCCGCAACTGACCTGCAGGTGTAAAGAGTGCACACAGATAGTGGTTTAAACTCATGACCTTTTGAACTTACTCTCTCACTATGAACTTGAACCACTGGCAGAGGTGGCCTAGGTATCACTTTATGCAAGTTATCACACACTAACCTGAGCTCATAACCTGTTAAAAGGTGGCACCACACTAATAGCACAGCTATCATGAGTTATATATTTAACAATTAACATCATTCTTGCATTTTTCTCTTTCTATTTATCAGACTACAATTCTATTAAGAAGTTATTTAGTGAATTAAAGACATAAATGTAAAGATATAAGATATTAATGAAGAGATTTAAGAATAAGTTTTCAGCATTTATTTATATGACTGTACAGAAGTATAAGATGAAAGACAATTTAGAGAGACATTTTTGAAATAGCTTTATTAATTATATATAAATATATTATTATTGTTAGATATATAACTCACAATAGCTATGCTATTAGTGTGGTGCCATCTTTTAACAGGTTATGAGCTCAGGTTAGTGTGTGATAACTTGCATAAAATAGTGCCTAGGCCACCTCTGCTGGTGGTTTAAGTTCATGGTGAGAGAGTAAGTTCAAAAGGTTACAAGTTTGAACCACCATCTGTGTGCACTCTTTACACCTATGGGTCAGTTGCAGGCCAATCACAGGTTAGAGAGAGTGTTAGATATAACTTACAATAGCTATGCTATTAGTGTGATGTCATCTTTTAACAATTATAATAAATTAATTATCATTTCTCATTATCTTTAACACTTACAATGCTTTCTACTTCTTCTTAAAATTATAAATCTCTGTAAAATAAGTCTTTATAATTATTATATGTCTTTTTTTTCTTCTAATATGAATGTAAAACTTTCTTTAACTGTCATTTAAGATTAACTAAAATGCTCAGCTTTCTTTATGTCTGCTTAATGATTAGCTGTATATTTTATGAATTATATATTTCTTTTAAAAGAATATCATAATAATTCATTAACTATATCTTCAAAGTAGAGTGTTTTCACTTAAATTAAGCAAAGAAGTTCTGCAGTTATGTTTTAGAATTGATGTTTAAGTTAAATAAACTACTGATAAATGATACTGCAGACAGTGCTGACAGAAATGTAATAAAATGTGTTTTTTATGAAGACTGTAAAGTCTGTGATGAAGATGATGAAGATAATGAAGATAATAAAGATGATGAAGAAGACAGTGAAGATATAAACTGTGAAGAAAGTAGTTAAGAAGAAGATAAAGAAAAAGAATATTGAGTTAAAATATATAAAATGTAATGTGAAGACTGTGAAGATTGTGAAGACTGTAAAGAAGAAGAAGAACACTGTAATATTGTAATTAATGAAGTTAGTAATTTTAGTATAGTCTTAATATTACTGAAAGAAACTGTAAAAATAAAGATTTCTGATGCTGATGCTGATGCTGATGAGAAAGTGTAAATTTGAATGAGATAAGATAATGAAAATGTTGTAAATATTGACAATATAAGAAAGAAAAAAGACAATGTAATTAATAATGAGATTTTCTTTTTTAACTGATCAGCTAACATAATCTTTATGTTAATAAGTAATGTATAAATTATTACTTTATTCTTATTAACAGTCTTTGTTCACATTTAAATAGCTGTAAAGTTAAGAATTTTATAAATGCTGTTGTGAGAAAGACAGTAATGATCATAGTTGAGATATATCTTGTCATTACATTAATAATGAATAACAATAACATTTAATGTATAATTAACATTTGTTAGATATATAATTCACAATAGCTATGCTATTAGTGTGATGCCACCTTTTAACAGGTTATGAGCTCAGGTTAGTGTGTAATAACTTGTGTAAAATGGTGCCTAGGCCACCTCTACTGATGATTCAAGTCCATGATGAGAGAGTAAGTTCAAAAGATTATGAGTTTAAACCACTATCTGTGTGCACTCTTTACACCTGCAGGTCAGTTGCGGGCCAATCACAGATTAGAAGAAGTGTTAAATATATAACTCATAATAGCTATGCTATTAGTGTGGTGCCATCTTTTAACAACATTCTTTAAAGTCTTTATACATTGATCTGCATTCTTCTCATATATTACAGTAGCTGTTCTCTGATATTTATTAACAAAGACATTAGAAATCAATGAAGAAAGAAGATAAATTCATATTTAATGTTTAAATTTATTTTTCTTTTTTACAATTTCTTTTTTCACTGACTTCTTACTTACTGTAGTGATATTCTCTGCTGTCTTTCTACTTCAGTCAGTTCTTATAATAACTGTTATTTCTTTTTTTTATTATTATTTTACAGTTTAACAAGATTCTTCACTTTCTATTAATTATTTATGTCTTTAAAAATCACAGTGATCACAGCATTCTTCTTTGCAGCTAAACAGTTAATTTTAATTTTTATTTAGTATCTATAATAAAAGTATTCTCTCTCATTATAATATTTCTTAATCACTGCTGACTGCTTAAGATCTTAAATTCTTTACATAAAGCTTTTTTCTTTCTTATTTAATTTAAAGACATTTAAATTCTCATTCATTAATTTTCTGTTCAAATATACTGTGTAAAACACAATATATTGTATGAATAACACTGAATCTTTGTTGATAGCAACATTAAGATTAAGAATTTCAATAAGATCATTATTAAGATTCAGTGAACAGACTGATGTAAATATTGACATAAATATTGATTTTTGTGTTACAGAAGATTTCTTCTTTACAGAAAAAGTCTTTGTAAGAATCTTTTGTTTTGTCATAGTGATGATGATGATGATGATATTGAGAAAGATAGTGAGGTCAATTTTGTGAATGATGATTAGAAAAAAGAGAATTTAAACAGATTTTACTGTTTATTTTCTACAAATTCTTGCTATGTGCCTCTTGGAGCCAACATTCTAAGAATAGCTGTAAGCTTAGACGAGTCAGCACAGGAGGTCAGCGCACCGAGAAGGGGCCTGGGGGTCAGCAAGGTAACGTATTTTGTACGCAGTACCAGCTAAGGTACCTTAGGTACTGTAACTCAATGGGGTTTGATACTGATGTCAAGCCTGGATGTAAGGATGTCCATCAGTCTAAATGAGTTGCATTATTGATGGATCATTACGAAGTACTATGTCCATACCACGAATCGTTAAATACAGCGCAGGCCACCAAATGTTGTTGGTAGGCGGGAATAAAGCTATAACAGAAACTCATGAAAACCCCAGCTAGAATTTATCGTTAGACATCCAAGAGATTGAGCAGTCAGCAGATGGGGTGAGGGGGGAACACCCTTTAGAGCAACACGATCTACCCCACAACACACGAGCTGGGCTTAGCCTTCGTCCTGGTCTACCCGTCGGTACTGTCCGCTTTGGCCATTGGTGCCTCTACCGTCTCCTTTGCTTCGGTTTATCATTCGCGTGATCCAACCGCCAAAGCCCTCGCTCTGGCTCGCGTTGCCCTTCACTGCTGGACTTTGGGGTCTGCCGTTTTCAACAGTGATGTTGGGTGGGTCGATGTCTAAGCCAGGGATGGCGCTATCAGCATCCAACGGACTGGGTCTCCCTCCCCGGATGTCGAGGGACGGTATCCGAGGACGACCACCCATCAAAGAGTCGACTTCAGCATTCTGAGCGGGTGTAGGCATAGCCGTCGTCGCGTCACCGAACAGTCGATCCATATCTTCCAACCGGACGCCGCTAGTTTCGGGATATATGAACCACACTGGACGTAGTTAGCTCAGCCCCGTTGACGTACAGCATGGGTTAGATAATGACTTACCAAGTACAAAGCTGACTGCACAAAAGAATGCATGTACAAGATACAGTCGCCATGTGATCCACTCTTGGAGCACCGGGGTCATCTCCCCCACTAACCAATTGAACGCCCAATTTGATGCGGTGCTCAGACTTGCTCCCTTGGCTCGAATGCTCAGGGGTAAGATTTCTGGAGGATACAGCCAAGGAATAGGTCCCCACGAAGCGCCGAATGCCGCATTGTAAATCATGACCGAGATCACTACCAGTCTCGGTGTCCAGTGGACGTCGACGAAGATAAAATACGATATGGCGGAGAGAGAGATAATCATGGCCACGGCTCCGGAGAGCAGGATCGGTCGACGCCCTAACCGATCGACAAGATACCATGGAGGCACGGTGGAGAGTAAGTACGTTATACCGTTGATGCCTGTCATCAGGATGGCGTCCCGTCCCACCCATCCAGCTTGCTCAAACACAAGAGGCGCGTAATACGATATGACGTTGATGCCGTTGAGTTGCGCCAAGGCTTGCGCGGACATGGCGATGAAGACGCGCTTGTAGTACCGTTTGAACATGTCCCTGTAGGATCGCTCACCCTCCTGTCGTTGTAAGAGCACGTCCATTTTGATCTCACGGTACTCTTGCCGAGCCTTATCGTCATGTATGTTGCCTTTTCCGTACAAGTTTGCAATGACGATAATACCCTCTTCATCGTGATCGTTGTCCAACAGCCATCTAGTCTTGTGTCAGTACCGTGGGCGCGTGTGAATACTCCAAGCATGCCATTTACCTCGGCGATTCGCAGATGATCAGACTACCGATGCCAAGTAACGCTCCCATGAAGCACTGCAGCAGTAAAGGTACTCGCCATGCATAGTCGCTCTGGATGAAACTGCAGAAGTAGTCCACCCATACACTCACCGCATAGCCACTCACATTTCCAGTAAACTCTATGCAGGCGAGTTTCCCCCGATTATGCGGCGGTGAGATCTCTGATTGATAGACGGGCACGATGGTGGAAAGGGCACCGACCCCAAGACCGGCGATGGTACGCCCGACATACATCATAGGCATACCCGTAGCAAAGGTCTGAAGTGCCCCCCCGATAAAGAATATGATCGAGCCGTATAAGATTGTTTTTCGCCGACCGATCATGTCGCCTATCCGACCGACGCTGATAGAGGACACGAATGCGCCAACTTCGAGGATGGCCACCATCGTGCCGATCTCGGCTCGTGTTGGCTGGTTGAAATAGTCTTTGAAGTAAGGACCTCTGTACGACCGTCATTTAGCACTCTCCCACCAACCATCCAGCCGTCAACGTACGTGATGATACCGGACATGACACCCTGATCGTATCCGAAAAGGAAGACGCCCAACGACACAAAGACACTTGTGAAATAGCTGCACACTGTCAGCTGCGCCGCGTGAACTATCGACGAGCACGGTAGACATACAGCAGCGGCTTGCCAGTCAGCCCATGCATCTGGCTCGCTGCTCGATTGCCTGTCATGATGGTCGCAAGGACCTTCTCGGTCCGGGATATCCGCCTCGGCGGAGGGTTCGGAATCTCGATCGCCTCTTTATCGACTCCAGGATGGTTGATTTTCCGCTTCAGATGGTCCTTTTCAACACGCTTGGGTTGCCGGCCCCGTGCCCTCGCGGCGGCCGCCCCGAAGAGCTCCTCGTCGAGCGAGTCCCGAAGCCTAATCTGTAAAGGGTCCTCCTCATCGGCCAGCTGCTCGGCAAGATCACCGGTGTCGCTCACAAGAGAAGAATCCGATCGCTCGGAATCGGCAGAGAAGCGCCGGGTATCCGGTTTCTCGTTGGTCGACGCCCAGTGGTCGTCTAAGCGATGCAAGGAGGTTGGAATGCTTCGGAGTTGAATGCCGGCCGGGCGGTAGGAGACTGAGGAAGGAATTGTGGGCAGCTATAAGAGGGCCGACCTACAGCAGCCCCGTTAATAGACGACAGTTGGGAAATGTCGGTGACGTTGGAGGAAGGGTCTCGTGGGTTGGGCCTGGGTGAGCAGGGGATCACGATGGTGAATAATCACGCAGCATCAACTAAACGGAACGGGATGGCGCAGGACACGTAGGCTCCAGGTCGTTCGAAGAGGCCGATGTAAGTCCAGTTACTTTGTACTGCCACCAGACATAGGACATTTATTGCTCTGCTTGTTGATTAGATATCGGACTTTCGAGGTACAAAGTAAGCCAGCCTTGTAAGTTCTGTACCTTGAGGGTATCACAGTGCCTAAGGCAGCCTTGCCGGAACTTAGACGCATAGGGATGGACTAAGGGCACCTACCTTACCTACACGTACAGTGGTAAGTCACCTTAGGGGTTCCTAAGGTACATGACTAGTTAAGTCTTGAATGGCATCTTTCCTACTCCGTACTTCATACTACTACTGAACCCTGAATTCTCTACTTTGTAGCTATGGTCTTTATGAATGTGGTTATTGATCATTGATTAGAGAACTTTTGCAAAGTGCAAATAATTTTTTGCACTTCAGAATTTACAATACTAGCGTGTAATTATCTTCCAAAAGTAATCAGTTCAGGGTCCACCAACTGTAAATGAAGTGTAAAAAGTATAAACTGCAGGCAAAACAAGGGTCGAAGTGTTAGCCGTTTTCACTTTGTGTAAACGACTAACACTTCGAATCTGAGCTAAACCTATGTCAGAAGTGCAAATAAAAATTTACACTTTGCAAAAGTTCTCTATTGTCGAAGATTGGCAGAACAACAACAAGAATATGAGATGGCGGACCAATCAGTACCTACTATGGCTTCTACAGCCTCCGCACCCTCAGTCATACCCTTGAAGCGTACACTTGACGAAGATCTTCACGCCCCGACCATCTCGTCCCCATTGAACCCAGATGTCGGGACCTCACGCTCACGGAAAGCTCCCGCCCCCCGCGAGCAGCGCGAGAAGAAGGAGTCATTGAAGAAGCGCGAATCGAAGGCTACATCTGCGGTGGTCGATTGCAGAGGAGGGACGCCAGAGGTGGCCAGTAATCGTCGCAAACCGAAGGCTATTTCAGAGGCTACTGTCCTATCTCCCACACGTTACAAGCTTCCTCCGCCTAAGCCTATGGACTTTGAAGCTCCGAAAGCTCCAATCCTCGTACCTCATCACAGTATCGGGGAGACACAGATCTACGAGACATCTGAACAGTGAGTGGATGCTTAATACCGGACCTGACAGAGTACAAGACTAATCAGGGGGCAGTGTCTACAATCGCAAAGGCTTTCGCTATACCCACTGCATAGCTGACCCAGGATTTCCTTCCTCTCTATATCATCGACAATCCGAAACTGAGCCGTATGGACCGAGAATTAGTTTTGAAGACTCTTCATCTCTTATGTTATTTGATGAGTTGGGGAAGATTACTACAACTGAGAAAGGCTACCGTATGGCAAGAGCGAATGTGGGCGTCAGAGAAGGTAATTGGTATTGGGAATGCAAGATCATCAGTGGTGTAAAGCCAAAATTACCGAATGGCGAGCAGCCAGAACCAGAGGGCCATGTACGATTAGGTTGGGCGCGCCGCGAAGCTAGCTTGGACGGTCCTGTTGGCTTTGACGCTTACGGCTATGGATTGCGGGATATCGCGGGCCAGAAGGTACACATGTCGAGACCGAAAGATTTCTCCCCACCCGGAGAAGATATCAAAGAAGGCGATGTCATCGGGCTCGAGATCAACCTCCCGTCCCTCTCACTGCATCGCAAGGTTGTGGAAGGCCACTACAACAAGGCCGTGGACGTAGCAGACGACCTGGAGGCTACCGGAGCTGAAGCACCGGACATCATCCGTGACCGAGTTCCCATCCGCTACAAGGCACACCTCTACTTCGAGCAGTTCGAATATCACTCCACTAAAGAGTTGGAGGACCTCATGAACCCATCCCCTGTGGTGTCGACCACCAGCAATATGTCCACGGAACAGCCACATCCCAATCACCCCATCGTCTCCATGAGGACTTTACCCTTTTCGTGCATCAAAGTCTACAAGAACGGAGAGTACGTGGGCACTCCCTTCACGGACCTCTTAGCGTTCCTGCCGCCTGCCTCGAAACCTTTGCCCCAAGTCGGCGCTCGCGACGGTCTTGATGACGGCATGCTAGGATATTTTCCAGCAATCAGCGTCTTCCGTGGTGGTGCCGCGGAGGTCAACTTCGGGCCGGATTTCTGGTATCCACCACCCTCAATGACTGGGGACGGTGACGTGAACATGGCCGACGACGCTACCTCTGTCGATCATGGGGCGAAGATCAAGGAACTCCAACCTGTTGGGAAGCGGTATAACGAGCAAATCGCGGAGGACATTGTCTACGATATCCTAGACGAGGTCGACTTCCGGATGCAAGATGGCGGCGCGTCGGCAGAGACAAAGCCCGACTCTACCGATATTGCTGCGGCAGTGCCTGGCGCTGTTGGCACAGAGATTTCTAAGGCCGAGACCGCAGCTCTTGGCGGAAATCACGTAGCCGGCGAGATTAAGGAAATCGTGCAGGAGGACGAATAAGCAACTGTCTCTTCAGCCTGGCGTATGGAGCGGGAGGTGGGTGTTTTATGATAAGGCGCTTTGAGATACCCCAGTCAATTTCAGGCTTTGTTTCGTTTTTCTTCGATCCACCGCAGCTGTGAGATGATTGAGGTTTCCTGGAACTTGTTTACATATCAACGTGGTCAACTGTGAGACGTCGCTCAAGCTCTGATTATATCCCAGACCAACAGAGCTCTTTCCACAGATAAGTGTAGCATTGAAATTGTATCAGCATAAGGCTTGCTCAGCTGATCCAGTATCCTGGAAGCTGATGACAGCCAATAGATACAGACCTGTTTCTGCGTGACACCTTGCACAAGGGATGGAGACATCAAATTCATCTTAATTCGGGATGGAAACTCGTAGAGAACTCAACGTCAAACCAGGCCTGTATATATACAATATTTTACGCTTGTACGAGGCCAGGGCTGGTGAAACCGGCTGAGATGGCTGCCAGTAGCTAAATAAGCAAAACAATGCCGCTGTATCAAAGTGAGAGGTTAAGAACAGCCTGCAACGACAAGTAGGGCATTTATCAGAGGCAAAATATTGATGAACCCACTCATTACGTTCGGAGTGAACTCATACAAAAAAAATGCAAAAGATTTATCTCTCTCGGAAAGGCTCGAACTTTCAACCTCCCGGTTTGCTTGGGATAACAGCCGGACGCGCTAGCCAATTGCGCCACGAGAGATGCGTTGATGAAGTACGGTCGGTAATTTACTTTATACCGTCTTCTCACCTTCTGCCTTCGAATTTCAAACTCTTGTCATTAGATTGGCTACTAGGTGCGATGACACTTCAGATGATCTCCTATCGACTCGATGCTAGAATGTCATGGCAGTAGTATCGAACCGTTTCTTGCAACTTCTGTGTCCATTGCCACTAGGCATCTGCAAACCCTCTCATCGGAGTTGCAGATGCAGAACGCCTAAACCATACCACGACGCCTAATCCCTTCGCCCTAACTAACACCTAATCCCAAGCCCATCCTACCAACGTAACCCTGAAAATCCTACGGCGCCTGATTGTACTTGTCCGTCGCCGACCGGAACAGCTCCTGCTGCTGCTTCAGCAACTCCTCCTCGGACAACCCGCTCTGCTCCAGCTTGCTCTGTTTCTTCTCCCGCGTCTGTCCGCACCAAGCAAATCAGTGTTCGATCTTCTCACATACCGGGACTTTCTTCCACGCGCCTTCAACTGCTCCTTGTGCTCACTCGCCACATCCAGTACTTCTTGCACGTATTCCCCGAACCCGAGCTCCTTCAACGCCTTTTCCACGTGGTCGCACGCTATGGTTTTCTTCGCTTCCTTCTCGGCGATGTCGTTGGCTTCGGAAGATATGAGTGTGATGAACTCGACGCAGCATTCGATCAGGAGATCCCGGGCGTCTTTGGCGAATGTGAGGCCGGTGCTGGAGGGGAGGATCTCGGTTATGATCTTCTGGACTGTTGCTGTATTTGATCAAGCCCTAAGTCAGCATGATGCTACACAGATGTATATGAGCATGCACTGGATCCTTGTTGTGGTTGGCGATAGAATGATCCGAACGAGTCCTTGACGGTATCATAATGAGGTCGTCTTCTTCTGAAGATTTCCCATCGCTCTTCGAGCTCAGGGCACTCTTTCTAGGCCAAGGCTTCCGGCTCATCTTTTCGGTGGGCGGGCACTAAAACGTTGCCAGTGTGTCTCTGAGATTTCGCCGTTCCAGAGGGTACGTCAGACGATCGGTATGCTTGAATCAAAAAGCCCACACGGTAGCAACCACTTCAGGAGCCTGGACATATGCTGCCTTAGAGAGCACAATCTCAGACACGGACACCATGGCCGCAATCGAAGCCCCAGCTTTGCTCCTTCACCTCGTCCACATGTTCAGAAACGTATCTGTGTCCAGCTCGGCAAGTCGGAAGAGAAATCTCGCGCTCTGTAGTCCGCTCCATACTCGACGACCAACGTACCTTTAGGAAGGGACAAATCATCATTACCTTCAAGCACCGTCAGTAAGTTGGAACACCCCTCAAAGCCTCAGAGGGACTGTCGTAAGGCTCTCTTACCGCCAAACTCCCGGTCTGACATGCTGAATTATGTTAAAAAAATTGAGACGGACATTAATGGTCATAGATGCAGTTGTGCGGTGTTGGTTATAGACTGGCAGTACTTCACCGTACAAGGTGGGATGCTTCCTCGACGGGACTTGCCGGGCGGTGAAGGCCTAGCTCGATACTGTGGTTGAAATAATTTCGCGAACGCAGAAACAAACACTTCTACGAATACACCAGCATAGAAACACCAAAATACAAGCAATGGGACTGCCAGCTCTCGCTGAGAAAAGAAACATTCTTTGTTAACTGCAGCTATACCAAGGAATTGCTGAGGGACATTGACAGGTTAGGCTCCATCAATTTCATGCGCTATTTCTTCACTTGGAACTCTTATTATGATGAACTTCGTGTCGCCCCTATCAGACTATGAGCTTCTGCTCTTCTGGTGACGTACCTGTCCTAGCCAAACGGACTATCTGATTTCCAGTCTCACCTCTCTTTTCAAATCGACGGCATCCTCGTTGCTGAATAGGCCACTGACTGCTTGAAAAGACTATGTTACAGGGACTTCAACAGCTTGATTTACGCATAGCTTCAGTAAGTTTTCTCCCTCTGGTTCGAACGATCTTGGGTCCCTTCCGTTATCATGATGAACAAACACAAAGTACTATCAAATGCGGATCTACAATGACGAGCAACTTGGTTCGATTACCTGACAATTCAACATTCTCTCGTACCCTCTGAATGGCCCTTGGCTAGTTGATGTTAGAAGCTTACACGGTCGTCGTTTATAGGCCTCATCCAAGCATCTATCATAGTATATATACAGATCATGAGTGTAGGTCGCCCTTTGCATACTTTTCCCTGTTACACTACCTCCTCGCATGGCTTGTGATGTAAAAAAAACATTTCATGCTAATACTGAAGGCGTCGTTGACGTCGGCTGTGGAAATCATTCGAGACTTTTCATCTTTCAACTGAAGCCCTTTCATTCACCATCATATGTTGTCTTATAGATCAGAAGTGGTAGCTGACAGCCACTAGAAATCTATAGAATGCAATCCCACTCGCATAGAATGGGCCGACCAAGTGCTTCACTTGTCCTGAAACGCGGCCAATTGGTCATTATCGTTCCATCTATACCCACGTTAGCAGACATTCCATGCAGCATTGCCTCGACGCCAAGGACGTACGTGATGAACCTCCCACTAATCTCCTTGGGCGCATCCAGCACCAGCCTCGCCATCACATTCCCCGGTTGTTCCGGCTTCAATAGCTTTCCGTCCACATGCAAAGTGAAGAAACGATCTGCATCCCCCTTCTCCATTGCCTTATGATGGACTTCGCGCAGCTGCCTCTGCATTTCCGTATCCACCACACCCGGCCGAATAGACACCGTCGTAACATCCGGCTCTTCAACCGACAGGGTGAGAGCGAGGTGATTAAGCGCCGCCTTTGACGACCCATACGCACCCCACGTACTATACGCCGCCGTCGCCGCGCCCGACGAAGTCAACACTATGCGCCCCTTGGTCTCTCGTAGCTTCGGAAGCGCACTTTTGACCTGCCAGCCGTCAATTTCACACCTCTCATCAAGTTGACCACCCACCCAACAGGAACCACGTACGATAGCAACCGCACTAAAGAAATTGACATCGAAATTCTTCCTCCATTCCTCCGCGTCACTATCGCCAACTCTCGTCACCGGCTCCAAGATCCCGTGATTCACAACCAGCCCGTCCAATTGTCCGTACTCCTTGATCGCCAGATCCACGGCTTTCTGGCCCAAAGAGAAATCAGCCAGATCGCCAGCGACGAACCGAACTTGTTTGGGGTACTGCGACTGTAGGGCTTCGAGAGGTGCTTTGCTTCGCGCGACGGCAACCACGTGGTGCGATTCTGGCAAGCGGAGGAGGTAGTGCGCGATTGCGAGGCCAATGCCTGGGCGAACGTGTCAGGTCAGTATCTGTAGTTTGATGTGGGACATTTCGCAGCAGGGACAGACCTCGTGACGCTCCTGTTACGATGATTGTTTTGGGCGCCATTGTTTGTGGAGCGGCTGGGGCTGGATGTGGTTGGTGGGGCACACTGTGGGAGGGGGGGGACGGTCAAGAGAAAGTTTCGTCCTTGAAAGAGAAGGACTCTTCGGGGTTTGAGGATGAGCCTGTTGATATACTCATTGCCGGAGTGAAATTGATCCATCTTAGCTCGAAGGAAACCGGCACAGTTCTTCCTGATCCTCTGCAACCCACCTGCCTACCTGGTAGGTATACTTTACCCAAGGTACAGCTATTCTTAGAATGTTGGCTCCAAGAGGTGCATAGCAAGAATTTGTAGAAAATAAACAGTAAAATCTGTCTAAATTTTCTTTTCTTTAATCATTATTCATGAAATCAATCTCACTGTCTTTCTCAACATCACTGTTGTCATCATCACTATGATAAAATAAAAGATTCTTGCAAAGACTTCTTCTGTAAAGAAGAAGTCTTCTGTAACACAAAAATCAGTATTTATATCAATATTTACATCAGTCTGTTCACTGAATCTTAATAATAATTTTATTGAGATTCTTAATCTTAATATTGCTGTCAATAAAAATTTAATATTATTCATACAATATACTGTGTCTCACACAATATATCTGAACAAAAAATTAATGAATGAGAATTTAAATGTTTTTAAATTAAATAAAAAAGAAAAAAGCTTTATGTAAAGAATTTAAGATCTTAAGCAGTCAGCAGCAATTAAGAAATACTATAATGAGAAAAAATACTTTTATTATAGACATTAAATAAAAATAAAAATTAACTATTTAACTATAAAGAAGAATGCTGTGATTACTGTAATTTTTAAAGACATAAATAATTAACAGAAAGTGAAGAATCTTGTTAAATTGTAAAATAGTAATAAAAGAAAAGAAATAACAGTTATTATAAGAGTTAACTGAGATAGAAAGACAGTAAAGAATATTATTACAGTAAGTGAGAAGTCAGTAAAGAAAGAAGTTGTAAAGAAGAAAAATAAATTTAAATATTAAATATAAATTTATTTTCTTTCTTCATTGATTTTTAATGTCTTTGCTAATAAATATCAGAGAACAGCTACTATAATATATAAGAAGAATGCAGATCAATGTGTAAAGACTTTAAAGAATATTAATTATATATTAAATGTTATTATTATTCATTATCAATGTGATGACAAGATATATCTTAACTATAATTACTATTATTTTTTTTACAACAGCATTCATAAGATTCTTAACTCTGCAGCTATTTAAATGTAAACAAAGACTGTTAATAAGAATAAAGTAACAATTTATACATTACTTATCAGCATAAAGATTATGTTAACTGATCAGTTAAAGAAGAAAATCTTATTATTAATTATATTATCTTTTTTCTTTCTTATGTCATCAATATTCACAATATCTTCATCATCAATATTCACAATATCTTCATCATCTTTGTGAACCCACAAGCCTCTTATCTATAAGAGGCTGATGAGTAAGATATGCAGCAATGTGAGACACTACATTACAACAGCTATTCAATGAAGTTTTGATGTTAAAGTCTTGTATTGATAAAGATTAACAACTAAGAAACTTAAAAGATTTGTATGAGAAGGCTGTCTATATAGTACTTTGCTTATTAATTGTTGCATGAGAGATTCAGCTATGATTTGATATGAATGTATAATGATATCATAATAATTGTCTTTTCTTCTATGTGCTGATTCTTCAGCACATTGATGTATTGCTGAAGTTATAGATACACTGTGATTATGTGAAATCAGGCCAGCAAGATATAAGTAATGATTTACTTAACTTCTTATGTATTTCACTTGTTGTCTATCTTAACTAGGCTGATGATCTTGTGCAATACTTCAAGTTTGTTACATTCAGATAGATGATGATTCAGCTTTGTTTAATGATGAATAATATGCAAAATATAAATGAAATCAACTTTTCTTTGTTTCTGAATCAGTTAGATTGATGATCTCTTTGTTTGATTGCAACATATAAGAAACTCTTTCTCATACACAACTTGCATTCATTTTCTTTTCAACATCTTGATATATTGAAGTCATAGCAACTTCATATCTCTGATTGATGCTTCTTTCTCATAACATCTTGTAAACAACACAATAGCAACAGTGCAACAACAGCAACATCATAATCATCAAGAAAAATAAAAGAGATGTTTTTCTTGCTGTGTCTTTTCTTAAGAATTCAGCAGAATTATCAGTGATTCTTATACATATAGCATTTAAGACATCAACATGTTCTAACAATGTTGCAGTCTAAGAAATGTGCCTGTATGAGTATAAAGAAACACAATGATAAATCTTTAAGTTCTTATTGTTCTCATCATTAGACACTGTTTGTCAACACAGTTTTAAATGTTAATGAATTGACAAACTTATCAGAGCTAATTCTAAAGACTAAGTCTGTAAGAGCTAAGTTACTGAAGAATGTAATGAGCACTGTAAGTAACATTGTTGACATACTTGCTTCACTGAAATGAAATACAGAAATGAGACAAGACAAAGATGAATACTGTGCATAAGAAACATAAGTGTCTTAAGACAAATCTGCTAACAAAATGTCTGCACAATAATGATGAGATGCACACTCTGAATAGCATTGTTGCACAGAAGAGACAGCAACAGAGATTCTGCTGCTGCATATAGATATAGTTATATTTATTTAATCTTTTTAATGATGAAATGCTGTCTTTTCACACCTTATTCTTGCTTTCTCAAGTCACAGATAAGTCATTGTTGACAGATTTAATTGAAAATGCTTGCTCAGTGATCATTTCTGCATCACTGATATCACAGAACATCATTTCTGCAGTATAATTGATTTGTCAAAAACTCATCATTTAGAAGAGTGCTGAATCTAAGATTACAATTAATGAATATCTTTCTGCTTTACATTACACATTACATTCTTCTTTCACAGTAACATCATCACACACATTGCACTTCAATTCTGTTTTTGCCTCAGCTCTTAAAGAAGTTATCACTTCATAATATTATACTCTTAATGATTTCTTTACTCTCTTATTTGCTCACACTGACATCATCTTAATGCTACATCATAATCATTACATCAACAATAAGTTAAATTCTCTCTATTGTCTCTGCTGTTCAAAACATATCAATAACAACATCAGTCAATACAATGTTGTTGAGAATCAGAATTATAATTATTGCAAGATGCTCTGAAAGCTGTGTAATCTAATTTGACAGAAAATTTCTTGTTATCTTGTAATGCATTAATGATAACAGATCTCTGCATTCTTTAATCACTGAGTTAATAACTTGCATATGCTTGTCAATCATGTCATCACTATGACAGTCAATGATGTTTATCAGTCTTGACTTCAGCATCATCTCAATTATATGTAGATATCATTTATTAAGTATGTCATCATCTACATTATTTGTGTTGCTAAGCATCATGACAATCATCATAAGTCTGTAAAGATTCACAATCTGTTGCTGCTCATGATTTAAGAGCAGCAGGCAGTCACTGTAATGCAAATATTTATATTGAACATCTTTTGCTTTATAATTTATTCTCTTGATTTTCTTGCACTTTGCTGTCATCATCATGTTGCTTACTTCACTTTAAGTATGAGCTTTTCTCTCTTCAATTAAGTAACAACATCTCAGAAAACTCTTGTGACTCAATGCTGTGACTTAATTACTTTGACAGTAATCATCACACTGATAAGCAGTTGCTGTTCTTGTCTTCTGCTTCTGATAGTGACATGAATGCAGAGATAACAGAGTGATTTGATAGTGTTTTGCTGATGTATTAATTATGTTTGACTTCACTTCTTTTAAATAATACTATGTAAAATATTTTCAATAGAAGTTTTTAATTTCTTAAACTTCATTTATGCTTCTGCTTTCTCTCTGTTTTTGCATCATATTCTTGTCACAACACTTCTGCATCTTTCATGTTCTCTACTTCAAGTCACTTATTATATTCTATTGAGTACTCTACTCACTTAACTTTATATTGTAACTGTTCTCTTCTTTATTTCTTGCTTAAAATATCTTTAATCTTGTATTCTTTCTCATCATTTATGAGATTCAGAAAAGACAGTTCTAACAAAGAATTATTGTTCAGACAGCATTTATGAAACTTTAAATATAAGACATAAAATACATTATGAATTCTGTAGTGAGCAGACAGAGCCAGTTAATATACTTGTTTATTAATAAGATTGACAATTCAAAAAGACTTAATGAATTTGTGTAACAGTTTCTTACTTAATCTGTGTTGCTTCAAGTTCTTAATGAACAATAACATTAAATCATCAACATTGTAGCTTTTTTGAACATAATTTTTGTCAAAGTACTTAACTTGCACTTTCACAGTGACTTATCATTGCTTTATCATTGTGATATAGATTTTCTTCATTTACTGCACTCAGTCTTTTGCTGCTGACATCTTCTCTTCATAAACATTGTTCTTAATGTGTTAAGCAATTCTTAAATAATAGCTCATTAATGTTTTAAATGATGTTTAACTAATCATTACATATTTTTTGTTTGTATATGCAAACTCTGTCATTAACAGAAAGAACACTCAGTTATCTTGTTCTTCACAACAATAACAATGTAAATAATGTTCTAGAATTTAATTCTGTCTTTTAATTTAACTATTAATTTGTAAATAAAAGATGATGCTTAGCCTTTGCTTTATTTAAAGTTGATAACAGAATTCAGATCAATATGTACTGATAAAAATTGATTCTCAGTTTAAGATAATATTTCTGAGTTCTTCATAGTGACATATGATCTGTTCAATATATATGTCAGCTAACTTGATCACAGTGAGTTTTTTAGTGACAGAAATATATTGAGTTATCTTTGTGAGATGATTCACAATTATCAGTATAAAGTCATAAACATTAGTTTCTTGTCTGCTAGGCAGCAAGTCAGTGATTATGTTCATTGTTATCTTCTTTCATGATTGAGTAGATAATGACAACAACTGTAATTCATTATATGAACAGTGTCTTGATACTTAAATTCTTAGGTATACAGCACACAAAGCAACATATTCTTGAACATCATTCATCATATTGACTCAGTAATACTTTCTAAACAACAGATTAATCATTCTGTCTACTTTATAATGTTCTGCTAAAACATCATCATGATGCAGCTTCATAAGCTCATTCTTAATGACTTCATCAGATAATATATATATCTTGTTCTTGTAACAAAGTAGTTCAGTGAAATTAAACATTCATAAACTGTCACTGATGTTCTGATGACTGCAGTTACTCTATAATTTCAAGTCTTATCACATCTTTACTGTTAAAACATCAGTGTTCTGCAAGAGATAAACAAGTTCAAGAAAGAGTGATTGTTTCTTATTATGTACTGTTTTGCTGTCAGTCACTTTCTGAATCAATGTACATAAAATGAACTGTTTATAATCAATAGTTTCAGCAATAAAGTTAAGCAGCTCTTCTGCTATGTTACACATAGATAAACTAAATATATAGTCATTGTTCTTCAGTTCATTCTCAAATAAAGACTCTTTAAATCTTCTATTGACTTGTTCTTAACAGTTATGATCTTCAGTCTGAGTGTTTGATTGATATTCTTTTGATAAAATAATCAGTGTAATTTGCAGATCTAAGCTTTAAGCATTGATCTGACTAACTAAAGCAGTAATGCTTAATTCTAATTCTTAAGATAATGTAATCAGCTTTTATTGCAATGTTGACAGCAATCTGTTTATATTCTTCTTAACTTTGTAGTCAGAGTGCCTTAATGACACATTAACAGAATTTGTCTTTTCTGATTAATGTGTGATTATGAAATCATAAGCAGCTAGCCTCATGACTCAGTGTGCTTGTCTTCTATTTAATAATTTTACATTCATAAATTCTCATAAATTATTGTGATTCATAAGTATCTCAATGAAGTAATGACTATTCTTAAGATAGTGTTGCCAGTGTTTAAATACCTTCATGATTGTCAACAATTCTTGATCATGAGTTTCATAGCATGTTTTAATCAGATTTAACTTTCTTAATCAGAAGACAACAGAGTGTCATTGAACATCT
>JAABUJ010001999.1_pt1 | contig 26993 bp, 28 predicted proteins | sample 5559131 | NCBI WGS metagenome assembly JAABUJ01 (sample SAMN10711875, study PRJNA513366) | rock metagenome | isolation source: Antarctica rocks | place: Antarctica: Victoria Land, Mt New Zealand nord | collected 2016-01-07
GCACGAATGGAGATTCACGACCCCCAAGCCCCCATTTCTCGGCGTAAAATCTGATCGGTACAGCGATTTAGCTCAAAATGTGGTGGTGTTCAGCGAGGAGTGTCCATTAATCCGAATGACGATGGAATCGTCGTCCTCGATCGTTTCTGCCACTTCGTAGCTGTGATTCATCTCAAATATCGGCTTCCATTTCAGCTTCGGTCCGTTTGACGTGTTCTCGATGATTTTGTCCAGCTCCTCCATGCCAAGTTCCGAGAAGACGTTGATCCGTACTCCGACTTCCCCTTTGTTGAACATTCGATAAAGCATGATCGCCTGTTCGACTTCGGTCGAATTTTCCGAGTCCGTGCTGTACCGTGATCCCTCCTTGGGACCCCCGCCGAACTCGATCTCGATTCGCTTGGGGAAGTCTTATGGGATCTCCGGAAGAAGGTTACGGGCGGAGTCGGCGACCTCTTCCTCTTCCGACTCGATCTCTTCAAATCCCAGCGTCACTCCGGCGTCGAGTGCCAGTCCATAGCGATAGAGCGTCTCCAGAGTCGGATTGTTGTTCCACCCGTTTTCGAGGCGACTGATCGCCTGGCGAGTCAACCCCGACCGCCGGGAGATGGCGGTCAGGCTCAGGCCCTTGGCCTCGCGACGCGCCTTGAGGCGGGCGATCAGGTTCATCAGTTCCAGAAACATCCCCTGGGGAACGGTCTCGTCGATCTCGCCGGCCGCGACCAGCCGATCGGGCCCCGGGCCGCCCGTCCCTGGCCCGATCTCCAGAGGACGGACCTCCTCGACCCGGTCGCGTTCGATCTGGCTCATGGCCTCTCCTCGGTAGGATCCACGTCGTAGGCGGTGATGACTCGAACCACCATCGGGTCCATCCCGACCGCCGACCAGACGACCGCGATCGACTTCCCCGTCCAGGTCCGCCCGAACGTGATCGGATCGGTGGAAGACCGGCTCCGATTGGAGTGACTCCGCAGGCTCCGGACGACGTACTCCACTTCCTCGGGCGTCATGCCGTGGCGAGCGATCTGGGCGATGTTCTCGTCATCCCACTCGAAAACCATCTTCGCCGTCGGCCAGTCGTCTCCTCGCCTCGATCGTGCCTCGTTGCATTATAAGTGACGGATCGCGAGTGGCAACACCCTGCCTCTACCGGGATCACCTTGTCCGACCAGGAGTGATCCCGGCCCCGATGATCCTCGGCCTTCGGGCACGGCCGGGTGCGGGGAGATGGCGACCGCCCCTCGGTGGTCGGGGGGGCATCTCGGTTCTCGGACCGGGGCGAGGGCTCCGAAGGCGAGGATCAGGGCGATCCGGCGGGGGGCTGGGCTTGGTCGGGCCTTGGGGGTCGGGGGTCGGGCCTGTCGCCGGGCCACCGGCTGCGGTATATCCGAGCGGGGGACGGACCCGGCAAGCACCCGGAGGCCCAGGCGATGGGGTTCGAGATCGAGATCAAGTTCCGGGTCGCCGACCACGACGAACTCCGGCGGAAGCTGGCCGGGCGCGGCATCGAGCCCGGGGCCGCGGTCGACCACCGGGACGACTACCTCGCCCACCCTTCCCGCGACTTCGCCGCCACCGGCGAGGCGTTCCGGATCCGGGGCGAGGGGCCGGCCAACCGGATCACCTACAAGGGGCCCAAGCTCGGCGGGCCGGCCAAGACCCGCGAGGAGATCGAGGTCGCCTTCGCCGAGGGGGAAGAGGCCCGAGGTCAGCTCGCCCGGGCGTTCGAACTCCTGGGATTCCGGCCGGTCGCGACGGTCCGGAAGCGTCGGACGGAGTATCACCTGGAGTCCGGCGGCCGGCCGATGGCCGTCTCGCTCGACCTGGCCGAGGGCCTGGGCGCGTTCGCCGAGGTCGAGACCCTGGCCGGGGCCGAGGCCGACCTCGCCGACGCCCAGCGGGCCGTGGTTGCCCTGGCCGGGGAACTGGGGCTCTCCGAGGTCGAGCCCCGGTCGTACCTCCGGATGGTCCTCGAAGCGGAGGGGCAGTTGCCCCGGAAGTCCCCTGGCCAGACTTGAGCGAATCCGGTAGAAGGATTCCACACATCGACTCGGTTCCGCACCCCTCGACCCGGGGTGGCCTCGGCCACCGGATCCCCCAGAACTCGCCGAATCGCCAACTCCCGGGAGGCCCGCGCGATGGATCGCCGCCGCTTCGTCCCCTCGTCCGAAGGGCTGGAAGGCCGACAGCTCCTCAGCACGAGCACCGCCGCCACCTCGCTGGTCAACCCCTATGGCACCACCACGCCCGCCAACGTCAGGCTCGACGGCTCGACGCCCGCCCCGCAGACGATCGAGTCCAAGCTCCACCGGATCCAGGGTCTGCCCTTCTTCCTCGGCCAGCTCAACCGGGACGGAGCGATCCCCCAGCCGACGGTCTTGAACATCCAGAAAGACCTGAACACGCTGGTCGCGCAGCTCCATCCGGGCAACTCCTCGGCCGTCTCGACGTTCAACCTCGACGTCCGGAAGGCTCAGCCCTACCTGAAGATCCGCCCCCAGGACGCCGCCGCGCTGAACCGCGACTTCGGCACCGTCCTGGAATCGGCCGGGGCCAAGCCCGAGGTCGTGGCCGACCTCCAGAAGCAGATGACCAGCCTGACCACCTTCGCCTCCACCCAGCGCGACTCGCGGATCGTGGCCACCAACGACTACGCCATCGTGCTCCAGTTGGCCCTCGAAACCGGCCGGCCGCTGGTCCACCCCAACGTTCCGAATCTCATGGGCGGCGACCACAACGGCAACAAGGGCAAGGTCCAGATCACCCACAACTCGCAGCCTAGCCTGACCGGCAACTACATCCCCGGGACCACCATCCAGATTGTCGACGACCAGAATCAGACCGTCATGGGGACTGCGGCGGTCGACCCGACCACCAGCGTCTACACCGTCAAGTTCAACGGCAAACTGCCCGACGGGATCTACACGGTCCGCGTCCGGGCCGAGGATTCCGGCGTCGTCAGCGCCCCCAGCCCGAAGTTCACCTTCGAGGTCGTCACCGTGCCGAGGAAGGGGAAGTGACCGACTGGCCCGCGACTTCGCCAGGTTCGGCTTGATTCGGCGGGGGAGGGACCGCACAATGGTCCCTCCTTCGCATCTACCGAGGTAGGAGTCGACGCGCGCCATGAAGACCAAGACCAAGCATCGCAAGACCTACAAGTGGAAGAAGAAGGCCGACAGCTCGCCGGTCGCCAAGGGCCGTCGCGTGAAGCGTCACGGCGTCCGGAACCCCCTGAAGCACAAGCATCTCGGCGGGGCCGGGCTGTAAAAGGCCGGCATCCTCCCATGAGACGGAAGCGCCGATGGGCCGTCGCGGTCCTGGTCGCGTCCCTGATCGTCGACTCCGCGATGGCCTTCGCCCAGGACCCTCCGCCCCGAGGGCAGCAGGTCCAGGCTGCGGCCCGCGCCAAGGCGGTCCGGAATCGGCCGGCCCGGCGCAAGCCGAGGGGGGACGCCCCGGGCGGCTCGATCGTCCCTTACCCGTTCTCGCCCGCCCTCATCATCCGCCAGACGCCCGAGGCCCACGACGAGGTCCGGGCCCTCCTCAACATGCTCCGATACCACTGAGCCGGCGACGCCACGCCCCGATCGATCGGGCGCATCGGCAGATCATCGGCGTGAAGCGCCGTGGGCCCGCCGCGCGAGTGGGGATGTCCACGACCTGACGAGGTAGGGCCCCGACGCACTCCCGAGGAAGCCGGTTCGGGATTGGTGAGATCGGCCGGGCGTGCGGGATGTCCTGGCGCCGCCCGGGCCCGCCGGCTCGGGGCCGGCATGACCGCTCCCGCCGTCCTACCCCGGACGGCTCGTTTGGATCGGCGGTCTGAATCGGTCATGTCCGCGGCGGAGCTTCTCCGATAAGACGCGTGCAGCCAGGAGGGCTGGCAGGTCGCGTGGTCTCCGGAACCCGGTCAGGGATGCGGTCGGGCTCGAAGAATTTCTTCGGGTCGGATATCGTCGGGATCCCCGGGATCGGCATCTTCGCGCCAGCTTTCCCGGGAGTTCCCGCCGATGCAGCTCGGTCCGGTCGTTCGTTCGCTCCTCCTCGACCTGGGGAGGATCACCCGCCGTCGACCCCCGAAACGAAGCCAATCTCCCCGTCTCGAACTGCTGGACCCGAGGCAACTCCTCGCGGCGGTTCCCTCGGTCGTCATGCTCGGGGCGGCCACGGTCGACTCGCGGAGCCTCAGCCTGTCCTATGACGTGACGACGCCCGGGGGCGACCCGATGATCGCCTTCGGCGTCTACCGTTCGGCATCGGCCCAATTCGGGGCTGGAGCCGTCCCGGTCGGGCTCCCCCTGGCCGCGCCGGCGCAGGACTCGTCGGGGTTCGCTTCAGGCTCGCCGGGGGTCCATCAGGTGACGATCCCGCTGGCCGGCGGGCTCCCGATCAACCCGAGGCATCCGTATGTCCTGGTCGTCGCCGACCCCGGTTCGCCCTCGTCGGCCGACCCCCGCTCGGAGGCTTCGTTTCGCAAGGAGTCGATCGCCGTCATCTCTCACGGCGGGCTCGAATACGACCACTGGAAGAAGGCCGGGCCGCCCTGGGAGCGCGAGATGGCCCAATCGCTCCGCGCGCAGGGTTATGATCAGGTGATCGCCTACAACTGGGTGGCCCAGAGCAGCACGCCCGGCCAGGCGGTCAAGCAGGGTCCGATCCTGGCGAGGATGGTCCTCGGGGCGGCGAGCCGGCTCCCCGCGACCGACCCGGTCGATCTCCAGTTCATCGGCCACAGCGAGGGGGCGGTCGTCAACACCCAGGCGATCGTCCGGGTCGAGGCGGCGGCAACCCCTCAGATCACGGCTGGCTTTTTGGAGGACACGCTGCTCGACCCGCACGCCGCCAACCCTGACTTCCCCGGCCGCCAGTACAGCGTGGGCCAGAACCCGCTGGGCTTGATCGCCAAGCTGGCCATCGACAACTACCAGGCCCGGGCCCGCGACCCGCTGGCGTTCATCCCGGCTCAGGTCGACGCCGCCCAGGTGTTCTATCAACAGTCGCCGGCCAACCGCGACCACAACGAGAATCTCGGGGCCTACAACCTCTGGGGTCAGGTCCCCGTCCGGGGGCCGGGCCAGGCGGCCTACTTCAACCTGACCTCCGACGGGGTCGTCCACTCGGGCAAGAACGGCGTCTACGCCTGGTACGAGCACCACATCGTCCCCGGCCTCGGCGATGGGGCACCGGGGCTGACCTCGAAGGTCCTCACCGGCTCCCGGGTCGTCCCCTCGGGTCCCCTCGGCGGGACGCTTCACGCCTCGACGGCGAGCTATGCCGGGACCTCGGCTCCGGGTTCGACGGTCGACCTGCTGGTGAGCCCGCCGGAGTTGGGACGCCTCAAAGTCGTCGGCCGGGCGGTTGCCGGATCCGACGGCCGATGGGCCGCGACCACCCGGCCATTGGCTTCCGGCCGATATCGCGTCGTCGCCGAGGCCCAACTCCCGAAGGCCAATCCCGGGGACCGGCCGCCGGTCCCGACGGTGCCACTGGGCCCGCTCGGGGTCGGCTCGGGGTCGGCTCGGGGAGCCCGGCGGGCAAGGACTGATGAGGCGTAGCGGATGACGGCCGATGGGTCATCGTCGAGGGCCCCATCGGCCCTCAGCGATCCGGTCCCGGGATCGCCAGGACCTCCACGACCCTCGGGCAGTCGGGCAGGGAGCCGAGGAAGGTCCGACCGTAGGGCTTGCTGAGGACCCGGGGGTCGAGGATCGCGACGATCCCGGTGTCGTCCCGCGAGCGGATCAGGCGGCCGAAGCCCTGCTTGAGCTTGAGGACCGCCTCGGGCACCTGGTACTCGACGAACGGGTTGCCGCCCCGCTTCCGGATCGCCTCCAGCCGGGCTTCCAGGAGCGGCCGGTCGGGGACGCTGAAGGGGAGCCGGACGATGATCACGTTGGAGAGCGCCTCGCCCGGGACGTCCACCCCTTGCCAGAAGCTATCGGCGCCGAAGATCACGCTGTCCACATCGGCCTTGAACGCCTCGACCATCTTCGACCGCGGCATCCCGTCGGTCTGGGCGTAAAGGGCGATGTTACGTTCGGCGAACCACGGCGTGAGCGTCCGGGCGGCGGTTTCCAGCATCTTGGTGGACGTGAACAGAACGAACGCCTTGCCGTGGGTCTTCTCCAGGTAATGGGGGATCGCCCGGATCGCGGCGATCTCGAATCCCCGGGGGTCATCGGAGGGGTCGGGCAGGTTCCGGGGAATGTGGATCGCGACCTGTTTGGGGTAGTCGAACGGGCTCCCGAGCTGGAGTGACTCGCACCTGGTCAAGCCGATCCGCGACTTGGCGAAGGTGAAGCCGGGCGGCGAGCCGACCGAGAGCGTGGCCGAGGTCAGGATGCAGGTCGGGACGCGGTCAAAGAGGTCGCGGCGGAGCGTCGGCCCGACGTCGAGGGGGGCGCAGGCCAGGGTCACCCGTTGCCTCGGGCCCGGCTCCTGGTCGATCCAGTAGACTGAATCGGGCACGTCCTGCGCCAGCCAGCTCGACAGCGAGTTGGCCATCCCCTCGCAGCGGTCGGCGGCGGCGGCCAGCTCGATCCGCTGCTCCTCCTCGTCGATCTCCTCGGCCCCCCGGCCGATGGCCGAGGCCAGCTTGCGCAGCTCCTCGGCGAGCGTGTCGGGCAGCCCGGAGGGGGCGCGAAGCCGGCCGTTGGACGAGCCCTTGCGGCCCTGCCAGAGGGCGACGAGGTCGAAGAAGTCGGCCGCGGCGTGCCGGGCCCGCTGCGACTGGATCACGGCGTCGTCGAGCCCGTGGTAGGTGAGCAGTCCCTTGCGAGTCCGGTCGTGGTAGAGCCGGTTCAGGGCGAAGTCGACCTGGCCGTTGGTGACCCGGAGTCCCAGGTGATCGCCGGCCACGGCCTCCAACGTGTGGGCCTCGTCGAAGATGGCCACGTCGTACTCGGGCAGGAGGCTGGCGCCCGAGCCTCGGAGGGCTAGGTCGCTCATGAACAGGGCGTGGTTGACGACCAGGATGTTGGCCATCTTCATCCGCTGGCGGGCCGCGAAGTAGAAGCACTTCCGGAACCTCGGGCACTTCTTGCCCAGGCAGTTGCCGTGCTCGCTGGCCACCGCGTCCCAGACCCCCGGCGCGGGGCGGAACTCGAGGTCGGAGCGGCTCCCGTCCCCGGTTCGACCGGCCCAGAGCTTCAAGTTGGCGAGCTGGTCGAACTCCTCGGGCGTCCCGAAGGTCGCCCCGGCGCGGGCCCCGGCCGCTTCGAGCCGGCGGAGGCTCACGTAGTTCGACCGCCCCTTGACCAGGACCGCCGTGAACTCCTCCGGCATCACTGCCTGCAAGAGCGGGATGTCCTTCTCCAGGAGCTGCTCCTGGAGGCTGATCGTGTGCGTCGAGACGACGACCTTCTTCCCGTCCTGCGCCGCCGCCAGGATCGCCGGGACGAGGTACGCGAAGCTCTTGCCCACGCCCGTCCCGGCCTCGACCATCAGGTGCGTGCGGTCCTCGATGGCCCGGGCGACGGCTCGGGACATCATCAGTTGCTCGGGCCGCTCCTCGTACCGGTGCAGCCGCCGGGCGATCGCCCCGCCGGGTCCGAGGGTCGGGAGCGGGTCGAATTGCGGCATCCTGCCCTCCTTGGGACCGGCTCCGGACGTCATTTTCCGGCGGCGATCGTGCCTTCGGTGGGGCTCGACGCGGTGGCGTAGAGCTTCCTGGGGATCCGGCCGGCGCCGGCGGCGAGTCGGCCGGCCTCGACGGCGAGCCGCATGGCGTGGGCCATCCGGAGCGGGTCCCTGGCGCCGGCGATCCCGGTGTTCAGGAGGACGCCGTCGCAGCCCAGCTCCATGGCGATGGCCACGTCGCTGGCGGTCCCGACTCCGGCGTCGACGATCACCGGGTAGTCGGGGTCGTCCTTCTTGAGGTCTTCGAGGATGATCCGGAGGTTGTTGGGGTTGAGGACCCCCTGGCCGCTGCCGATCGGGCTGCCGGCGGGCATCACGCTGGCGGCGCCGGCGGCCTTGAGGTGGCGGGCCATCACGGGGTCGTCGCTGGTGTAGCAGAGGACGTGGAACCCCTCGGCGACCAGGATTTTCGTGGCCTCCAGGGTCGCCACCGGGTCGGGCAGGAGAGTCCGGGTGTCGGCCAGGACCTCCAGCTTAACCCAGTCGGCCCCCGGGTTGCCCAGGCCCGAGAGCAGCTCGCGGCCCAGCCGGGCGGTCCGGAGGGCGTCGTCGGCGTTGAAGCAGCCGGCGGTGTTGGGCAGGATCGTGTAGCGGGCCGGGTCGAGGAAGTCGAGCAGGCTCCGCCCCTCGCGGTCGAAGAGCCGCTCGCGGCGGACGGCGACGGTGACGACCTCGGTCCCGCTGGCTCCGAGGCAGTCGCGCATCAGCTCCATGGTCGCGTACTTGCCGGTCCCGACCAGCAGGCGGCTTCGGAACCGGTGCGGGCCGATCGTCAGCGCGGGCGGCTCGGAGGCTTCGGGGGCCCCGCCGCCGACCAGGGTGACGACCTCCAGGACGTCGCCGGGGGCGATGGCCGCCTCGGCGTGGCGGGCCCGGGGGACTAGGTCACGGTTCCGCTCGACGGCCACGTGCTCGGGCTTGACGCCGAGGTGGCGGAGCAGCTCGGCCACGGTCAGTGGCTCGGGGACGTCGCGCCGTTCGCCGTTCAACGTGATCGTCACGGGAGGTTCCGTCGGTTCGTGCCGGGGGAGGATCGGGCGGGCCGGGGCCGCATCGACGCCTGTCCATCGTAGGGCGAGGACCAAGCCGCAGTCAAGCCGGACGCCGGCGGCCCGGCCCCCCATGAGACCAGGGGCGGGCCCGAGACGCAGCCGGAGGGGCGTCGCCTCGGGTGGGTATGGGCCCGAGTGCTTCGGACGCCACGCCCCTCACCCCGGCCCTCTCCCGGAGGGGCGGGAGGGTCCCAAGAATACCCGGTCACCCCCTTTCTCGGCGGCGGGGACCCCAAAGGTTCGCCGCGACGGGCCTTTCCGTCTAGGATGGATGGGCGTCTGTTTCGCCCCGGGAGTGGGGTCTCGCGGACTTCCTGGTGCGAGTCCGAGCGGCGGCGGAGCCGTACTCCAGGCCCGATTCGACCACCGGAGGCTGCACGGCCATGACCGCGTTTCGTTGGATCGGGGTCGCCCCGTCGGTCGTCGCGATGCTGCTGCTCGGGTCCTGGGCCCCGTCGGGGGGGGCCGAAGGTCCGCCCGAGAAGCCCCCGATCCGGGAGGGAGTCCGCTGGCCGGGCGAGGGCGGGAGGAGGATCGCCGTCGCGGTCGGCATCACGATCATCGACTTCCCCCAGATCAGCCCCCAGGATGAGGCGTTCGAGATGGCGGGGTACCTCGACCTGTCCTGGACCGACCCGACCCTGGCCAGTGGCGAGGGGCGATCCCAGAAGCCGCGACGGCGGTTCCGCAAGGGAGACATCTGGTCGCCGGAGCTGGAGTTCGTCAACGCGGCCGAGCAGGTCCGGAGCGAGCGCGACGGCGACCTCTACGTCGAGCGCGACGGTCGGGTCGTGCAGCGGGTCCGCTTCAGCCACAAATTCCGCTCGCCGCTCTACCTGAAGCGGTTCCCGTTCGACCGCCAGACGCTGACGATCGTCCTCTCGCCGTTCGACCCGTTCGCCCAGGACATCGACCTCGTCGTCGACCGGGGGGGGACGGGCAAGCTCCCGGGGGCGTCCTCGACGACCTCGGCGACGCCCGCCGACCAGGCCAGCGACGCCGCGGGCGTCACCGACCCGGACTCCGCCCGCGAGAAGTCGCGGAAGGAGAGGAGGAGAAGGGACAGATGCGGACCGCCGACCGACTGGGCCAGGGCGTGATCTCGCGGATCGCCGCGGTCCCGACAAAGGCCCAGCGCCACGCATGACGCAAGCAACTCGGCGAGCCCTTCGACCTCGCCAGGCTCCGGGGGCTCGCCGGCCAGGCCATCGCCAGGGACGCCACCCGCCCTTGAAGATCCCGGCTCGCCGGCTCAGCAGGCCCCGCCGAGCCCCCGGAGGTTCCGGGCGATCTGGAAGTGGCAGAGGGCCACGGCGCAGGCGTCGGCGACGTCGTGAGGCTCGGGGAGCCGGTCCAGCCCCAGCTCGATCCGGATCGCATGCTGCATCTGCTCCTTGGGGGCCTTGCCGCTGCCGGTCAGCGTCTTCTTGATCCGCGAGGCGGCATAGCCGACCACCGGGACGCCCCGCTCGGCGGCGGCCAGGACGATCACCCCCCGGGCGTGGGCCATCAGGATCGCCGTCCGGGGGTGGTCGACGTGGCTGTGGACCTGCTCCAGCGCCAGGGCCGACGGCGGGAAGGCGTCGAGGACTTCCAGGATCCCGTCGTGGATCACCAGGAGCCGCCCCTCCAGGGTCTTCGACGAGGCCCCCCGGGGGCGGATCACCCCGGCCTCGACCACGTAAGGCCCCCGGGCGGTCGGCTCGACCACCGCATACCCCGTCACGCCCAGGCCGGGGTCGATCCCGACCACCCGACCCGGGGCCGGGTCGGCCTCGCCCACGGCCCTCGGTTCTCGCGCCGTCGTCGCCATTCGCGGGGCCCTCCGTGGACCGTCCGGACGTCAGGTCAGTCGATCTTCCAGCTCGTCCCGTCGGGGCGATCCTCCAGGGTGACGCCCAGCCCGGCGAGTTCCTTCCGGATTTCATCGGCCAGCGTGAAGTTTTTCTCCTTCCGAACTCGTGTACGAAGTGACACGAGGAGGTCGAGCAAGGGGGCTGTGAGCTGATTCCGGGCCGGCTCGACCTTGGCCCGGGGGTGGCGGAACAGGCCGAGGATCTGCGAAAGCTCCTTCAGGACGACCATCCCGGACCGGAAGTCGGCCATCGCGGCCGGGTCGGCGGACGATTCGAGCTTCCGGACGTCGGCGTGGCGATTCAGGGCCCGGGCCAGCTCGAACAGCTCGCCCAGGGCTCCGCCGGTGTTGAAGTCGTCGTCCATCGCTTCGAGGAATCGGGCCCGATGCTCGTCGACCTCGGCGATCGGCGAGCCGGACCGCCCGTCGTCCTTGCAAGTCGGGGCCTCCAGGGCGTAGTAGCTCTCGCCCGAGAGCCGCTCGAAGCGCTCGAAGAGGCCATGGAACGCCCCGAGCCCCTTGGCCAGCTCGTCGAGCCGCCCCGGGCCGTAGTCGATCGGCCGGCGGTAGTGGCTGGAGAGGAACAGGCAGCGGAGGGTATCGGGGTCGTGATCGCGGAGCAGGTCGGCCATCAGGATCACGGTCCCGGGGTCGGACTTGCTGATCTTCTTGCCGGCCTTGGTGAGCAGGCCGTTGTGGAGCCAGTAGGTGGCGAAGGGTTTGCCGCTGAAGCACTCCGACTGGACGACCTCGTTCTCGTGGTGCGGGAAGACCAGGTCGAGGCCGCCGCCGTGGATGTCGAAGTGCTCGCCGAGGAGCTTCATGCTCATGGCGGAGCATTCGATGTGCCACCCGGGGCGGCCGGGGCCCCAGGGGCTCTCCCAGGCCGGCTCGCCGGGCTTGGAGCCCTTCCACAACGCGAAGTCGCCGGGCTGCCGCTTGATCGCCGTCGGCTCGACCCGGGCGCCGGCCTGGAGGGCCTCGGGGTCGCGGTGGCTGAGCTTGCCATACTCGGGGGCCCTGGCCACGTCGAAGTAGACGTCGCCGCCCGAGGCGTAGGCGAAGCCCTTCTCGATCAGCCCTTGCGTCATCGCCACGATCTCGGCGATGTGCTCGGTGGCCCGGGGCATGTGGTCGATCCCGTCGACCCCCAGGGCCGCCAGGCATCGGAGGTAGTCCTCGGTGACGCGATCGGCCAACTCCTTGACGGTCGTCCCGTCCTTCCGGGCCTGGACGATCAGCTTGTCGTCGACGTCGGTGATGTTCACCACCCAGGTGACTTTGAACCCGAGGTAGACGAGGTAGCGCTTGATCGTGTCGAAGATCACCGGGCCGACCATGTGGCCGACATGGCTGTTCGAATAGACCGTCGGCCCGCAGACGTACATCCCCACCTTGCCGGGCTCGACGGGGACGAACGGTTCCTTGGTCTGGGTCAGCGTGTTGTAGAGGCGGAGGGGCATGGGAACTTCGGGGCTCGGGGTGGATGGATCGTGGTCGGGCCGACGCCCGCTAATCGCCCGATTCCCGGGCGAGGAGGACGGCCGCCTCGCAGGCGATGGCCTCGCCCCGGCCGATCGGCCCGACGCGCTCGCCGGTCTTGGCCTTGATGTTGACGGCGGTCTGGTCGAGCCGGAGCAGGCGGGCGAGGTTGGCCCGGATGGCCGGCTTGTGGGGCGTGAGCTTCGGCTCCTGGGCGTGGACCGTCACGTCGCAGTTGACCGGTCTCCAGCCCGACCGGCCGACCAGCCCGACCACCTCGGCCAGGAGCACGTCCCCCGCGATCCCCTCCCATTTCGGGTCGGTGTCGGGGTAGTGCTCGCCAATGTCCCCCAGGGCCGCCGCGCCGAGCAGGGCGTCGGCCACCGCGTGCAGGACCACGTCCGCGTCCGAGTGCCCGAGCAGACCGAGCGGGTGGTCGATCCGGACCCCGCCCAGGATCAGCGGCCGACCCTCGACCAGGCGGTGCGTGTCGTGACCGATCCCCACCCGCATCGTCGACTCTCCCAGGCCCCGGTCGCCCCATCAAGGCTTCATCGTAACCCGGGCTCTCCTTGATTGCCATGCCCGGTGCCCCGAGCCCCGGCCGGTTCCCCTTTCGACGCGCGAGCTTGTCATTTTGGGAAGGAAACATGCCCGATCTCGACAAAAGGCCATCTGAACGAAAAACTCGTCAGCAGCCGCAAGAATTCTTAAAGTCTCTAAAACTTGAGTCTTTCGCAGCTCGGCCTCAGAAAATATCCGGCCTGGCACGATCACTGCATTATGTTTCTCTCGTTCGCGGCAAAAAGAGTCGAACGTCAGACCGGACGGAAAGACTCGGGTTGCGACGGATCCACCCGAACCAGTCAGTCTCTCACACGGAGGATTTCCCATGTTGGTTCTGAGCCGCAAGATCAACGAGAAGATCATGGTTGGCGACGACATCGTGATCACCATCGTCAAGTTCGACCGCAACCAGGTTCGGATCGGGATCTCGGCTCCGGGCCATGTCCCGGTTTACCGCGAGGAAATCCTGCCGGCCAACTGGCACTCCGACAAGGAAGAAGAAGTTTCGATCGCCGTCGCCGTCGCCGTCTGACCTGGACCTCCGCGGGCCGAAGCCCGCCGGTGCCGCCTCGACAATCGCCCGCCATAGGGCTAGTCTGGTTTCGCCGGGAGCGACGCGGTACGCGGCCGGTCCGGAGCCTCGCTCGGGGGCCGAGGACATCCCTCTTTATGGGACGAGCAAGCCTCATGAGCGCCACCAACGAACCTTCGCCGATCCAACGTCGTGAATTCCTTCAGGCCGGCGCGCTCGCATCAGCCGCGGCGGTATCCCTGGGGTCGCCAAGTCTGGGCGACGAACCGAAAGCGTCGAAGACGACGCTCCCGACCCGCAAGCTGGGCAACACCGGGGTCGACGTCACCATTCTCAACCAGGGGACGTGGCGGGCGCCCGGGGCGCTCGACCGGATCCTCCGATTCTCCTACGCCAACGGCGTGCGCTACTTCGACACGGCCAAGTCGTACGGCTCCGAGCCGGGCATCGCCAAGTGGATGCAAGCCGTCCCCGAAGTCCGCAAGAATATCTTCCTGGTCACCAAGGACTCGCCCCGGACCCCCTCCCAGATGATGGGGATGCTCGATCAGCGGTTGGCGAACCTGAAGACCGACTACGTCGACCTCTTCTTCATCCACGCCCTCGGCGACCACCATGACGCCGACGAGGCCATCGCCCTCCCCAAGAGCCAGGAGCTCAAGGCGGCGATCGAGGCGATCAAGAAGTCGGGCAAGGCGAAGTTCGTCGGCTTCTCGACCCACCACAAGAACCGGGCCCAGATCATCCAGGCTGCGGCCGAGGGCGGGTTCGTCGACGCCATCATGCTCCAGTACACCGCGTGGCTCGACAAGGACGCCCCGCTCAACAAGGCCCTCGACGCCGCCCACAAGCGCGGAATTGGCCTGATCTCGATGAAGCAGGTCGCCGGGCCCGAGCCCGAGAAGTTCCTCGCCGAGGTCCCCAAGCACGTCCCCGAGATGAAGGAGCGCGGCCTCTCCCCGTTCGGGGGCCTGCTCCACGCCATCTGGTCCGACGAGCGGATCTCCACCTGCTGCGTCTCGATGCGGAACCTCGACCAGATCACCGAGAACACCGCCGCCGCCCGCGACTTCAAGCCGCTCAAGCAGGCCGAAATCGACGGGCTCCACAAGGCGTTCATGGCCTCGCACCCCTCGCTCTGCGCCGACTGCGACGGTCGGTGCGCCCGGGCCGGCGGGACCGACGCGGCGCTCGGTGACCTCACCCGCTTCCTGACCTATCACGAGCGCCATGGCGCCCGGAGCGAGGCCCGCCGGCTCTTCGCCGAGTTGCCCGAATCCGCCCGCGACTGGTCGGATGCCGACCTCGCCGCCGCCCAGCAAGCCTGCCCGAATCACCTGAACTTCTCCGAGTTGATGCCCAAGGTCGAGCGGCACCTGTCCTGAGCGACCGGCGAGATCCGACCGGAATCCGATGCGGCCCGGGGCACGCCCCCGGGCCGTCCTCATGCGCCCCGGGCGGTTGGAGCGAAGTTGGGGAATCAGGCAGGGGCCGGCCGGTCGCGCCTCGACATCCGGAATTTGCCGGGCTAGGCTGGGCCCTGCGGGAGCCACCTGTTCGCGGAAAACGTCCGACGCTCGCCGCCCCGGGTCGAGGACATCCCTTTTTATGGGAGAGCCAAGCGAGATGAGCGACAACGATCGATCGCAGGTCGACCGCCGAGAGTTCCTCCAGGCCGGCGCCGCCGTCACCGCCGCCTCGGCCCTGACGATCGGGGCCGCCTCGGAGGCCTCGGCTCAGGACAAGGCCAAGCCGCTGTCGACCCGGAAGCTGGGCACCAAGACCGGCGTCGAAGTCTCGATGCTCACCGTGGGGACGGGGGCCTGGAAGTCGCTCGGCGGGGCCTCCGACCGCCTGCTCCGGACCGCCTACGCCAACGGGATCCGCTACCTCGACACCGCCAAGGCCTACGGCACCGAGCCGGCCATCGCCAAGTTCCTCAAGGCCGTCCCGGAGGCGAAGAAGGATACCTTCATCGTCACCAAGGACACGCCCCGGACCCCCAAGCAGATGATCGAGCAACTCGATCAGCGGCTCGCGGACCTTCAGCTCGACACGGTCGACGCCTTCTTCTTCCACGGTCTGGGCGACCACCACGACCTCGACACCTGCCTCGGATTCCTCAAGGGCAAGGAATTCAAGGAGACCGCCGACGCGATCCGGAAGTCGGGCAAGGCCAAGTTCGTGGGCTTCTCAGTCCACCACCCCAAGCTCGCCGAGATGGTCACCGCCGCGGCCGAGGCCAACGTGGTCGACATGATCATGGTCAAGTACAACGCCTTCGCCGCCAAGGACCACCCGTTCAACAAGGCCCTCGACGCCGCCCACGCCAAGGGGATCGGCCTGATCTCGATGAAGCAGCTCGCCGGCTCCGGGCCGAGCCTCGAAGACATCGCCGCCAAGGTCCCCAGCCTCAAGGACAAAGGGCTCACCGCCTACCAGATGCTCCTCCACGCGATCTGGACCGATGAGCGGATCGCCTCCTGCTGCGTCTCGATGAAGACCGTCGATCAGGTCAACGAGGACGCCGCCGCCGCCCGGAACTTCCAGCCGCTCAAGGCCGCCGAGCTTCGCGAGCTTCACGACGTCTTCCTCGCCTCCAGGCCGACCATGTGCGCCCTCTGCGATGGCCGGTGCGCCGAGGCCGCCGGGACCAAGGCCGCCCTGGGCGACCTGACCCGTTACCTGACCTACCACGAGCAACACGGTGAGCGGACCGAGGCCCGCCGCCTCTACGCCGAGCTGCCCGATTCGGCCCGTGACTGGTCCGACGCCGACCTCGCCGCCGCCCAGCAAGCCTGCCCCAGCCACCTCGACTTCTCCGAGTTGCTCCCCCGGGCCGAGCGGCACCTGGCCTGAGCCGGGACGACCCATCGACCCCATCGGCATCCGTCGAGCGGCCCGGGAACACCCCGGGCCGCTCGCATTTCTCCGCCCGGTCCCCCGAGAAATCCGCCGCTTTTTTGCTTGAGTTCCCCGGAGCCTTGCGCCATGATTTTCGATGGCGCGTGGTGTCTCGACCAGGTCGAGCCCCAGTCCGACCCTTGAGATCCCCCGACGCCGAGCCTTGGCGACGACGAAACACCGGCGATCCGCCGTGGATCGGGCAAGGACGGCATCGGAAGGCCAGCGATCATGGGCAAGAACATCTATGTAGGCAACCTGCCCTACGAAACCACGGGCGATGACCTCGTCGAGCTGTTCCAGACCCACGGGACGGTCTCCAGCGGCCAGGTCATCATCGACAAGTTCAGCGGCCGGAGTCGCGGCTTCGGCTTCGTCGAGATGTCGCAGGACGACGAGGCCCAGGCCGCCATCGACGCCCTGAACGGGACCCCCTACGGCGGTCGCCCCCTGACGGTCAACGAGGCCCGGCCCCGCGAAGAACGTGGCGGCGGCGGCAGCGGCGGCGGTGGCGGAGGAGGCCGGGGCGGGTACGGTGGATATGGCGGCGGCGGCGGCCATGGCGGCGGTTATTGATCTCCCCCGATCGGCCTCGAAGAGTCCCTCCCTCCCGGCGATCGATCGCTCCGCGCAGCCTCGTCGTCCCTCCGGAAAATGCCGTATCGCCTGGTCCAGATGACTTGGCGAACGGGGTCGCGTCGTTTATGATGATCGATTGCTCGCCCCGCCGAGGCCGCCGGCCCCGGTCGAGGGGCGATCGGCCTCGCCCGCTTCGCGAGGACCTGGCGGAATATCAGCCATTCGGAGATCGAGCCTGTGGTGAAGTTACGGGTCCGTTCCGGCGAGTCGATCCAGGAAGCCGTCCGACGCTTCCGCAAACTCTGCGAGCGTAGCGGTCTTCGGAAAGAGATGCGGCGCAAGGCGTATTACGAGAAGCCCAGCGAGCGTCGTCGCCGCGAGGAACTCAAGCGCCTCCGCAAGGCCCGCCAGGCCGCCCGCGTCTGAGCCCATCGCCGGCCCCGACGGAACTCCACCAAGAAGCTCGGGGACAACCCGGGCTTTCTTCGTTTTCCGGGCACCTTGCTCGAATCCAATGTCTCGGAGAGGGACCTCCGAGACACCAGGATGATCGGGGAGCGATCCGGAATGCCGGATGGGCCCCGGAGCGACCGTGTGGGAAAGCCGGATTCACCCGCGGGAATCGCGGGTCAAGAACCCTGGCTTCCCCACACGGTCGCTCCGAGGGCCAGGGTCGGGCCTCCCGGAGCGGCGCGGACCGACGTTTCAAGACTTACCGAGCTTCTCCCCGAGGACGGCGATCGCCTTGTCGAGCTGCTTGTCGACGAAGGGCTTCTTCTTGTCCTTGTCGTCCTTCTTGGGTTCGTCGGGCTTGGGCTTGTTCCGGCTGGAGAGGAAGTCGCGGTCACGCCGGCCGAGGAACCAGTCGTGGTATTCCTCGCGGGAGAGCTTGAGGTCGAGGCCGGGGCTGGGGGTGACGCCCCACTCGTCGGTGTCCTTGGCGTTCTTGAAGCGGTGGATGTTCTTGCCGGAGGGCCGCCAGTAGGTCGCGACGGTCAGCTTGAGGACGCTGTTACCGTCTTCGAGGTCGAGGATGTTCTGGACCGAGCCCTTGCCGAAGGAGCGCTCGCCGACGACGACGGCCCGGTCGTGGTCCTGGAGGCAGGCGGCGAGGATCTCGGAGGCGGAAGCCGAGTTGTGGTTGACCAGGACGACCATCGGGAAGCCCGTATAAGTGCCTTCTTTGTGGGCCTCGAAGGTCTTCTCGGTGGTGTTCCGGCCCCGGGTGCTGACGATCTTGCCGTCCTCGACGAACAGGTCGGAGATCTCCACGGCGGCGCTGAGGAGCCCGCCCGGGTCGTCGCGGAGGTCGAGGATCAGGGCCTTCATCCCGTCCTTCTTCAGATCGTCCAGGGCCGACTTGACGTGCTCGGCGGTGTCCTGGATGAAGTTGGTGATCCGGATGTAGCCGACCTTCTTGGTCTGGTCGAGCATGAAGTCCCACTCATCGTTGGGCTTGCGCTTGTCGCCCATGACGCTGGGGATCTCGATGATCGCGCGGGTCAGGGTGAGGGTCTCGCCCTTGTCCGAGCCTTCGTGGAGGACGTGGAGCTTGACCGGCGTGCCGGGCTGGCCCTGGAGATTCTCGACGGCCTTCTCGATGGTCAGCCCCTCGGTGGTGACGCCGTCGATCTCGAGGATCAGGTCGCCGGCCAGGACCCCCGAGGCGTAGGCCGGGGTCCCGACCATCGGGGCGATCACCTTGAGCCGCTTGGAGTCGTCGTCGACCTCGACGGTCATTCCGACGCCGCCGAACTTCCCCTCGATCTGGCGCTTGAAGGACTTCCAGTCGGAGGTGTTGATATAGGCCGAGTGCGGGTCGAGGTTGGTGAGCATCCCCTTGAGGGCGCTCTCCATCAGCTCGCGGCGGGAGACCGGCCGGACGTAGTTCTGCTGGACCTGCTCGACGGCGTCGACGAAGACGCCGTACATCTCGGAGACATCGTCCTTGGGCCGGGCCCCCTGGCTGACCTGCCAGCAGAGCAGCGAGACCGCGCCGACCATCACGATCGAATACAGGTTCTGTCGGGGCATGGATCGGGGCCCTCCAGGGCGGCTTCGGCTGTCGGATCAATTGGGTCGGGTCGAAGGGGCGTGGCGGCTCGGGGCAGAGAGGGCGGGTCAGCACGCCGTCGTCTCCTCCCACTTTAGTCTCCACTCCCGGGGCGAGGCAAGCCGCCAACCATCGGCGAGGGTCGACCGCGCGGGCCGGCGATGCCTAGAATGGCCCTCGCCACCCCAGCCCCGAGCGAGAGGGCGGCGAGCGGAAGGAGCGCCGATGTCCGAGGCCAATCCTTACGATCCCCCCCGGGCCGACCTCGGGACGAGGCGGAGCCCTGGCCGCTACCGGCCCCTGATCACCGTCGCCCGCGTGTTCGTCGGGCTCTGGGGCCTGTTCATCCTCGCCGGGCCGAGCCGGAGCGGGCCGAGGGCGGCCTACCACCGGGGCCAGGTCGCCGCCAAGGCCCTGGGGGCCGTCCTGTTCCTGGCGGCCGTCTTCCCGTTCGGCAACCCACGCGAGAAGTCGGGGACGGCCGGACCGGGATCGGAAGACCTCTGAGGCCGTACGAGCCTCGCCCGAGCCCTGCCCTGCCCGATCCGCAGGATTCAGGGCGTCGGCGGGTCGGGTCGTCCCGGCTCCCAGGGTTGCCGGGCGGACCTCTCGAAGGTTCGCTTCTTGAGGGCGGCCTCGACGGCGAGCCGCCGGTGGATGGCGCCGACCTCCCGGTTGGTCCGGACGTCCAGCCCTGGATTCCGCCCCGAGATCACGCCCGGCGGACTGGCGTCCCGGTCGCGGGCCTCCGGTTCGTAAAGTTCGGCAAGCTGGAGATTGGCCGATTCGACCCCGGCGTGCTCGCGGGCCTTCTCGCGACGATAGTCCCACCTGGTGCCGAGTTGTCCCAGCCAGATCAGGGCCGCGACGCAGGCGACCCCGATCATCAACCGGTGGACCGACCATCGCATCGGGGCCGGCTCACTCGCCCAAGGCCGCACGGAGGGCCTCGGAGCCCACCACCGGCGCCTGGCAGGCGAAGTTCTCGCAGATGTAGGTCGTGACCTTCCCGTCGCGGGCCGGGCGATCGGCCAGGAGCGGGACCAGCTCGGCCAGCTCCTTCGAGACGGCCCCCGACGCCGGGGCCACGGCCTTGTGCGGCAGGAACCGCTCGTGGATCGCGCCGAGGGCCGCTCGAAAACCGTCCGGGTCGCCGCCGGCGATCACGGCGAACTCGCGGGCGGGGGCGAGGACGAAATCGAGCGCCACCAGGCTCTGGCCGGCGGCGGTCGGGGCCTTTTCGAGCAGGAGGTGGACCGATTGGAGGGTCGACCGGGCGAGGTCCGCCAGATCGGCCCGGCCGGTCAGGGCGGCGAGCCGGGCCAGGGCGGTCGCGGCCATGGCGTTGCCGGAGGGGGTGGCGTTGTCGTAGGCGTCCTTCTGGCGGACGATCAGGGCCTCGTGGCTCCGACCGGTGTAGAAGAAGCCCCCCTTCTCGGGGTCGTGGAACTCGTCGACCATCACCCGGGCCAGGTCCACCGCCCCCTCGATCCACCGAGGCTCGCCGGTGGCCTCGAAGAGCCGGGTCAGGCCGTCGATCAGGTTGGCGTAGTCGTCGAGGTAGGCGTTGAATTTGGCCTGGCCGTCCTTGAAGCTGTGGAGGAGCCGGCCGTCGGGCTGCCGGAGGTTGGCCAGGAGGAAGGCGGCGGCCTTGCCGGCGGCCTCGGCGTAGCGGGGCTCGTTCAAGATCCAGGAGCCCTCGGCCAGCGGGGCGAGCATCAGGCCGTTCCACGAGGTCAGGACCTTGGTGTCCTTGCCCGGCGGGACCCGTTGCTCGCGGGCGGCCAGGAGCCTGGCGCGGTCGGCGGCCAGGTCGTCGCGCAGCTCCCGCTCGTCGCGGCCGAGGAGCTTGGCGCACTGCGAGATCGTCTTGGAGAGGTTCAGGATCGTCTTGTGTTCCCAGTTGCCGGGCTCGGTCACGTCGTAGACGTACGCGAACTCCTTGCCCCGATCGGGACCGAGGATTTGCAGAACCTCGGCGAGCGACCAGACGGCGAACTTGCCCTCCTCGCCCTCGCTGTCGGCGTCCTCGGTCGAGTAGAAGGGCCCCTCGGGCGCGGTCATCCGGCCGAGGACGTAGTCCATCGTCTCGCGGGCGACCCGGGCGAACTCGGGGTCGCGGGTGGCCTGGTAGGCTTCGAGGTAGACGGTGCTCAGCAGGGCGTTGTCGTAGAGCATCTTCTCGAAGTGCGGGGCCAGCCAGCGCTCGTCGGTCGAGTAGCGGGCGAAGCCGCCGCCGAGGTGGTCGTAGATCCCGCCCCGGGCCATCCTGTCCAGGGTGTGGGTGACCATGTGGAGGGCGTGGGTGTCGCCGGTCCGGGCATGCTGCCGGAGGAGGACCCGCAAGTCCATCGGGTGCGGGAATTTGGGGGCCGAGCCGAACCCGCCGTGCGTCGGGTCGAACGCCCGGGCCAGCGCCCGGGCGGCATCGTCGAGGAGCTTGGCGTCGAGGTCGCCGCCGGAGCCGGGGATCTCGCCGGTCGATCGGAGCTGGCCGGCCAGGTCGGCGGCGGCGGTGAGGATCTCGTCCCGCCGCTCGTTCCAGGCCCGCTCGACGCTCAGGAGGACCCGGGGGAAGCCGGGCATTCCCCGGGAGTCGGTGGGCGGGTAGTACGTCCCGCCGTAGAACGGTTCGAGGTCGGGGGTCAGGAAGACCGACATCGGCCAGCCGCCATGCCCGGTCAGCGCCTGGACGGCCGCCATGTAAAGGTTGTCGAGATCGGGCCGCTCCTCGCGGTCGACCTTGATGCAGACGAACCGCTCGTTCATCAGGCCGGCGATCTCCGGATTCTCGAAGCTCTCCCGCTCCATCACGTGGCACCAGTGGCAGGCCGAATAGCCGATCGAGAGGAAGATTGGCCGGTCCTCCGCCCTGGACTTCGTCAACGCCTCGGGGCCCCAGGGGAACCAGTCGACCGGGTTCTGGGCGTGCTGGAGGAGGTAGGGGCTGGTCTCCCCGGCGAGTCGGTTGGCGGGATGCTTGGCGGTGTCGGACATCGATGGCTCGGCGGGTCGGGGTTCGGTCGGTTGGTTCGGATCGGCCGATTATCGCATGCAACCGGCGGGCCCGTCAGGGGCGGGGCGGGATCTCGCGCGGCCCCCGGGCCAGGTAGCGGAGCAGTCGGGCGACCTGCCAGCGGATCTCGGCGTCGCGGACGGCGAGCCATTCCGGCCGGAAATCCGCGAGCAGCGTCCGGCTCAGATCGGGCCCGAAGACGCCGACGGCCGCGGCCTGGACGGACACCCTCGCTCATCATCGATCACCGGATCGCCGGGCAAGCCCCCATCAGATTCACCGATGGAGGCCGGGGAGTCAGCGTCGAGACGCCGGACGGACTCACTTCGCCAGGACCTTGACCTCGGCCTCCTGGCCCCCCTTCAACTCGATCGCGACCGGCTCGGTCCGATGGTCGCCGGTGTCGGGGTTGGGGCGTCCAACGAGGACGTACCGACCGGGCGGGATCCCATTGAAGACGACCTGGTTCTGGTCGTCGATGTCCCCCGACCCCGAATACTTCCCGACGGCCGCCCCGCCCTCCGGCTCGATCTGGACCGCGTAGCCGATGAGCCGGAAGGTCCCGGTGAATTCGACGGTCACGCGGACCCGGGCCGATTTCGTCATCTTCAGCTCGATCCCCTGGGCCGGCGTGGCGATCGGCAGTCCCAGTCCCGGGCGGGTGTATTCGGGCTTCCGGAGCCAGAATCGCCAGCGCGATCGAGATCGCGAACGCGGCGAGCCCGCGTCGCCTTGCCCCGGGGAAAGGCCGCTGGCGACTCGTCCCGAACCTGGTCGCACCCGTCATGGCGTCCATACTCCGAAATCGCGGACCAAAACCAGCCCCGAGGGCTGCCCGGAGGGATTAACGCTCGGACCGCCGATACCTTGGGCGGGATTTTCCGGGGCGGCTCGGGGCGGGACCTGGGGGTCGCCTCGGGGGGCCTTCTGTGCTAGCCTGGCGAAATGCGGGCCCGGATCGGGCCTCGCCCCGCCCGCCCCGGTCCGCCTGGTCCGTCCCCTTGCGTGAGGAGTCCCCGGCATGTGGGGCATCGCCGCCGCCGACTTCGCCGTGCTGCTGGGCACCGTGGCCACCCTGGTCGTGCTCGAAGGGCTGCTGAGCGCCGATAACGCCCTGGTCCTGGCGGTGATGGTCCGCCACCTCCCCAAGCATCAGCAAAAGCGGGCGCTCCGATACGGGATGCTCGGGGCGTTCGGGTTCCGGCTGATCGCCGTGATCTTCGCCTCGACGCTCCTGCAATACTGGCAGCTCAAGGCCGGGGGCGGGCTCTACCTGCTTTACATCGCGATCTCGCATCTGGCGCACGGCGAGGACGAACCCGGTTCCGGGCGCCGGTCGCGGTTCGGCGGTGGCTTCTGGGGGACCGTGATCGGCGTCGAGGTGACCGACATCGCGTTCTCGATCGACTCGATCCTCGCGGCCGTCGGCACGGCGGACGTCCTGCCCGACCGGCTGGGCGACCGGCTCCTGGTGGCGATCCCGGGCGTGGCCGACGTCGACGTCCGGCTCCTGGTGATCTACATCGGCGGGATCCTCGGGATCGTCGCCATGCGGTTCGTCGCTGGCTACTTCCTGATCCTCCTCGACCGCTTCCACGGCCTGGCCGTCGGGGCGTACTACCTGGTCGGCTGGATCGGCCTGAAGCTCCTGGGAGGCGGGCTCGACGACGCCCTCCACCCCCGGCACTTCACCCCGGCACCCGGCGGCTGGCGCGAGGTCTTCCCCGCCTGGGCGTCCCGCGTCCCGCTGGAGATGAACGCCTGGGTCTTCTGGATCGGGATGGCCCTGATCATCCTCGGGAGCCTGCTCCACAAGCCCGGGGGGTCCAAGAACCCGCCGGGCGAGCTGGTCGGGTCGAACCGGACGCACGACTGACCGGGGATGGATCAGGATCACCATCATTTGAAGAGATCGTTGAGGAGCCAGGCCAGCCGGACGCCGGCCTGGGACAGCCGCCGCTCGGCATCGGGGAGGTTGGCGTCCTGGTAGGGCTGGTCGAGCTTCGATCCGCTCCGCATCTCCTTGCCGTCGATGGGGTTGCGGTAAGCCTTCCGGGCGAGTTCGAGGCTCTCGTCGGCCCACTCGGCGGCGCCGCCACGCGACCAGGCGTCGGCGAGATCGGGGGTGATGGCCTTCTCCAGGGCGGCGACGTAGTCCCCCTCGGCCCGGCCGGACTTCTCCAGGAGGCCAGAGTCCCAGACCCGGTGGAGGTTCGACCCCTGGCCGAAGAACTGGACCTGCATCTGGTTGCCGCCCCGGTCGTCGCGGTGCCCGACGTGGACCGGCTGGTGCAAGTCCTGGAGGAAGTGGGCCAGGAACTTCAGGGCGTCGATCCGGTCGGCCCGGGGGGCGTTCGGGTCGGCCAGAACCTTGCGGAACTCGTCGACCTTGGTGACGACGCAGCCCTCCTTGGGGACGAACTTGGGGTCGAACCTGGGCTCGGTGATCGGGATGTTGATGTAGTGCCAGGGACCGGATTTGGGGTGGTCGCGGCGGTAGTCGTCGGCCCAGGTCGAGACATCGGCCAGCGACTCCCCCGGCGCCAGCAGGCCGGCGACCGCCGCCCTGGCCGCCGGGGTCAGCCGGTCCTCGGCGATCCGGCCGGCGACCCGGTGCCCCAGCCTTCCCCAGCCCCAGGCCGGGCCCGTCATCAGCGAGGCCGCCAGCCCCCACACGCCCAGGGTCCGCCACGCCCGCCCTCGACCGATCCCGATCATGTGCCATGCCCTCGGTTTACGCCCGGACCCCCGCCGGAACCCGGTCGGCGGAGCGTTCAACCCAGGATAGACGCGGCCGGTCCCGCTTTGCTACTGTGAAACGACGGAAGCGCCCCGAACCCTCCGGGCGACCACGACCGATCTTCGAATCCGCCAGGAATGCTATCGATGGCCGGCGTCGAGCCCTATGCCCCGTGCCCCTGCGGCAGCGGTCAGAAGTTCAAGTGGTGCTGCCACAAGGTGGAGGCGTTCGCCGACAAGGCGCAGCGGCTCTTCGACGGCGGGCAGGTCGACGCGGCCATCAAGGTGCTCGACGAGGGCCTCCGGAAGGAGCCGGGGAACCCCTGGCTCCTGACCCGCAAGGCGATCATGCAGATCCGCCACGGCGAGCCCGAGCCCGCCAAGGCCACCCTTCGCCAGGTTCTCCACAAGAACCCCAGGCACTTCGGGGCCCTGGTCCTGCTGACCCGGTGCGTCCTGGAGACCGAGGGGCCGGTCAACGGCGCGGGGATGTTCCAGCAGGTTCTCGGGACCGTCGACGACGCCCAGCGGTCTCAGCTTGCCCCGCTAGCCCGGGTGGTGGCGCTCATGCTGGCCGAGGTCCGGCGGATCCCCGCCGCCCTGAAGCACCTCGAACTGGTCGTCCAACTCGGGGGCGATCCCGACGGGACGGCCGACTCGGCGATCCGGCAGGTCGAGGCCGCGCCCTCGATCTCCCCCTGGGTCAAGGACCGGCTGGAGCTGGCCCCGCCCCCGGCCCAACTTGACGGCGACGCCCGGACCCGGTTCGAACAGGCCCTCGGCCAGGCCGCCCAGGGCCTCTGGGCCCCCGCCGCCGGCGCGTTCCACGCCCTCTCGGGCCACGACCAGGGCGGCGAGGCCGACTATGACCTCGGCCTCTGCCGGCTCTGGCTCGGCGATGAGTCCGGCGCCATCGCCCCGCTCCGGCGCCGGAGTGCCCGGCTCGGCCCCTCGCCCGAGGCGGTCGACCTGGAAGTCCTCTGCCAGCTCCTGGACCCGATCCACCCCGAGGACCGCGTCGAGCACGTCCAGCTCATCTGGCCGCTCCGGAAGCGGGACGAATTGCTGGCTGCCCTCCGCTCGAAAGAGGACATCTTCGACGAGGGCCCGGCCCCGATCGAACCGGACGACCCCGATTCGCCCGAAACCGACACCTTCGCCCTGCTCGACAAGCCCAAGGTCGACCGCCAGACCGGCGAGGGGCTGACGCCCGAGCAGGTTCCCCGGATCCTGGGCCGGGTGGTGGTCGGCGAGGACTCCGCCGCGCTGGAGACCCACGACGACGGCCGGGTCGACGCCCTGGGCGACCGCTTCACCGCCCTGGCCGGCCGCGCGATCGCCCCGGCGCACCCGAAGACCAGGGTCCTCGGCGAGGACGCCCGGTCGAGCCTGGCTCTGGTCTGGGAGTGGCTCTACCCCGCCGGGATGGACCCGAGCCAGGCCGAGCGGCTCGACCGCGAGCAGCGGGCCCGGATGCTCCGCGACGTCTGGCCGGCCACGCCGATGCCCTACCTCGGCTTCCGAACCCCCGAGAAGGCCGCCCGCGACGGCAACGCCGCGACCGCCCTCCGCGCGGCGCTCTGCCAGTACGAGCAGGACGGCGACCTGGAGCGGGACGGCCTGCTCGACTTCGCCGCGCTCCGGGCCCGCCTGAAGGTCGAACCTGAGCCGGCGATCGACCCGGCGACCGCCGACCTGGCCCGCCTTTGCCTGGCCCGGCTCGCCTCGGTCCCCGCCGACCGGCTCGACGACGACCAACTCCTCCTGCTCTACCACCGAGCCCGCTCTGCGATGATCGCCGGGGCGATGGAGGCCGCCGCCCGGGCGATCATCGCCCGCCCGGCCCTCTTCGAGCGGGGCAAGTGCAACCCGGTCCCGGTCTACTCCGACCTCGCCAGCCTGGCCTCCGCCCGGGGCGGGATGGACGAGGCCCTGTCCTGGATCGCCCGGGGCCGGCAGGCCGACTCCCCCGCCCGTCGGGGGCCGAACGCCCCGCTCTGGGACATGATCGAGGTCCGCCTCAAGGCCCGCTCCGAGCGGCCCGAAGTCTGGGTCCCCGAGCTGGCCGTGGTCCTGGAGCGCCACGCCCAGGAGCCCTCGTCCAACCAGGTCATCCTGATGAACCTGGTCGAGATGGGCCTGATCCGGATGAGCCCGAATCCCGACAACCCCGACGACATCCTCCTCGACAGCCGCCCGTTGCAGGCCGTCCTGGCCGAGTACGGCCCGAGGGTGACCACCGCCTCCGGCCGGCTCGGCGTCTCCGCCACCAAGCCCGAGGTCTGGACCCCCGGCGGCCCCGCCTCCGGCTCCGGGGGGGCCCTCTGGACCCCCGGCTCGGGAGCCGCCAACCCGCCCGCCGGCGACAAGCCCAAGCTGATCTTCCCGGGTCGGTGATCATCGGTCCGAGGATGCCATCTCTCCGAAGGAGGCAAGCGCCATGTCCGCCCAGCGGTTGCCCGAGCCAGATCGAATCGGGGTCGAGCCGCGCGGCGAGGTCTTGCCGGAGCCCCCTGAGGATGGTATCAATCCGGTGATGCATCGGGGGCCTCCGGGTGCGATGGAGTCGTCAAGCA
>JAABUJ010002000.1_pt1 | contig 26991 bp, 24 predicted proteins | sample 5559131 | NCBI WGS metagenome assembly JAABUJ01 (sample SAMN10711875, study PRJNA513366) | rock metagenome | isolation source: Antarctica rocks | place: Antarctica: Victoria Land, Mt New Zealand nord | collected 2016-01-07
CAGCAGCATCTGTCGGATACTACTGGCGCCGACGTTTACCGACGTTGATTTCCGACGCCAGTTGTCGACAGGGTTGTCCCGCCTGACGGAACCCGGTCCGCTACCTGTCGACAAACGACCGTTTGTCGACAGCGGTGGTGCGTTGCTGACGGGGCCCGGCGTTGAGGTCACCATCGCGTGAGCATTGGCTTATCGCGATGCGGGTTGGGTGATCAGCAGGGTGGGGGGTCCGTTGTCGTTGAGGACGGGGAAAATAGGCCTGCCCGGTGCTGCGGTCGAGTGCGACTACGTGGGCGTTGTTGCCCAGCAGGGCGCGGCCGGTGACGTGTGCGGGCGTGGCGTGCAGGTCCAGGGTGGTGAGGACGCCGGACTCCGCGGCGACGTAGAGGATGCGGCGGGTGGGATCAAGGGCGAGGACGTCGGGCTGGTCGCCGACGGGGAGGTCGCCGGCTGGTTGCAGTCGGACAGGGTGAGCTCAACGAGTTGGGCGTTGCCGTCGCAGGCGACGTACGCACGGTTGAGTTTGTCAAGGCTGGATGGCCCCACCTTGCCGAGTTGGATGGCCCCACGACTGTGCTCTGTGTGGATGGTTGTCTACTGGTCGGTGAACTCGCCTGCAGAATGAATTCGCGTTCGGGGTGCGGTGGTCGGGCATCGTCAGGTCTGAGTTAGCTCCTGTGCGAGCAGTTCGACTCTGCGGTGGATGTCGTCGCGGACGAGCCGCATTCGGTCGATGCCTTCGATGCCACGTTCGGATGGTTCGTCGGTGTCCCAGACTTCGACCGGTGTTCCGTTGACGGATTCGACGTGGGCGTCGCGGCCGAGAACGACGACTCGGTCGGCGTCGGCGATCATTGCATCGGTGAGCTGCTTGGGGTGCTGGTCGGTGATGTTGACGCCGATCTCCAGGAGCGTCTGGGCGGACAGGGCGTTGACCTTGTCGCCGGGCGTCGTGCCTGCGGAGTCGACGTCGACCGTGTGGCCGGCGAGTTTGCGCATCATCCCGGCGGCCATCTGCGATTTGCCCCCGTTCTTGACGCAGACGAACAACAATGATGGTCTGCCGGTCACTGTGTACCTGCTGTTGTGGTGTGAATGTCGTGCAGGAGTTGGCGGACGCGGGTGTTCAGGTCGTCGCGGATGCGCCGGACTTCCTCCAAGGTCTGGCCTGCGGGGTCGGTCAGGTTCCAGTCCAGGTATTGCTTTCCCGGATAGATCGGGCAGGCATCGCCGCAGCCCATGGTGATGACTACGTCGGCGGCGCGGACGATTTCGTCGGTGAGGGGCTTGGGGAACGCTTCGATCAAGGGCAGGCCCATCTCGGCCATCACCGTGAGCACCGCCGGTTCCAGGTCGCTGGTCGGCGTTGATCCGGCGGACCGGACATGAACGGCGCCGTGGGCGTGGTGATCCAGCAAGGCGGCGGCCATTTGCGACCGTCCGGCGTTGTGCACGCAGACGAAAAGCACCTCCGGAACCCCGGCCGGCACGGCCCCCTCAGCGGTGGCCAGTGCAGTCAAGCGGTCGGCGGCGAACCGGGCGGTCAGCACCGGCAGGTGCGCCGTGATCCTCGAGGTGCGGGCCAGGGCGATGTGGGTTTCGGTGACGTAGCGGCTGACCGTCTCGGCGGCGAAGATGCCGTCGAACCGGCGGGTCAGGTCCTGGGTGACCCGGGCCAGGACATGGTCTGGACTGAGCAGGCCAGGGATCGGCGGCGGCGAGGTGGCGATCATCGCTGGCCTCCGACCTTCGCCGGGAGGAGCTCGGCGATCAAATTTTGAACGCGGGCGTGGATGTCGTCGCGGATGGGGCGGACTGATTCGACGCCTTGGCCGGCCGGGTCTTCCAGTTCCCAGTCCAGGTAGCGCTTGCCGGGGAAGATGGGGCAGGCGTCTCCGCAGCCCATGGTGATCACCACGTCGGAGGTCGCAACGGCGTCGGTGGTCAGCAGTTTCGGCACTTGGGCGGTGATGTCGATGCCGACCTCGGCCATCGCCTGGACCGCGGCGGGGTTGATTTGGTCCGCGGGCAGTGACCCGGCGGAGCGGACGTCGATGTCGCCGGCTGCCAGGTGGGTCAGGAATCCGGCGGCCATCTGGGACCGGCCGGCGTTGTGGACACAGACGAACAGGACGGACGGCTTGTCGGACATCGAAGTGCTCCTTCGAAGGTGAGATCGCTGGTCAGCGAGAGGAAGTGATGGACGGGCGGCGCGGCGCGGTGGCGTCGCCGGGGAAGAAGCGGCGACCGGCCCAGAGCGCGACGTAGACCAGCGCGACTAGCGCGGGCACTTCGATGAGCGGTCCGACGACGCCGGCCAGCGCCTGTCCGGAGGTGACGCCGAAGGTGCCGATGGCCACGGCGATGGCCAGTTCGAAGTTGTTGCCGGCGGCGGTGAACGCCAGGGTGGTGGTCTTGGCGTAGCCGAGTTTCAGGCCGCGTCCGAGAGCGAATCCGGTGCTGAAGGTGATCGCGAAGTAGACGATGAGCGGCAGGGCGATGCGGGCGACATCCCATGGGCGGCTGGTGATCTGGTCACCCTGCAGGGCGAACAGGACGACGATGGTGAACAACAGGCCGTAGAGCGCCCACGGCCCGATCTTGGGCAGCACAGTGGCCTCGTAGTACTCCCGGCCCTTTGTGCGTTCGCCGATGGTGCGAGTCAGAAAGCCGGCCACCAGCGGGATACCGAGGAACACCAGCACGCTGACGGTGATGGCGCCGATGGAGAATCCGGCGGAGGTGGTGGACAGGCCGAGCCAGCCGGGCAGCACCTGCAGATAAAACCAGCCGAGCGCGCCGAAGGCGATGACCTGGAAGACGGAGTTGATGGCCACCAGGACCGCTGCGGCTTCCCGGTCCCCGCAGGCCAGTTCGTTCCAGATCAGCACCATCGCGATGCATCTGGCCAGGCCGACGATGATCAGCCCGGTGCGGTATTCCGGCAGGTCCGGCAGCAGCAGCCAGGCCAGGGCGAACATCAACGCCGGACCGACGATCCAGTTCATCACCAGAGAGGCGATCAGCAGACGCTTGTCGCCGGTGACCCGGCGGGTTTCGTTGTAGCGGACCTTGGCCAGTACCGGATACATCATCACCAACAAGCCGATGGCGATCGGCAACGAAACGGAGCCGATCTTCACCGCATCCAGGCCTTTGGACAGGCCCGGGATGACCCGGCCCAGCAATAACCCGGCGGCCATGGCCGCGATGATCCACACCGGCAGGAACCGGTCCAGCCGGGACAACTTGGCCAGTACCGCCGGTTGACCAGCCGAAGAAGTTTGGGTGGTGGTCACTGGCAACCACAGATCGCCGCTGGGGTGTCAAGCTGGCTGTGATTACCGCAGCAGTCAGCCTTCTCGGAGGCCTCGCAGCAAGAGGCCTGATGAACCGGGGTGCAGCAGCCGGCGGCAGCCGGTTTGGTGGCCCGGACGATCGCGCCGTGCATGCCAGGGGCGGCTTCGTGGGTGAAAAAGACTTCCGCGTCGGTGAACCCGACCGAAGCCAATCCGTCCAGGTATTCGGTGCGGGACAGCGCACCGGCGATGCAGCCGACGTAGCTGCCCCGCTTCGCCCGCTCCGCCGGACTCAGGTGGTCCTCGGCGACGACGTCGGAGATCCCGATCCGGCCAGCCGGGGCCAGCACCCGGAACATCTCGGCCAGCACCGCGGGCTTGTCGGTGGACAGGTTGATGACGCAGTTCGAGATCACTACGTCGATCGAGGCGTCCGGCAGTGGGATGTCCTGTCCTCGATCTGGCCTTTGAGGAATTCCACGTTGCTCGCGCCGGCTTTGGCGGCGTTCGCGCGGGCGAGGTCGAGCATCTCGTCGGTCATGTCCAGGCCGTAGGCGAACCCGGTGCTGCCAACCCGTCGGGCTGAGAGAAGGACGTCGATGCCGCCACCGGAGCCCAGGTCCAGGACCTTCTCACCGTCGCGGATCTCCGCGACTGCCAGAGGGTTCCCGCAGCCCAGGGAAGCAAGTACTGCCGCTTCGGGGAGTTCGCTGGTCTGGTCCGGGCTGTAGAGGGCGGCACCGAAGATGTCGGCCTCGCCGTCCTCACCGATAGCGGCCAGGGCATCGCTCGGGCCGCAGCAGCTGGTCTGCGGGCCCCCTACCGGGGTGCAGCAACTCGCCTGCGATCCACTGGTGACGGCCAACGCGGCTGCGGCGTAGCGGTCACGGACGTGTTCGCGGACTTCGTCGATCTGGGACATGGAGACCACCTTCCATTGATGAACTTCGATGCCCCCACGATGCTCCATGCATAGACGAATGTCAATGTCTGCGTCATACTGATGTCATGACCACCGCTGCGCTGCCGATCGTCGACGTCGCGTGCTGCGCGCCGCTCACCCGCGAACCATTGAGCGCCTCCGCCGCAATCGATCTCGCCCGCTCCTTAAAGGCGATCGCTGATCCGGCCCGGCTGCGACTGCTGTCCATGGTCGCCGCCCACGCGGGCGGGGAGGCGTGCGTGTGCGACCTGACCGAACCTCTCGGGCTCAGCCAGCCCACCGTCTCCCACCACCTGAAGATCTTGGTCGATGCCGGGCTGCTGACCCGCGACAAGCGGGGTGTGTGGGCCTACTTCACCCTTGTGCCCGGGGCTTTGGACTCACTCGCGGCGGTGCTGAGCAGCGCCGCATAGGGAGCTGGTCATGCACCGAGGTCGTCGGGGCGCGTCGGCCGGGGGCAATGTGAACAAACAACGGTTCGGCGACCGGGTTCAGCGTGTGCCGTACCGGGCAGCATCGCAAACCATCGGGACGCAGCTCAGGACGATGAGACCGGAGGCTCCCGCCCGGGGCAGCCATCGACGCGACCGGAGTCCGTGACTCGGAGCGGCGCGACTGATTCATCCACTGAGTTTAGGTCGCGGGTGTGATCGGAGGTCTGGACGCGGTGAACCCAGCAAGGGCGGCGAGCAGCAGTAGCGCGGCGCCGAGGTAGTAGACCGACCGGACACCGAACGCGTCCGCGACCACCCCACCCAGCAGCAGACTGGCCAGCCGCATCGCCTGCCAGATCAGGTCGAACGCGCTGAACACCCGGCCGCGCAGTCCCTCCGGTACGTGGGACTGGATCAAGGAACTGAAAGTGACGTTGCCGGTGGAGGTGCCCATCCCGTAGAGCACCAGCGCACCGAGCGCCGCGGGCAACGCCGTCACCGACGCCAATACCAGATCGACCAGGCCCCGCAACCCGAACGCTGCGAAAACAACCCGCGGCCGGCGAGCCTGCACAGAGATTTGACTCAGTAGGAACGGTCCGGCGAACGCGCCGATCCCGATCGCGGCAAGCAACAGTCCGTACCCGGATCCGGAGGCGTGCAGCCGTTGGGTGGCCAACAAGACCAACAGTGCGCTGGTGGCACCAGCGGACAGCGCCGCGAGACCTTGCGCGATCGCCAAGGCCCGGAGCAGCCGGTCCCGGGACAGCAAGATGAGCGCTTCGCTGCTTTGCGTGAAGATGCTGCTGGTCACGATGGGCACGGGCGCCTCACCTGACCGCAGACCGCGCAACAGCAAGGCGCTGAGGGCGAAACTGGCCGCGTTGATCGCAAAGGCCCACCCGAAACCCGCGGTGGCGGCGATCACCCCTGCGACCGGGGCCAGCAAGACTTGAGCCAGCACCGCGGCGGACCAGATCCCGCTGTTCGCGGCGACCAACTGCTCCTTCGCCACCAAATTCGGCAGCAGAGAACCGGCCGCAGGGTTGAAGAACACCGTCCCCGCCGACAGACCGAACGCCACCCCGTACACCACGGCGATGTCGCGGTGCCACACCGCCAGCACAGCAGCCAACACCATCCGAACCAGGTCAGCAATCATCATCACCGCGACCCGCGGCAGCCGATCCACCACAGCGCCGGCGATCGAGGCCAACAGCAGCACCGGCGCGATCTCGGCCACCACCGCACCGGACAACCCCACCCCCGACCCCGTCAACCGCAACACCAGCAGCGCTAACGTGGTGAACTGCATGACGTCGCCGACCTGGCTGACCGTGCGGGCCCCCCACAGCCGGCGATACCCGGGCAAACGCAGCACCGCAGCGAAGCCGTCATTACGCGTCGTCACGTCGCCGGGCCCGGCGTGGCCGCCTTATCCGTGCGGATGTTCCGAAAGATGGTCATCGGGATGACAGCGCAGGATGTCGCGATCTGGGCCATGGTGAATCGGCGGCCGTCGTACGTTCGTTGAGCTTTGCCAATCAGATCGGAAGTCATCTTCGACTTTGCCCCCCGAATGTCCTTGACTGCGGGTCGCGATCAGCCCGGCCTGGGTGCGCTCCCGCACCAAAAACCGGCTTCGTACTGCGCCATCAGGGCGAACATGCCGAAGATCGGGCTTTCTGTGGGCTGTGGTCGTGTCGACGATCTTATTGGTCAACGTGGCCGCTGATGACACGCTGCTTCCCGACAGGCTAGATGACTTCGACCCGCGGGGCCGGGAGTGGGGTTCCGTCGGGGAGGTAGTCCTCTTCCAGCGGCTCGGCCAGGTCGCGGAGCGGCCGCAGCCCGTCGTTGGTGGGTTGGGTGAAGGTGTAGCGGCCATGCACGTTGAGGTGGGCGTCGATCAACGGCGACAACCTAGCGGCATCCTGGTCGTTGACGGGATAGCCCTGCTCTCGCAGGGCTTTCAGCGCAGCATCGATGTAGCGGGTATTCCACAGCACGACGGCGTTGAGGACCAGACCCAGCGAAGCCAGCTGGTCTTCCTGCCCTTCCCGGTAGCGTTTGCGGATTTCACCTCGAGACCCGTGGAAGATCTTGCGGGCCACACGGTGCCGTGATTCCTGCACGGTCAGCTGGACATGCACCGACCGGCGGTAGGTTTCGTCATCGGGGTCGCACATCGCCAGCAGGTGAAGGGTTTTCGCGACCCGCCCGTATTCGGCGAACGCCGCACCCAGCGGTGTGGGGTTCCCGTCGCGGCCGAGCATCCGCAGTAGGTCGTAGCCGGCGACGGTGCCGGTGTGTAGGGACCCGGCGACGCGGAGCATGTCCGGCCACTGGGTGCGGATCTTCTGAAACGACAGATGGTTACGGGCAACGGCGTTCATCGGCCCGTAGTCGACCCGGGGTGCGCCGGGCAAAGTGAGCCGCCAGAGCCGCTGATCGGGCAGATCAGCCAGCCGGGGGCTGAATTGGTAGCCCAGCAGCCGGAACAACCCAAACACGATGTCGGAGTACGACGCGGTGTCGGTGGCGATCATCTCCGGCGGTGGTCCGCCGTCCCGGCCGAGAATGACGTCCAAGACGTGCAACGAGTCGCGCATCGTGCCGGTGACGACCACTCCGCCGATGCCGGCGACCTGGTCATTGATGGCGTTCAACCAGGTGACTCCGCGGCCGCGGCCGAAGTAGCGCGGGTTGGGACCGGCGTCCAGGGTTCGGACCGGAACCACGAACCGCAGCCCGTCGACCGACGCGAGCAGGCCGCCACCCCACAACTGCGCGACGTCGATCCTGGATTGGGCGGTGATCAGTCGGGCGTTCGCTGCGGCGAGCGTCTCTGCGCGGACGTAGTTCTGCGCCACGTGGGACAGCCGGTCCCTCGTCAACGCCGGGTGACCGGGCTTGACGATCGGCGCGAAGCCGAGGTTGCAGCCCTGCGCAATGAGAACCGCCGCCATCGACGTGGACCAGTCCCGCATCCGCGATCCCGTCGCTGAACCGCTCATCGCAGTGTGGGTGAACTCGCCCAAATAGCCGGTCCAAGCATCGACTTCCAACAGCACCTCGGGTAGGTCGACCCGCGGCATCATCCGGGCGACCAACTCCCGCAATGCCACCAGCGATGCCGGTTCGGCGACCGCTTCCAACGGAGCCAGATGCAACCGGATCTTCCCGGAGCGGTCCGGTTCCAGCCGCACCGGCGAGTCCGGATCCCGGTCGCCGAACGGCCCGAGCCGCTGGGCGAGCTCGAGGTAGGCGGTGTCGAGGCGGCCAGCCAGGTCCGACAGGTGCGAGGTCACCGGGCCGGTGAGCCGCAGCGCGGTCAGCACCTGTGGGCGCGCCTGTTCCCACGCCGGGCCGTCGAGCAGATTCGCTCGCGGATCACCCCAACGGACCGAGTACCGGGCGTAGACGTCCCGGCGGCGCAACGCCCGGTACAACCCGTCCAGCACGCACAACGCGTAGGCGCGCAGATCAACCAGGTCACCACCGGCCGGGGTCGTATCGGCGTCGAAGACCAACCTCCGCCAGGAGCCGGTCACCGCCGCCTCGATGATGTCGCCGCGGCGCAGCCGTTTTCGTCCCAGCAGGTCAGCCAAGCCTTGGACCGCGAGCAGAATCGGTCGGCCTGCGTCGGTCGAGGCCATCGGGATGACCGCGGACAGCATCGATAGGAATGGTCGCACTGTGGCGTATCGCTTGAGCAGCTCCTGCCGCTGCCCGGACGCGGCGTCATCAGCTGCTCCGGGTGCGAACTCCTGCACCGTGGCGACCGCAGCCGCCAGCTGCTTCCGGTCGACCGCCGCAGTCAACCGTGCCCACGCCGCCACCGGGTCGATCCTGTGTTCTGACTCTGCATCGTCGCCGCATTCGGCGAGATCCAGCAACACCCTCGCCGCGACCGCCAACGTGGCCGAGGCCTTGGCCAGCTGCGGTAGCGACCTTAGCCGTTCCGCCACCGATGCTCGTTCCGCCGGGCCGATAAGCTTTGAGGCCATCAATACCGCGAACAGGTCCAACGCATCGTCGATCGCGTTGCTGCGTAACGTCCGGGCGGTGGCCAGCAATGTCGCCGACCGGCGCGCACCGGGCAGGCGTCGCAATATCGCAGCGTTGCCGGTGAGCCCGACACGGGCCAGTGCTTCCACCCGGCCGGGTGGCACGTCGGCCACGTCGATCCGGTCAGTGCCGAAGCCTGCGATCTCCGCGGCCCGGTCCAGGGCCCGCACCATCTCTTGACCCGACGCCCGCGTCGGTGCGCGCCGTAACCGGTCCAGCTCCGACACTCGAGACCCCGACGGCACTGTCAGCAGCTTGTCCAGCCGCTGCCCGAGCTCCGTTGACACCCGGCTGGCCAATCGGGAGTAAAGACGTTCCGCCATGTCCGTTCGGACCTCGGACACCAGCCTGGCCAGCACAGTCACGCCGGGCAACAGAATTTTCTCGGTACGGAGCCAGGCCACCACCTGGTCGAACAACTGACTGGGCCGCTCCGGCCGCGTCCAGGCCCGCGACTCCAGGAACTCCCGCGCGGCTGGTTCCGCCGAAGCAAAGTCTCGGTAGCCCAACGCGTCGCGGATCTCCCACGAGTGCTCCAACGGCGTCTTCTCGCGTTCGGCATACCGACGCATCAGCTGGTCGTCGGCTTGTGCCATCGGCGCGACCTGATCCGCGACATATCGGATCACGCCAAAGGGAGTCGTCGTCCCGTCGGCCAGGAACGTCCCTAAGAACCGGATCGTGCCCATCTGCACCGCGAACCCGACCCGGTTGTGGTCACCGCGACGGACCTGTACCCGCCGTCGGTCCGTGTCATCGAGGAAGAAGAAACGTTCCAGTTCCGCCCGAGTCGGCTCGCCGTTGAACTGGCCATAGACGGCAGCCTGCTCGTCACTGAGGAACTCCACCGGCACAAGATCAACTTAGAGCACGACTTACCCTTACCGCCGGATCCTGTACCGCTGCACCTCAGACCCCTGGTTGGTGGGTGAGAGGGCGGCAGGCCGTGGGGCCTGCCGCCCATCGGTGTCTTTGAGGCGCCGGTTCGACGCCGCCGGAGTTACTTGGTCGTGCCAGCGCCTCGGTCCAGTACCCGCTTGGCCGTCAGCGGGCCGGTGCCGGTTCCGATGACCGCGACGTGATCGCCTACCTTCACCTCGCTGATTGTGCCTGCCTTGCCTTTGCCGTCGGCCTTGAGGTGGACCTTCACCCCGGCCCCGACAATGTAATTTTCGGTGATGCCATCGGTGGCCTTCACGCTGATGGAGGTGGGCGATACGGCGGTCACCGCGCCGCGGATCTCGTCGTGGGTGGTGAATTTCGTTCCGTTGCGCGTCACCCACTGCCCGTGGATGGCTTTGGTTTCGGCGTGGCCGCGGTGCGCGTGAGCCTTGTGGGCCGCGGGTGCTGTGAGCGCCGGCGTCGGTGATCCCGGCGCGGCGGGCGCGGCCGCGAACGCGGCGGTCCCCACGCCGAGGATGGCGAGGCTGGCTCCGCCGACGAGAACGATTTTCTTGAACACGATGGTCTCCCTGTGTGCGCCGTGAGGCGCGTCGTTGTATCCCCGGCGCAGCCGGGAGGAACTCGAAGGGAGGTTTCTGGGTCGCCTGGTTTACCTGGACGCGAAAGCGCGAGGGGACAAGAGCATGCCAGGGAAGCGGTGGCCGGGTGACCGTGTGTGCGTCCTTGAGTAGCTGGGCCATGCGTTTGGCGCTCGTACCGCCGACTTCGGCATCGACGAGCCGTCGCCACCGGGCGAGCGCGCGCGGCCCGCACAGCACCGGATCGGCCGCAGCGTCGATGACGTGGATTTCACCGGAGGTGTCGGTGACACCCGCGAGCCCGTCGACGATCTGGAGTTGCCCGACCCGCATGACGGTCAGCTCTCGGTACGGGATCTCGGTCGATGCGGCCAGGGTGAGCAGGGCTTTGTCGCGGCGGCCGAACAGGCCGGCGGTCCAGCCGCGGGACGGCAGCAGCCGCAGCGCCGCCACCACCAGGTCTGGATCCAAGGAAGTGGAACGTCAGCGAGGCTGTCGACTACGGTGCGCCTTCCTTCGCTCAATGTGCATTGCGCTGCCCGTCAGTCCACGAGTGATTGCGCTCCTTCGCCAAGGGGCTTTGCTGGCCCAGGTCAGTCACCACGGCGGTCAGCGGCGCCACCCGACGGGCCTTCGACCGGGGTGGACTCTAGGTCAGAACACCGTCAGCCCAAATGATTGGGCGACTGCGTCCAGGGCGGAATTGGTCCGTTCGATGGGGGACCGGGAGCGTTCTTCGACAGCAGTGCCGTCAAAGACGGCCCAGCATTCTTCCTCACCCAGCCGGGAGAGGTACCGCAGCCCGGAGTACAGCGGCGCCCCGTCAGGATCGGTCGCGGCGTATGCCCAGCTAGCGATCGCGCGGGTGATCAGCCGGTTGCGGCCACGGACGAGGCCGACGTCAAGGGCGTCGACGCCCAGGCCCGCGAGTGCTGGCGCCATGACAGCGGTCAGGTACGTATGTGTCTGCGGAGACTCCACGTCAACGAACGGCAGGGCATCCGGGAGGTCGACCTGCACCTCCAGGCGGCGCGCACGCCAGTCTGCGGGGATGCCGCCGCAGATCACGAATCCGGGTTCATCACCGACCGCGGCGCGGACCTTGGCTGACGGCCGAAAACGGGCGACTGTCTCCGCGTAGCACCCGTGCGCGGTGGAACCCAGGTAGAGAACGCCGCCGCCAAGGACGTCGAAGCGGTTGCCTGCGAAGGACAGTTGCGCATCCGGCTGCGCGATCGTGGCGAACCCCAGGGGCTGATCTGACCGTGCGACCCGGCAATATGTGCCGTCGGCGAGGACAGTGGCAGGTCCCTCCAGCCAGGAGGTGGTCATGGCCTGGACCCGTAGCGCTCAGCCACCGTTGGTGAAGGCGCGGGCAGCGGCCATCACTTCACGCCGCTGCCCCTCGTTGAGCGCCTCTGCCGGAGATCGGTCGTCCAGCTGAGGGTTCATACCCATGAACCAGGCGCGGATGGTGTGTGGGGATTCGACCGTCTGCAGCAGTTGGAACACCTGATAGGCGCCCCGCAGCCGGCGCTCCGCGTCTTCCTGCGGCGTGCGACCGTTGCTGTGGGCCCACCGGGTCACCGTCTTCGGGTCAGCGCCGACAATAAACGCCACAAGTTTCGGTCCGAGATTCTCGCCGAGGAACCGGGCGATCTCTGCGGTGCTCTCCACCACAGACGCGCGGTGCGCTGTACTGGACGCAGCGGTCGGGCTACGCCGCGATCGAGTCGGGTTCGTCGTGCTGTCCATACGGACATGATAGCGCGGCATCACGAAGTCATCCCCAACCCGTCCCAGCAAACGTCGCCACGGTGTCCCCCCGATATGAAAACAACCATGCCTGCCGGGCGGCCCTAGCTGTTGTGGGCCCACGACCACTGCCGGCCCTCACGTCGGCGCTGCAGAGCATTGCTATGGCTTGGCGGCCCCCGAGCCACCGCACGGCGCAGTATCCATGATTCATCCCGCCGGGTAGCTCAGAGAATGCGGAAACAATTGGGCTGATGCATCTGACGCGGAGCAGCTGTGTCGCCGGTGTCGGTGGTCCGCCCTACCCTCGCCTCAGGGCATCCTTCTGACCGCCGATCCAGTGACCACTATCAACCAGAGGAACGCAGCGATGACGGTTTCCACCACAGATCTGCAAATGCTAATTTCTCCGGTGGCGATGCGGGCATGGTCGGGCCGCTGGGCTGGCCCGTCAGACCAGACGTCCGAGTTACCCAGGGTGGCGGGCCTGCGGCGAACTGCCTGAGCGTCAAAGGTCGCCGTCTGGACCACCCCGGAGGCTGCGGCGGGGGCGTCTCAACGCTTCCTGTTGCCCTCAAATCCGGCGCGGAACGCTGGAACTACTGAGGAGGGGGAGTCCATGGCCCATTTGTCCTGATCGAAATAGGCAACTGCTTGCAGGTTGGGAAACGACGTCGACTGGAACATCTGTTGGATCCACTGCGACTTGGTGTACATGGATGAACTATCATCGGCTCCTATCTCTCCGATGGCCACGGGCAACCCGGAAGCACCGGGTAGTGCCGTCACTCGCTGGTAGGCTTTCCCCACCAGGGTGTCGAAACTGACGTTCAGATTTTCGAACATCCGGTAGGTGTCGAAGCCGGTCCAGTCCACATATGCTGCACCGGGCCAACAACTTTCGATGGTGGCTTGAGCGTTGCCGTCTGACCCGTTCGGGCAATACAGCCATTTGATATTGGACTTGCCCAGGGACCGTTGCCTGTCCACCACATATTTCCAGACGCGAATGAAGTCTGCCGTGGAGAAGCAGCCCTTCAGGGGCCCGCCCGCACGGCCTGGGCTGTATTCCGATGAGGGTAGATTCATTTCGTGTGCGAAGCGGACCAGTACCTCGCCCGGGTAGTTGCCGAGTTCGGTCATGACTGTGTCGATGTAGGTGTCGTACGCCCCGGCGAGGATGTCGGTAAATAGCACCGCGCTCGTCTGCATGGAAACGTTGCCCCCATAGGCGCGTTGCGGCATCCACGCCAGCATCAGCGTTGCTCCTTCTGTGGCGCGGGCTCGTCGGATGTCGCGTGCGGCGGGGGAAGTCAAGTCATCGTTCCAGTTGGCGAACATCCCGTACAGGCGTGGAGCGCAGCCGAGGAGCTGTTGACGTGCCTGGTAGGTGGCCTCAGTTTTGGTGGCGGCGAGACCTGCCAGGCCAAAGATTGCTCGGTTCACCAACGCGGTTGCGGTCGGTGCCGGTCCGGCCGAGCCGGCGACATTGACGCTGGCGACGTCGGCGTAGTCTGGCGTGCCGCCGTTGCGGTGGGTGCTGAACTGCAGGTTCTGATTGGGCGTGCCGGTCAGCCAGGTGGGCGTCGCAGTTGACCGGCGGGTGGTCCAACTCGTCCCGTCGCTGCTGGTGTCCCAATCAACTTGCCCGTTGTGTTCGCAGAGCCGTCCCCAGGCGTGCGCTATCGGGTCATAGCGCAGGCGAACGGCGTTCCGGTCGTAATATCCGGTGTTGCTTGCAAATACGATGGTGCCTTTGGCGCGATTGATGAGGATACCGACGCTGGTGCCGGCGGTCAGGCTGTTGACGCTCATCCCCAGGTTGGCATCCGTTGAGGCGCCGCCCCGAGCAGGGGGGTACAGCCGGGCGTGCACGGAGGAATCCGCCAGCGTATAGTTATTTGCCGTCATCAGCGATTGGTAACCCGAATCGACGATGATTCGGGCGCGCCCGGCAGTGAGAGTGACACTGGGTGAACTGGCAGTGAAGGGTGTCAAGTCGGTGTTGAAGTCAGCGGAAAGCGCCCCGAAAGCGGCGGACCCGGCCGATACGGCGGCCACCATCTCATTGAGTCGGGCGGTTAATACGTTCACGTCGCCGGCCTTGGCGGAGCCGTCGGCGAATTTCCGAGAAGCGATCTGAAGGGGTGCGAATCCGAGTTGGGCCGAGATCTCGTTGACCTTGAAGATCAGTGCGTTGATGTCCGCGAGGTAGGTAGCCAGGCCGGCGCTGGTGCCCATCCGACTTGGAATGTTCAAGGGTGCGATGTCGCTGGCCACTGCGAGCTCGTTCGCCGTGGCCACGAGTGCGGTGACGTCCGCTTGAACGGTGCCGTGCCGATCTTCGCGTGTGGGTAGCAAAAGCGCCGTGATTCTCACCATTGTGCACCGTAGGTGGTCGGGTAAGGCGTGGCCACCGGGCTGGTGGCGAAGGGCAAGAGTGTCGCGGCGAGAGGCAACACGATGCCGGCGGTCAGCAACCCTCGGCGGGTTACATTCCCTGCCCTATTCGCAGTGGGTTGGATTTGCAGTAGCTTCCCGGCGGGTAGGCGGGTGGGTATTAGTTTCATTGAAACTCCTTTTGGGCTTGGTCCCCACTTTTCGTTGGTCTGACCCGAACGGTACGACTACGGAGCGTGTTACGCAATGACGGACTGTGATCGATGCCGGTGTGGTTCCGGCTGGTTGCGGGTCTTGCTTACCGTCTGCAAGACCGCCGGCTATCGTGGCCGTCTGGACGGAGCCCGGTAGGGGTTCGGCACCTCGTCGCGGTCTGATTTTTGCTCACGATCAGTGACCGATGGCACCATGATTCGCTGAGTGGAGTGCAACTTCTTGTCACTCCCGGTTGCCGTCCTCCAGACGGCCGATTGTCCCGGAATGGGCGCCTGGGGTCCGATCTCAACTTCGCCGCCAGCACTCCACTAGTGCGTTTAAAGTCCAGGCCCGGGATGAGCGGCGCTGCGTGCCGCGGTTCGCGTCGCGGCCAGCTGGGGTGGCACGGTCAACCACCGGCGGCCGAGCCGGCATCTACTTGAACACACTTACGCCCGTGCCCGCGAGGCCAGCGCCACCGGGCTGGTGACGCCGGGTCGGTGCAGGTCCGCACACCCTGCATGTCATGAGTGCTGCGGTCAGCCCGAGCAAACTCCCCAGGCCCGTGGTAGACGGTGACCGTCAAACCTGGCCATCTGTCGCACATCTCGTAGTTACCTAACGTCACCCGGCGTGGCGACCACGCACGTCTGCTTCATCTTCCTCGACTGAGGTCCACCGTCCGGCACACCCTCGGTCACCCCCCTCATGGATATTTGGACAGAGGAATGACATCACTTCCGCCGATCCGATCTGTCGGCTTAACCTCTGACTTCGGGGCTATCTGCCAGCCGTAGGGCGCAGTTGTACTACCCAGTTTCGCTACTAATGAGAGCGATCCTTTTTATGTCTGGTTTGGCTGGAATCGCGAGCCCGATTACCCGACGCGACCTGCTCCGTCTGGCCACCGCGGCCGCGGTGATGACGGGTGTGGCCGGGTCGTTATGGCCGGCACCTGCGGAGGCTTCGGCTGTCATGCCGCTGTTTCGCCGCTGCTCCTTCGGGGCCTATACGGCCAATGCTCCGTATCCGACCGTCGCACCTCACTACGCTCTGGAGGCGACGGTCAAGGCCCGACTGGGCCGGATGTCCTGGTTTCAGGACATGGCGGTCCCCTGGATGGAACGGCCTGGGGCGCAAGCGGCCGCGAGTGGTCATGATGTCATGATCGCGTGGCAGCCCCGAGACGCAGGACGCCCGATCGGATTCCGCGAGATCTTGGCGGGACGATGGGACGCTCGTCTGGCCACATTCTTCCGCCGCGCCGCAGCCCATCCAGGCTCAGTCATCCTGCGCCCATTTTGGGAGATGAACTCCAACGGCGGGACCTATTCGATGAATTACTCAGGTCCGGACCGCCAGGTCCATAGCTGCCAGCAGTTCATTGCCACCTGGCGGCACTTGGTCCGACTGCAGCGGTCCGTTGGCGGTGCACGGGTCAAGTGGTTTTTCTGCGCCAACGGATCCGACGTCGGGCGTTACCCGATGGAGGCCTACTACCCCGGCTCGGCCTTTGTGGATGAGCTCGGCTTCGACACCTACATCGATAATTGGGCTCCCTGGACCAGCTTCGAGCACAAAATCGCACCCATGTATACCCGTCTGTCCCGCCTGGATGCGCGGCTTCCCATGACGATCGGCGAGCTCGGCTGCAAGGAGTCCGGCGCACCGGCGCGGCAGAGCAAGGCCAGCTGGTCAGAAGAAATGTTTCTGTGCACCAAGTTCCCCCAATTGCATCATGTGTCGTTCTTCAACGCTCGCCAGGAGCTCGACTGGCGCCTGAACTCCAGTCATGCCACTCTTGCGGTCTATCGCCACTATCTGCCGAAAGCGCGCGGCGGCACCCCTGGGCTAAAGCTGCGACATCCGCCGAGATAGCCATGCGTGACGCCAACCCCTGCCGACAAACGGACAAAAACCTCACTGGCGTACTCGGGATCTTCAAACGCCAATCAGATCGCACCCACCTATTCTGAAAGGGCTTGGTGCCGTGTGATACTGCTCTGCGTAGATTCACCGACCGCGAATGTGCGTGATCGTTTCGGGCCACCACGGAAGCCCGGGCGCACTAACTGAGATGGAGTGATGAATGAGCGCAGGAACATCCGGTAGGAGTGGCTTGAGTCGCCGGACGGTTTTGGGCGGGGCGCTCGGCGCCGCTGCTCTGACTATCACGGAAAGTCTTCGGCCGCCCAACGCCGAGGCCGCCAACGCACCGCTCTACACCCGTTGTTCTTTCGGCGCGCATGCCGACGATGAACCCTATCCCAATCCGGGTGCGCACTACGGCCTACAGTCCATCACCGGGGCAAAGATCCCCCGGATGAGCTGGTTCCAGGATATGGGTGCACCCTGGATGAACGCCCAGACCGCGGACTCGGCCCACTCAAATCACGCGCTGTGCATTGCCTGGTCCCCTCAGGCGTTCGGCGGCGCTGTCCCGTTCGGCAACATCGTCAGAGGCGACTTGGATGACCTGCTCAGCAGATACTTCGAAAAGGCCGCCCAATATCCCCGCCCGGTGACCATCCGACCGTTCTGGGAGATGAACTGTTCAGCATCCTCGTCATCGGTTGACTACCAGAATGGCCCGACCCTGGTGCAGAGCGTGCCGCAGTTCCACGATGCGTGGCGTCACCTCGTGGCGTTGCAACGACGGGTAGGCGGTTCACAGGTCAAGTGGTATTTCTGTGTGAACGGCAGTGACGTCGGAGCGCATGCGATGGAGGAATATTGGCCCGGCTCCGACGTGGTCGACGAGATGGGCTTCGACACCTACAACGACCACTGGTCTCCGTGGGCCGACTTCGATGTGAAGGTGGCCCCCATGTATGAGCGACTTGCGGCGCTGGATGCCCAAAAACCGATCACCATCGGTGAGATCGGCTGCCGGGAAGATGGCACGCCGCCCGGGGAAAGCAAGGCGTCGTGGTCGGAAAAGATGTTCACCAGCACGCAGTTCCCAAGACTGAAGCATGTCGACTTCTTCAACAAGGCAGATGGAGTCGATTGGCGAATTCAGAGCTCCTGGTCATCACTGGCCGTCTATCAGAAATATTTGCCGCAAGCGACATCGGGTCTGGTGCCCTGGTAGTCCTCTCACCGATCCCGCCCCGCCGGTTGACAGAGTGGCTTTCATGCTCCTCTACCGACGGTGCCAGCTCAGCCGGCGGGGGTGGGCTATCGTCCGCTGGTGGCGCCTGGTGCTCGGCGGAGGAAACGTTGGTGTGTGGCGAGGGAGGCTGTCGATGAGTTGAGTCGCCAGTCAGGGTTTCCGTCGGCGTGGGCGTTGAAGAAAGAAATGTGCCTGATTTGTGGGAACAATTCGGATAGGAACATTTGTTCGGTCCAGCTGCTTTTACTTTCCCCGACTGGTGCGCCGGTTTCTGTGCACCCGATTTCTCCGATGGTCATGGGCAGGTGGGGTGCTAGTTGGGTGAGCCGCCCGTACATGGGTGTCACCCGGTCCTCGAACGATGACCATGGGCCGCGGTCGTCGTTGTAGGTGTCGAATCCGATTTCGTCGACAAATTCGGTTCCGGGCCAGTACTGTTCCGCTCGGTTCGGCCCGGTGTCGGTCCCGTTCGCGCAGAAGAACCATTTGATTTGTGTTCCCCCCACCGCGCGCTGCGCCTTGACCAGGTACTGCCAGGTGGCGATGAACTGCGTGGTGCTGTCGACCTGGCGGTCCGGGCCGGTGTAGTTCAGCGAATAGGCGCCGGCGGAGGCGTTCATCTCCCAGAACGGTCGCAGGATGACGGTCCCCGGGTAGTTGGCGGCGTGCTGGAAGAAGTCCGTCAGGTAGGTGTCCCACTGCCCGGCCAGGATGTCGCTGAATCGGATGGGCCGGCCGGCGGCTGAGGGCTGCCAGGCGATCATGATGTCGTGGTTGCTGTGAGCGGCCTCTGCTGCTTGTTGGTCCAGCCAGGGAACTCCCATGTCCTGAAACCAGGACATCCGGCCCAGGTGAGCCCCGACGATGCTCTCCAAACCGTAGTGCGGCCACACGTGAGGGTAGGGCGCGTTGTCGGCGTAGGCGCCGAAACGGCACCGCTGATACAGAGGTAGCACCGCCGCCGCCGCGGCCGCCGGCGGCTCGATCCGTCCGGGGACGGTGGGAGAGGGCAGGACCGCGGCCGCGGTGAGAGCGGCGGCGCCCAATATCAGCCGCCGCCGCGTCAACGCGCGGTGGTGTGCAGGCCGCGCCGGTGAAGATGCCGGTTGGGGTTGCGTCTCGCCGGCCACCGGCCGGCCGATGACGTGCTTCGGGGTGGTCACGTGCGGCGCCGGCTGAGTCGTCGACCTGGACGGCAGGTCCGGTGTGGGGACGAGCCCGGGGTGCGAGGCCCCATCATGGTCGGTTCCTCAGCCAGCCGGCGGAGCTGGAACGCGAATGAGCGGCTGCAAGGTCGGGGACCTGTGCACCATCGATCCCTACCTCCCCGTCAGCCGGGCGCGACGGCGCACCGGCATTGGTGTCTCTCGCGCCCAGCAGGACGGCGACCCCGACAAGGCCGGGGCAAGTCGCGTGCCCAGGCCGTCTCTGCCGGTGGCGGCACTGGGGGGGACGCGTCCGGCATACCGGTGGTGAGGTGCGACCCGGTGGGTCGGTGGTGACCGGCTGCTCCGGCCCGCGGGTACCGCTACCCCGGTAGAGGCGGGCGAGCCGGATCGGCATGGGGACGCTGGGCCGGTTTGATGCCGTCGCCGCTGCCCCGTCAGTCCGTGGGGTCGCAGGCAATGCCGTCGCCGTTGGTGTCCAGGTGTGCGGGGTCGACACCACGGACGTCCAACCTGATGCCCTTGGGCAGCAGGGTGCGTACTTCTGGGCAGGTCCATGGCATCTGGGTCACACTCATCCCCATGGCGCCGGCGCTGGGTGGGGTGATGGGCAGACACTCTTTTCCGTGTCCGTACCCGACGGTGCACCCGGCGCTGTAGTCACCTTTGGCATAGAGCTGCCCTGGCTGCACAGGATGCAGGTCAGGCCCGGTGTGCACTGCGGTGGCCTGCTTCTTGCTGCCGTTGTCCACCCCTGCCGCGCCGGGGTCGACGCCCTGATGCACCTCATGGTTGGCGTCGTGTATGGGGTCTCCGTGGGCGGCTCCGTGTGGTTGCGCCATCGCTTCGGCCAGGCTGGTTTCCTGAGCTGCAGGACGTCCCTGGGCCGGGACCGACCACGCCGACGCCAGGGCGGCGATCAACACGACCACGGCAGCGACGACGACGCTGGACCAGCTGAGGTAGCGGCGCATGCCCTTTTCCTTCTGTTGGGTGGTCAACGGATGTTCACCCACGATGCGGTGGAGACGGCGCCCTTGTCATCCAGCACCGTCAACATGTAGGGCCCGGGGGGGATCAGCGCCGGGTTGGTCGGAACGGTCGCGGTGCGGGCACTGCCGGTGCCGGTGATCGGCAGGTCGATGAGGCGACTGTTGGTGTCGGTCTGGTGGGTGGCCGACCCCGGGCTGGTCAGCGACGCTGTGACGACGGTACCGCTGACCCCCAGATTGAACGAGGCGCCGTAGGTGGTGTCGGTGGGGGCGGAGGTGATCGTCGGCCGGACACCTTTGAACAGGTACGGCGGTTCGTAGATCGAGATGGTGGTGTCCCAGGACCCGTCGGCCGGGTTGGATCCCATTACCACGACCCGTCCGTCGGGTAGCAGCAGCGAAGAGGCGTGGTAGTCCCGGCCGACCGGGTCGGCCGGGACGGTGGTCCACGCGTTGGCGGCCGGGTTGTAGATGGAGGCGGCGATCAGGTCTCCCCCGCGGGCCATGGTGCTGCCGTTGGAGGCCAGGACGGTCCGGTCGGGCAGGTTGGTCAGGTTCAGGTACAGCCGCGCACCGCCGGGCAGGTCCGGGCCCGGGACGTAGCTGGGGCTCGGGTTGTTCATGTTGATGATATCGACCTTGTTGGTGGGGGTCAGGTTGTTGGTGACGCTCCCGCCGCCGGCGATCATGAACGTCTGATTCTGCGCCGGGGGCAGCAGCACCGAGCCGGCCTGGTCACGAAGGCCCGGATCCCGCAGGCCCGGGACATCTCCCACGGTTTTGGCCCGCCAGTCGTAGATGGTGGCGCCGGTGCCCGGTCGGGCACCGCCGAAGGTATGCCCGCCGTCGTAGAACAGTCGCCCGTCGGCCAACAGGAACATGTGGGGGTAAGTGCCCCAGTCCTCATAGGTTTGCGGCACTTCGCTGGCCCCGAGCCAACGATTCTGGGTGAAGTTGAACATTTCGGTGCTGACTGCACCGTTGCCGGTGTCGGAGTAGCCACCCGCCATCCATACGTTGCCGTTTTCCAACTTGGTCAAGGTGGGGTACCAATGACCCTGTTGGGCATCTGAGGTGCGGGTGAAGCTATTGGTGGACGGGTCGAAGATGTAAGAGCTTTTCAGGCCCTTGTAGTTCTGCGTGCTGGTGGCGTACGCGGAGGTGCCGCCCTGGATGAGCACCCGGCCATCAGGCAGCGTGACATGACCGGAACAGAACATGTCGCTGGGTGTGGGGACGGTCAGGAACGTGTTGGTGACGGGGTTCCACACCGAGGTGCTGAAGGAGCCGGCGGCGAAGTTGTTGGCGTCGTTGCCGGAGCCGGCGATCATCAGCACCCGGCCGTCGCGCAGCAAGGTGCTGTGCATCGCCCGGACCGGCGAACTCACCGACGCCGTGGTCCACCGGCCGCTGACCGACAGGCTGGTGAGGGAAAAATCGGTACTCCACAGCGAACCGTTGCCACCGCCGGCCACCCCGAAGGACACCCGAGAAGTACCAGCCGGCAGGGGCGGCAGAGCCTGGCTCACCCTGGTCCAGGTGGTAGTGGCCGGCAGGCTGGTCAGTATCGTCCAGTAGGACCATCCGGTGCCGGCCTGGTAGGTGAACAGCGGGATGCTCAGGTCCGGGTTGGTCGCCTTGTAATACAGCCCGACCGTGTACTGCTTGCTCGGGTCGACGGTGCCGACGCAGCCGGCAGCATCGGAGGGCATCAATTTCTCGTCGCCGTTCACGTAGTTGGCGATGTCGATGCGCCAGGACCGTCCGGTGATGCCGGTGGGCATGTCTGAGGAGAATCCGCTGGTGATGCTGCTCTGGCCCCACCCTCCGTCGGAGAAGCACGTCGGCAGGGGCGAGCCGGTGACCAGGTCGGGGTTGGCGACCAGGTTGGCGGTGCTGGGGGTGCCGGCCGGAGCGTAGGAAAATTGGGCGACGGCATCGTAGGCGTTCTGGTAGTACTCCACCACCACGGTGTGGGTGCCGGCAGTGACGCTGGCGTTGGCGTTGTAGGTGGTGGCGCCCTGATCGCGCCAGCCGTCCAGGACCATCGTCCCGTCCAGGTATACCCTGATCCCGTCGTCGCCGGTGGCGGTGAAGGTGTAGGACCCGGCGGTGAACACACTGGATCGGGTCCACCTGGTGGAGAACTGGTTCGGTGGCACCCCAGCACCCGGCGCCGCGCCCTGCCAGTTGAAGTTGATCGCCGGATCGCAGCGCGACAGTGTCGGGGTGCCGGCCAAGGTCATATTGGCGAAGTAATCGCCGGACCAGTCGGTACCCGAACACGACGCTGCGTGCGCCGCCGGAGCGAGCACCAGGCTGGTGATCAGACACAGCGGAACCGCCACCAGGGTGGTGAACCAACGTCGCTTCAATGAGACCCTCCACATCAAAAATGCCACATTATTTTCGCCCGAACAAGCACCGCAGGTTCTACCGATCCCTCGGGTTCGGCGAACGCCAATCTAAACGCTGATCGAGATCGAGGACCTGGTTGTCCCGCTCGATCCCACCTTTGCTGCTGCCGTCGATCAAATAGCTACTTCAATTTATAGATGTACCACCGTTCGAGGGCGTATTGACGTGTCTGGAATGGCGCCGCGGCCAGCTGGTAACCAGCGTTGTGGTCCAACGCATCTTTCAACACATTCATGTTGGCGTCCTCGGTCGCGTTTCCGGAAGGCCCGGACCGGAAGATGACGTACTGGTAATCGTGGTCGGCGACCGCGTGCCGGATGGCGACCGGGCCGGCTCCGAACAGGCCGTACTGGCTGTCCCAACGGGCCGCAGGTATGGACTGCTTGGTATAGTAGGCCAGCGCATCGGAGGAGGTGGACAGATATTTTCCGGCCGGCGCGTCGGGGGTGATGATCTGAACGACTCGGGCCACGTCCGGCCACAGGGTGTACATCGACATGGAGCGGGACAATCCGGTCACGGTGATGATGAACAGCATGGCGAACACGCCGAGGAATCGCGGACCTCTGCGGCTCAATCTGGACAGGGCGACACCGGCCAGCGGCGCCAGGAACAAGGCGGAATAGGCGAGATGCTTCTCGAAAGACACCGCTTCACCCAGGCGCAGTTGGCTGGCCGGCAGAATGCAGGCCGCGGCCAACATCGCCAAGGCCATCAAAATCAACCGGGGTCGCCTCGGCACCAGGAAGACGCCGACGATGGCCAGCAGGAAGATCAACCCGATGTCCTGAGCGACGTAGCCCAGCAGCTGACCGGCCGGCGCCGGGAACAGGGCCTTGCGCGAAGTGGTGGTGAATTTGATACCGCGCTCGATCTGTCTGCCCCACACAAGGAGGCCGAGACCGAGTAACGTCACGGTGCTGACGGCGGCCACACCGGTCCTGATCAGGGCTCGCCCGCGGGCACCGTTCACCAGAAAGACGATGAACAGCACGGGCGGGATGAAGGCGGCCCCGGTGTATTTGAATGTGGCGGCCGCTGCGAGGGCCGTCCCCATGGCGATCGAGCTCAACATGCTGCCGTTGCCCCGCACCCCGATCCACAACGCCAGCGCCAGGCACCACACACATACCGCGTCAAACGTGGCGAACCCGCCGAGGAACATCACCGGTCCACACACCACGAATGCTGCGGCGGCCAGCAGACCGGCCTGCGGGGAATGGAAGATCCGGGCGGTCAGTGATCTGATCAGTACGGTGGTGGCCACCATGCATACCAGACTGAACATCCGTACCAGCCACAGTCCCCCTACATTGTCCAGCAGGGCCGCGATGACCGGATAGGCAGCCGGCGCACCGGAGTAGAAATCACCCGGGTTGCCGGCCGGGGTGCCGTGCAGCCAATGCCCCAGCAGGGCGTGACCGCCATTGATATAGAGCGCCTCGTCCTGAAACGCGGTGTTGTTCAGCCGCAGCGTCAACAGCACCTGGGCCAGGATGATCACCGTCATCGGCAGCCGGCGCAGCCAGATGTCAGCGTGTGGGCGCCGCTGTGGCGTCAGCAGTGACGCCGCCGCCAGACGCCAGATCGGCGCGAGCGGCGGGTCGAGAACCGCTGCAGAACTTGAAGCCATGGTGGGTTTTCCTTCGGACGCTCAGATGAGACATGGGACGGTCGGCCCGGGGCATCCCCGCCCGGGAGGGGGCGTTAGAGGTGCGCCGGGGCGGGTTGGGTGCGTGTCGGGGCCAGGGAATAGGCGCGGCTGCTACCGAACGCTGCGGCGATGACCGGCACGAAGATGTACAGGTTCATCACCACGAAGGCGGCCGTGGCCCACCAGTGGGACCAGCCGAACTGGCTGATCTGCCAGAGCAGACCGCCCACCACCGCGACCTGCGTGCTCAGCAGATACCAGCCCATCACCCGCCGCACTCGGACAGCCACCGGGTTGGGCCGGGCGGTGCCATTCGACGGCACCCAGGCGGCCACTTTGCCGAAAAAAACGTCGTGGATGGCAGCCACGTGCGCGAAGGAGTAGATCGCCTGTACCCGCAGACAGTCCAGCCGCCACCGGCCCTTCATGACCACCGGATAGACCACCAACCACAGCAAGACCACCCCCAGCAGGGGAATCATGTTCTGCGGCCCGACCAGCTCGGGCAGCAACCAGATCATCACCAGCGCCGGAAGTGGGGAGAAGAACCCGTTCATCGCGGTGGACAGGTAATAGGTGATGCCGCTCCAGTAACTCAACCGCTGCGGTCGGGTCATCTTCTCGTCGCTGTGAAACTCCACCAGCCGGACCAACTCCATCGATCCTTCGCACCACCGGTACTGCTGGGAGATGAACGAATTGATATCGGCCGGGCAGATACCTTTCGAGACGATGATCGGCACGTATTGCAGCCGGTACCCGTGTTTGGCGATCGCCAGTCCGGTGTAGACGTCCTCGCTGTGTCCCACCTGCGGGAACCCGCCGGCGGCCGCGATCGCGGCCCGTCGATAGACCGCGGAGGTGCCCACGCAGATCGCCGCGCCCACCCGATCACGAGAGGGTTGGATCATCCGGTAGAACAGTTCCTGGGTCGCGCCGGCCCCTCGTTGCAGCCAATTCATGCTCTTGGGTGTGCCGAAGAACTGGGGGGTCTGCACGATTCCGACATCTTCGATGTCCATATATGGGATGACTTCCAGGAGCAACTCACTTCGTGGTACGAAGTCGGCGTCCAACAAAAGGATATGGTCCCCGGTAGTCCGCTCGAACGCATGCTGCAGATTGCCGGCCTTCTTGAATGCGCTGCCCGTTCTGGCGAGATAGGCAAACCCGTAGAGTTCCGCGAGCATTGCGACCTCAGGGCGGCCGGCATCGTCCAGGACATACACCTTGAGTTCACCGAGCCACTGCAGTTTGCGGACCCAATGGTAGGTGTTGGTCAGCAGCGCGAGGTCTTCCCCGCAGGTCGGTAGATAGACATCCACCGAGGGGCAGACGGGTGGTTTCCACAGTTCCACTCGCATCTGGTGATCCGGCAGGGTCACCACCCGGGCATAGGTGGAGGTCCGCAGGCCGAGCAGCGTTTCCGCCGCATACACCATCAGCGGCACCAGGAAGATCAACGTCCAGTACCGCATCGTGGAAAATCCCACCAGGCTGACGGCGACACCGATGAACGCCACCACCTGCAAGAGGAAAAACCACCGATGCTGGGAGCTGCCGAGGTAGGAGTACTTCTCGACCTCGGTCGGCGGTACGGGATAGGCATTGTCATCTGCCATCGGCGGCCGCGGCCGACGGGTTCCGAGCTTGCCCGGTGCCATGTCGCGTCGCGCTTGGACAGCAACTGCGTGCGGGCCCCTCCCGCGCCCGGTGTTGTCGATAGTGTTAGGCGCGAATTGTTCGCCGCGAGTGGATCGAGATCGCAAATTCATCATGCCACTTCCATTGACTGGTCGGTCGTATCGGTGCTCACCGTGGCGTGACTGAGGCTGTGGGAGACCTGGTGGATTTCGGGAGCCGTCGCGGCCGAGGCCTTGCGGTAGGTGTAGCGGCTCAACACCAGATATCGGCCGGCGGAGGCGAGCAGGAGTGCCAGGGCCGCAGCCGGCAACTCGGCGATATGTAACGCCCGCACCAGAAACGCCAGTACGGGGATCCGCAGGAGTAGTTCTGCGTTGTTGATGGCCGCTGAGTGGAATGCTCGTACCCAGAACCGCCGATGCGCGGCGGCCTCGTGAAACACCACCCGTTCCTGCAGCAGGAAGTTGGTCACGATCGTGACTTCCGATGCCACTACCGCGGCCAGCAGGTATCCGGCCCCGTGCGTCAACAGGATCGCCATGATGGCCAGGTTGAGGCCGGCGCCCACGATGCCGACGCCGGCGAACCGTACGAGGGGGGCTCGGCAGCGCAGGCGCAGCAGCTGCGCCATGAATTCCACACCGCGCCGCCATGAGGCCTTACTGACACCGGAATGACGCTCGGCGAAGGTGAAGGGGACCTCTTGTACACGGAGATCATGCGATACCAGAATTTCCAGCAGGATCTTGAACCCCCGGGCCTGCAGACGGTCCAGATCGATGCTCTCCCGATCTAGGCCGAAGAACCCGGTCATCGGGTCGGTGCATCGGCGGCCGACACGCTGCGGGAACAGGGCTCGCGCGAGGGTGGTCGATCCCCGCGACACGTGCCGCCGCCAGCTACCGGCCAACCCCGAGGCAGCACCGGTCCCGCTGTACCGGCTGGCGACCACCAAATCCTTGTCGCCGCCTTGGAGGACGGCCAACAGGGACGGCAGTAGCTCAGGCGGATGTTGCAGATCACCGTCCATGACCACGGCGTATCGACCTCGAGCGGCGCCCAAACCGGCGGTGACCGAGCCGGCCAACCCGCCGTGACGCAATCCGGGCGGCCGGTGCATGAGCCGAACCGGGACCGGTGACCTCGCCGCAACCTGCTCGATCACCCGGGGGGTATCGTCACTGGAATCGTCCACGAACAAAATCTCCATGTCACGGCGGGCCAGACAACTGCTCACCCGGCCGACAAGTTCCGCGACATTATCGCTCTCGTTGAACGTCGGGACGATGACCGTGAGCGTGATAGCGTCCGCCAATATCGCCTGTTTCACCGGGCTGCTCTGTTGCGAATTCATTTTAGATCTTCCTGGTTGACAGGTGGGATTCCAGCGGGGCAAAAGTAATGACCGGGACGCGGGGTGAGAA
>JAABUJ010002002.1_pt1 | contig 26979 bp, 15 predicted proteins | sample 5559131 | NCBI WGS metagenome assembly JAABUJ01 (sample SAMN10711875, study PRJNA513366) | rock metagenome | isolation source: Antarctica rocks | place: Antarctica: Victoria Land, Mt New Zealand nord | collected 2016-01-07
AGCAAGGTCGATTGGATGCGGGGCGAGGCCAGCGCCGCCATGCGGCTGACACCCGCGGCGAAGGCCCCGGTGCTCAGGCAGGTCGCCGAGAGTGCCGAGCAACAGGCGAGCGTGGCGGCGCGGCGCATGGCCCTCCTGCGCAAGCGGGAGCGCCTCGAGGTGCTGCTGATCGATGGCGACATCATGTGACTGGACGCGAAGCGTTGTTCAAGTGCCGGAGGAGTCATGGGAGTAGGTGCATTCGGTTGTTAAGGAAGTTTACGGTTGCGCTACACCGCGAGGAACGGTCGAGGCAACAGCAGGAACGGATAGATAGAAGATGGTTTGTGCTGGCCGAAAACCACGTCCGAACGACCAGTACCGCTGGTCAAGGGGGGCGGTGCTGGCCGACATGCGCAGGCGCATGCTGGCTAGCCTCCCAACTGACGTCTATTGAGGCGCGCCACAGAGGGTTTGGGTAGCGCACGCGGTGTTCAACAAAGGACGACGCCAGCCTGCACTCAACCGCCGTGTTCGAACACGGAAGAGGACGGAGATAGTTGCATGTGCAATATGCGTGGACTCGGCCACATGACCGTTGACATCCTTGGAAAGGCGATCTTCCACATAAGGGTAAGCCCACCTATCAAGAGGTTCGACCTGCCGCAGCGAATAGTGCGCGCAGAGCCTCCTTACCCGCTTAGCTTTATAGCAGGCAGCTTACTTTTCTGTGAATCGGATACCCAAAGTGCCCTTTCCAAGGATGTCAACGGTCATGTGGCCGAGTCCACAATATGCGAGACATCGGCGCGCAGCACGCGCGTAGACATGCTAACGGTTGTGCGAGAATAGGCCGAGGGCGGGCGATGGGCTGATGGGCCGATGGGCCGCGTACTCCGTCTCGACGCTGCTGTATAGTTATTCGCCGCGCCACGATCATCAATAGCTCCCAGTATCCGCCGATGTGCTTCCCGCACGCGGCCACATCACGCGGAGAGGGTAATGGGCATCGCGGGGTGGGCTACGACGTTCGCGGAAGCGTCGTCTGCATCATCAACTCCGGCGTGAAAGGGTTTCGCCGAATGACTTCAATAATGGCATACGCGATATCAGAGTTTACCTTCCACCCGACGGGTCATATAGTAACCGCATATACCGGTTCCGGACGAACGGCATTTGCATGGTTATGCATGCGTCTGGGCGTTGACCTGAGCGCGCGACGAGGTGAGCAATAGACGCGAGGGCATCGTACGACGAGGTGAGGGGCGGGGAAATCGTCCAACGGCTGACTGCGCCATAGAGGCAACCATGCGCGCTTACATCGAGTCGCAGAAGCGACGGGTGTAGGCGCTATCTATCCCCGCCCACAAGGGGCGGGGTATTCCGCGCAGTTTTCATTAAAGTATGGCGCTCCACTCCACACCGTGCCCCGACCTAGCAGCTTTTCCGCACGCTTGACGATCACATCGAGGGTGCCAGCACGATCATAGGCCAGCAATAGCGCCAGACTTTATCGATCGCCAAACTATATTGTCACTCTACACAACAACGACGTGGCCAGCCAGGTCGGCGTGAACTGTTTCTCCGCCCGAGCGGCTGGCCTGGGGGCGCACGCGCAGCAGGAACGGTGCGCGCACGAGGGCGGGCAGGGTCGATGCCTTCGCCGTCACCAACGCCTCCCCCTGACGGAGGACGGCGAGGTCACGCGGGCGCACACCATCGAGCGCGGTGACGGCCTTGCGCAGGTGGCGCAGCCAGGCCGGCGACGTGCTGCAATGCAGGAAGAGCGTCGTCGAGAGCTCGAGGATTTCCACGGGGACCGAGGCGGGATCCTGGCTGCCGACGATGATGTTCAACCCCTGGTGGCGCATGTCGCGCACATAGTGGATGACCTCCCGCATGAGACGCCCATCGAATTCGTGCGCCTCGTCCAACACGCAGGCCTTCCCCAAGCCCGGCACGGCCGCGATCAGCGGGAGGAGCACCATGAACAAGGTCAGCGCGTCCGTCTTGTGGACCATGGGGTCCCGCAGGTCAACGATGACGAAGCGGCCGGGCTTGATGTGGGTAGAAATCGGAGCCCCGTCGCCGACGAACCGCGCCGCGAACTCCAGCCGGAGATGGGCGAGGTTCTTCTGGTTGCGCCCTAATCGCGACGCCTCTATGCCCTCGGCGATGCCGTCGAGGGTGATCGCATCACCCAAGGAGGCCATCACGCCGTCCATCGCGCGTCCGTACACCGAGTCGGGGTCCACCATCCCCATCAGATGCCGCCACGCGCGCACGTCGAGGTCGCGCGGGCGGAAAAGGAGCGGCGCGACCGGGATGGCGCCGTACTCGCGGCGGCGATCGGCGAGCCTGGCCGGTGGAACGAGGATGAGCATGTCGCGGATCCCCGCCGGCCGGGCCCCGTAGCGAGCCCCCAGGACATCGGCGATGGCCCCCTCGGCCGGTTCGCGCATGGCCGCGAACTCGGGCACGCGCGCCTGGTCCTGCGTGTAGCAGCAGGCCACGGCGCAGAGCGGGCGATCGAGCCGGTTGAGGCCCGGCTGCGGCTGCACGGCCGCCTCAATAATGCCCTTGATGGTCGTGCTCTTGCCGCTCCCCTGCACGCCGAATACGCCGATCGTCTGTGCCCCCGAGAGGTCGAGCGCGACGGTCCCCACGCCGTCGACCTGCCCCAGGATGGCGCACTGCCGTCCAGGCTCGTCCGTCCCGATCACGGCTGCGGCAGGCTCCCCGTGCGTCGCGACCGCGCGCGCCGCAGTCTCGCCCATCGTACGCGCGGCCGCGACCGTTTCCAGCCGGGGCAGCGCCCGCAGCCCGCTCGCGCGCTCGAAGAGGGGCGCCATGCTGGGCGCCAGCGGCTCACCGCGCGCGAGTAGCGCGAGAGCCGCAGCGCCCGTTATCGGCCATGGGTCAAGCGGGTCGGTGACGGCGTAAAGCCCCGTCTCGTCCACGAAGGACATGTGCCGCTGGATCTCACCCCACGCGGCCGGGTTCTCAGCGCAGTAGAGCGCGTAGAGCAGGAGATAGAAGGCGCGCCCCGCCGACTCCCACGGCAGCAACTCGCGGCCGACGAGGACGCGCGCGGGGCGCGCGGGCGGGTCGGCGGCATAGCGCCGGCCGTCCTCGTCGCGCAGGCGATCGCGGTAGACGCACAAGATCGTCGCGTCGTCGAACGCGCGCAGAGTCGCCATCGCCGGATGGCAGTAGGAATAGTCGGGGGTCGTGCAGTCAAGCACGGGCTGTCGGGCCACCTCGGCAGTGGCCTCGCCGACGGCGTGGATGAACAGGGCCGATGGTGGTGACATGAGCGCGTTGGACCTCGTACTCGGGGCCCGCGCGGGCCCCTACATGCGCGCGGAGCGCACGGTGGAGATTCGCCCCCCGCGCGCCCCGCGCGATCGATCTCGTCCGGCTAACCGGTCGGGCCGCCTACGGGGCCGGCGTCGCGACGACCGGCACCGGCGTCAACTGCACATTATTCGTGTTCGTGACTACATGCGTCAGCATGCCGGCGAACATAGGCTTCAACACGACAAAGGCGGCGGCGATGACGACCGCCATGCCGCCGATCCACATCATGGCCTCGGTGAAGGCCTGCCCGTCCTCGGCCCGCCGGGCACGGTCAGCCGCCGTCGCGGCTGCGGTCGAGAGCAGCGTGAGCGCGTAAACGACGGCGTAGTCGAACCTATCCTTGAGTTGTGTCCCCATGACCCCTCTCCTTGGTCTGCGCGCCAGGGGCGCGTATCGGTCGGCCCGGGCGAAACCACGGGCGCGCGGTCAAGAGGCGAGGACCACGCGGAGCGTGCTCGCCTGTCGCAGGTATGGCTGCATTACTACAATACCAGGTTGCACACCATCATGGCTAGCCTATTTGGCCGACGGGGTGCACCACAAGAAAGTTCCCTTGTGCGGCGCGGCAGCCAACTGGCACGGCCGCTGTGCGCGTGCTGGGAACTTTGCTGTGGTGCACCCTGGCCGACGGGCCGACGGGGGTGTACCCCTCCCAAAGTGACCTGAGGCGGAGCGGGTGCATGGCGGTAGGGCGTGACGTGACGGGAGCGGCGTCGGCCATCCTCGCGGCGCGGCGCGGAGATCCCGTTCGTCGTCCGTGCCTACAAAAATAGCCCATAGTGGGCTATTTTTGTAGGTGGGCGCGTGCGCCTATGCGGATAGCGCGACGGCTTCCGCCGTCGGCGTCCGAGCGGTCCTGCAGGATCGGCCGACGGGCGGCAGCCGGGTCGCGTCATCCCAGCGGGTGTCATCGAAGGCCGGGCGCCCCCAATGCGAGGATGGGCGCGCTGGCGTCGGGCCCGAGGTCGAGGACGCGGAAACCCCCCGAGAGGTGGTACGTGAGCGTCCGGCCGACCGCGCTCGTGGTCGCGGAGGCTACGGCGAGCCTGACGGCCGCGACGGCTGCCGCGATCGCGGCGGCGCGGGCCAGAGGGGACCCGGCGGGGACGCGCCCCTGCCGGTCGCGACGCAGCCGTAGACCCGTCATCGCGCGCCTCCCCGAGGGGCGCCGCCGAGCTGCGCGCGGAGGTGACGCACCTCGTCTTCCAGCGCGGCCCTGCGCCGGCGCTCGGCGGCGAGTTGGGCGGAGAGGTCGCGCGCCTCGTCCGTGTCTGTCGGATCGCTCCCCCCCGTGGGGGCGACAGCATCCACCCCTACGGGGAGCCGCACGAGCGCCCGATCCGCGGCCACGGCGTCGACGACCAGGGGCACGTCGAGCGAGCGCGCCAGGGTGAGCAGGGGGCCGTCGATGCCAGACGCCGCGAGATCGAAGCGCAGTTCGTGCGCGGGGTGCTGCCGTAGGTAGGCGACAACATCCCAGGCCCAGGCCGCGAGATCGGCTCCGGGGTCCGGCTGCACGGGGGGCGGGTCGTCGTCGACGCGCAGCCGCAGCCAGACGTACGCGCCCTCGCAGTTCCTCCGCGTCGTCGTGACTTTTATGCCGCGCCGGCGCGCCTCATCGGCGAGCGCGCCTTGCATGTAGCGCGCGTTCCGGCCCTCGCGGGGTATGCGCAGCGCCTGGTTGGGGCGCGTGGCGATCCAGTCGAGCGCGTCCTTGACCCATGTATCACGGCGGGCTGAGCGCACCGACGCGGGATACGCGTCGGATGGAAACGCCTCACCCGGCCCTGTTGTGGCTGTCCTCATAGGCACACCTCCAGTCCAGACAAGCCCACCCATCGGGGGGCGGCGGGAATCGCATCAGTCAACAACCGCCGGATTAATCCGGGGGCTTGCACCTGCCCGGCAGCGGGGCGGTGCGTTCAGGAGGTGTGATAGGCCACACATCCCTACCCCTGCTCACAAGGGGTCGCCGGTTGACACTGACCACGATCAGGTCCGACGCGTCATCAGGCAGAACAGCAGATCGTTTCCTACGGACGGTCCGTGCTGCCGGGGATGACTCCCCGCATGCTCCCCGATGCATGTTTCTGCAACCAGTGGGGCACACCCCACGCCAGAGGCATCTCCGAGGAGCGCCGTTGCGGCATATGCTGGCGCATACTTCACCTTTATTATACCGTGTGTAGCAGAGAGGAGGGGCCGCATTCCCCTCCGGCTTTTAAGCCGGAGGGGAATGCGGCAACAAGGATGGGGAACGCGCCGCGCACAACACGGCGACCTGTCCCTCAGCCTCGGTCGTCCGCGCCGCATGCGCGCTGTGCCGCGCCGCGCGCGGAGGGGCGACCCATAAAAACGGCCCGAGGGGACCGCCCCTTTTAAGGGGCGGGGGAAAGCGCCGACCGCCGGCAGCAGCGCGGCGACGGGAGTCTGTGCCCGCACCCCACGCGCCATGCCCTACCTGGCCGTGATAGAATGACGGTGTTTGCTAGCACGTCTGTTCGATTCGTTCTCATCCCACGGGAGCGCATCGCTGTGGAGATACGCCGGTCCTACCGCTACGCATTACGCCCGACGGGCGCCCAGCAGCGGGCACTGCTGGCGCAACTGGACGCCCACCGACTTCTCTATAACTGCGCGCTCGACCACCGTCGGACCGCCTACCGCATGGCAGGCGTGTCGATTACCTACTACGATCAGGCGCGCGAATTGGTTGCCGTCCGTGCCGACGATCCCCACCAGAAAGCCTGCAACCACTCCAGCCAGCAATACACGCTGCGGCGGCTGGATCGCTCCTTTCAAGCGTTCTTTCGCCGGATAAAGGCGGGCCAAGAACTGGGGTTCCCGCGTTTTCGGGGTCGCGCCCGTTTCCGCACGCTCACCTTCACGCACGGGGATGGAGCGACGTTCACCGAAACGGGCATGATCCCTGCGCGGCGTCCGTTCGCGGCCATCGTCAAAATACAGGGCGTGGGCGCGATCCCGCTTGTCTATCACCGCCGCCTCAGTGCGCGTGAGGGCAGGTAGATAGCCGCGCACGTCAAGATCGGTACGGTTGACATCATCCGCACGGGCGACCATTGGGAGGCCGTCTTCTCGTGCACGCTCACCATCCCGACGCCGAAGGACGCCTACCCCACCCTCCCCGCCACAGGGGTTGATGTCGGGCTGGCATACTATGCGTCGCTCGCCGACGGCGAACAAGTGCCCACCCCCCGTTTCCTGCGCAAGGGGATGGGCGAGGTGAAGCGCCTACAACGCAAGCTCGACCGTGCCCGAAAGGATCGCACAGCAGAGAAGCGGGCCACAAAGAAGAGGGATGCCGAGGCGGCTACAGCAAAAGCCGCAGGTAAGAGCGTGTCCACAAACCTCCCACCTGTCCCCCTCACGTTTTGATCGATCCCAGGATCCGTTGGTGCCATCCACACACGATCCTGCGTCCACCAGCGGTCACCCGACGCTCCGCACCCGCCCCCGCGCCGTTCCTGAGGGTGAGCAACCGCCCGAGGGTGGCGGGCGCGTCCTCCGGCGGCCCCCGCAACCACCGATGTGGTCCCCGTTGGGTCGAAAACGAGACCTGGGAGCTGGGGGGTTTGTGGACACGCTCTAAGCCAATTCTACCCACGCCCCCGGTTGAGGTGTGGGTGTCCAAGCGCGGCAAGAAGCGGCCCACACGGACAGTCGCACGGCGCGCACGTATCCTCTCGCGTACCGCCGCGCGGCGGCACGCGAGGATTAGCAACCAGCGCGCCTTCTTCCAGTGGCGCCTTGCCCGTTCGCTCATCTCCCGTTTCGGCCTCATCGCCGTCGAAGTGCTCACGCGCCGGAACATGGCGCGGCGTCCGAAGAAGACAGTGGATGACGGTAAGACGACAGAGGCCGGACAGCCGGTGTACGCCCCAACGGGGCCGCCGCGAAGTCCGGCTTGAACAAGAGTATCTATGATGCGGCCGGGGGCTTGTTCGTCCAACGATTGAGCAGTAAAGCGGAAGAAGCTGGCTGCACGATCGTCGGCGTCCGCGCGGCAGGGACGAGCCAAGAGTGTCCCCGCTGCGCGCGCAAGACACCCAAGGCCCTGGACGAACGGTGGCATACCTGTCCATGCGGGTGCTCACTCCCGCGCGACGTGGCCGCCGCTCAGGTTATTCGCGCTCGGGCTGGCGAGCGTGGCGGCGTCAGCCGCCTAGAAGCTACCGGATTTATCCGGGGGAGCAGTCACACGGATAGTGTAGTGTAGAGAGGGCAATCGCGCACGAAACGGTGCCCCCGCTGCCCGCGTGCCCCGACGCTCCGGCGATGCGGAGCACGCGACGGCGGGAAAGACCGCCTCCCCTCATGCCTCCCGATGGGAGCGCGCCGCGCTCAGGAGAATCTCCAGGCCCAACTTGCGGGCGATGGCATACTCGAGCAGGCCGATGAGGGGCGACGTGTCGAGACGCGTCAGGTAACCGGCGAGCATGGGGTCCGCTTCCCGACTGGGCGGCGCGGCCGTGCGCGCTGGGAACGCCCCCGCCTTGACGCCGGCCGCGCTCTCCACCGCACCGGAGGAAGGTGTCTCTCGCGCCATCTGGTCCATCCGGCCCGTCGGCGCGGGCGTCCCCACGTCCCCTTCCCCCGCGGCCCCGCCCGCGCCGTCGTGATAGGGTGGGGCCTGCGCGGCCTGCGGGCCAGGGGGGGGCTCCGTGCGTGGCTGCCCGTCGTAGGTGAGGGGCGCGGTCCGCCACGGGGCCATGCGCAGAAGCTCGTCTGCCGGGTCATCGCGCCGCGCGACGGCGGACGCCTTCGTCTCGGCCTCCGCGCCGATCTTGCGCCGCGGGTTCCGCACCCCGTCGGCGGCCAGGCGCCTGCGCGCCTCCTGGACGTCGGACAGGGCGATCTTCTCGCCGCGGCGGACGCGCCCCAGCAAGGCGTCGCGCGCCGATTCCTCGAGTTTGACGATCTCCGCCGCCGTCGACTGGCTCAATTGATGGAGCGCGACCGCGTCGCGCAGTTCCGCGTACTGCACAACGCGCACCCTGTTCGTGACGTGCGCGGGCGACATGCCGACCCGGCGCGCCATCTCGGACTCGGTCCACCCTTCCAGCGCCATGATCTCCTCGTAGGCCCGCCCCTCATCGAGGGGGGTCAGGTCCTGGCGCTGCACGTTGGCGACGAGTTGGCGCACCCGCGCGTGCGCGTCGGGCGCGTCCTCCACGATGGCGGGGACGGATCGGACGCGGTCGCGCTGCCAGGGCTCGCCCAGGGGTCCGTGCCGCCCCGTGCGTCCGAGGATGTGCTCAATCGCGTGGAGACGGCGGCCGCCGTCCTGGAGCATGTAGTAGCCAGAGCGCGTCGGATGGTGGCGCACGATCAACGGCGTCATGACCCCATGCTCCAACAGTGACTCGATCAGCGACTCGATCCCCTCGTATGTGCTCTTGAGTTCGCGGGCGACCTTGCTCTCGGTGCGCGGGTCGTAGTCGTAGACGAGGCGCCAGTTCTGGCGCGGCTGCGCCGGGTCGCGCTCGATGATGTCCGTGGGGATGGAGTAGGCGTTCCCGAGCGGGGCGACCACGCCCGGCGGGCCGTCCAGCCTGCTCCCTCGTCCATCCCCCGGCCCGAACTCGGGGCCGCTCGCGTTCGCTTCGACGGTCATGCGTATTCCCTCCCTGCGGGGGCGCGCATTATCCCCCGCGCGCCACGCCCTTTTGCCGCGCGGCGCGCCCTTGCTTGAGTATCGCACAAAGACGCGCGGGCCGCGATACGGGCGGGCGCCGCGCGGCAAAAGGGCGTCGATGGTCAGGGGCCGGGGCATCGATGGCCAGAGGCGGAGGAGGCGGGGGATCTCAGGGCCTGGGGGCGCGGGGGTCGCAGGGGCCGGTCACGTCGCGCCAGATTGGGGCCAGGGGGCCGTCGCCCTCCAGCGCCGCGAAGGTCGTCGCGCGCAGGTCGAGCGGCGGGATGCCGTAGGCGTGCGCGAGGCGGGCGTTGAGGTCGAGGAGGTGCGCGGCGCGGCGCCACCCGGTCGTGACGACGAGCAGCGTGGCCGGGCCCGGATCGGGGCGCGCGCGGTCCTGATAATACAGGCGCAGCTTGCCCCGCATCTTGCGCAACTTGGCCCGGCCGCGGTCGACCTCGAGGCGCGCGTGCAAGGCGCCGTCGCGGTCCCTGTAGAGCAGTTCCGCGTCCTGATAGGGGTGGCCCAGCCGCGGCCGGCCCGGCTGCCCGTCCCACTCCTGCCGCCAGACCACGACGCCGCCGCGCGCGCGGGCCTCCCGTTCCAGGGCGAGGTGCATCATCTGAATCCCGCGGGTGTGCGGGGAGAAGAGGCGCTGGTAGGCGAGGCGGACATCCGCCCCGCCCGACGTCGTCGCGAGGAGGCCGCACGCGTCCCGATAGGCGGGCATGGCCGCGCCGGCGCGGCGCGCGAGGAGGCGCAGCCCGGCGCCGGAGAGGGTATACAGGGTGGCCGGGCGGCCGCGCCGGTCCGCGCGCGGGCCGGCGTCCCGCTCCGCGCTGAGCAGCCCGCGCGCGGTGAGCGCCGGGACTGCCCACGGAGCCCGCGGCCGCCCGGCCGCCAGCGCGAGGTCGCCCGCCGCCAGCCGGGGATGCCTGCCGGCCGCGAAGAGAACGTCGTAGCAGCCGTCCGGCAGGGCGAGCGGCAGGAGGGAGGGGCCACCGCACGGCCCCGGGGATCGCCGGGCCGCGGCCGCCCGCGCGGCGAGAGCGCAGGGGTAGGACGCACCCAGGCGCGCGGGCGGCGGGGCGGGGGCCGGGCCGATGTAGCCGCGCGGGGCCAGCGCGTCCAGCGCGTCGAGCAGGGGGCGGGCGCCGACGCCGCCGGCGACCCGCCACGACGCGCCCAGCGGGCCGCGCGCCGCCCACTCGCCTGCGGTCGTCCACAGGAGGCGCGGCGCCGCGATGAGCGCGGCCCGGTGCGCGTCGGCGGCGACGAGGAGGACGAGGGGCGCCGCGCCCGCGCGGTCGGGGCCGCGGAACGCGGCGAGGGTAGCCAGGCGGCCCCGCAGCAGGGCCGGCGGGGTCTCGCCGTCGTCGCACAGGATCGCCACGCGCCAGGATCGCCCCCCGTGCTCGATCGTCCCCTCCCCGTCGAGGTCGAGGTGGAGACGCCGCGCCCCGAGGGCGTAGCGCCAGCGCAGCGGGCCGGATCGCGTCGCGCCCAGGCGCCCCCCCGCCGCCGCCAGCGCCACGCCGAGGGCCAGGAGCGCCGCGCGGGCCGCGCGCACGCGCCGCAGGGCGGGCACGCGGGCGAGCACCGCCGCCTCGCCCAGGCCGAAACGCGTGGAGAGGTCGTCCGGCTCGACTCCAGCCCGCCGGGCCGCCGCCGCGACGCCCGGCCCCGTGAGGTAGTAGAGGGCCTCGACCTCGTCGGGCGCGTCGATCCGCTCGGCCTGGCCGACCGCCGCGAGCGCGCGCAGGTGGCGCGCCGCCTGCCGCACGCCCACCCCGGCGATCGCCGCCGCCTCGCCGCGCGTGAGCAGCGGCCAGGCGGCGAGCGCGTCGAGCACCGGGCCCGCCGCGGCGGTGATCGCCGCCATCTCGCCGCCGCGACCCGGGACGCCCGTCTCGCGGGCAGGCGCGCCCATCACGCGCGGCGCGCCCCGTCGCGCGTGACGCCGACGGCGTCGGCGGCCGTCGACCCGACAGACGGGGAGGGGCCGGTCCCCCTGGCCCCCCCCGCTCCCGCGCCCTTGGGACCGCCACCGCCTTTCCCGCGGCGGCTGGCGTTGCGCTGCTTGGCGCGGACGCCGGCCTCGAAGATCCCCTCGGCGCCGTCCTGGAGCTTCGGGTTGTCGCGCATCTCGGCCTCGGCGACGCGGATCATCTCCTCGACCCACGCGTCGCGCGCGGCGTGGACCGCGGCGGACGGCCGCGTGTAGCGCGGCCGCGAGAAGGATTCGTAGACGAGATCGGCCCAGGCCGGGTTCGTCGGCGGCGGCGGCAGCACGTCCAGCGAGCACACGGGGAGCTGGCGCGCGCCGTCGACGGTGCGCAAGTAGCAGCCGCGCGCCGGGAGGTGCTTGATGTCCCAGCTCGTCAGCTTGGGGTCGCCGAGCAGGCGTGCGAGATAGTCGGCGTCTTCCTCCTCGTTCGCTTCGAAGACGAAGTGTGTCTTCATGTTGTTGAGCACCGTCTTGCGCAGACCCTCATTGGACAGCTCGAGCTGGTCGAGGCCCTGCGTGGCGCCGACGACCGTCCCGCCGTACTTGCCGAGCGCGGTCATGATCTCGTCCCACTGCGCCCGGATCTTGTGCCACTCGTCGGCGAAGAGGACGATCGACGGCCCTCCGCGCGCCCGCTCGCGCGCGAGGTCGATCATGGCGCCCACCATCAGCGCGTTGAAGAGGTCCGCGTCCTCCGGGCCGATGACTTCCTGCGCCGTGTCGGCGATGATCGGGAGCCCGCGGTCCATCACCCGGCGCCACGGGATCGTGGTCACGGGCTGGCCGTAGATGGCGCGCAGGATGCGCGAGCGCGCGAAGCCGTTGAGCTTGTAGCGGATTGGCAGCGTGACCTCGTCGCGCAGCCTGGGGTCCATCTTGGCGTAGGTCACAGTCCAATAGTAGATCAGCTCGGGGTTGTCGAGTTGGTCGACCATCATCTTACGCACGCTCACGCTCTGTAGGAGGAAGTTGACGTCGAGCAACGTGTATTGTTCCTCTGGCTTGCGCCTCCTATTTATGTCGAATAGAGTGTACGTCGCGTACGAGAAAGGGTCGGCCATGCGCGGCCCCCACGTCTCCTTCCAATGGGCGCGCATGTTGAGGTTGAGCGAGTTGACGACCTGCTCCGGCTTGCGGCGGAACACGCCGTCCGCGTCGCGGTAGGCGTGCGCGTCGAGGAAGTTGATCCCGACGGAATGGTCGGGGTCGCCCAGGCGCAGGACGACGGCCTCCGGCGCGAGGTGGGGCGGCAGGATGCCCGTCACCGCGTTGGCCAGGTCGCTGTGCGCGTCGAGGAGCATGATCTGGGTCGCGGCCACGCGGTCCGCCGCCGCGGACGGGTCCTGCCCCGGGGCGAGCTCGCGCCAGGTGGCCTCCTTGAGGTACATATCGGCCAGGCGCAGCATCAGCGTCGACTTCCCGCTGCGCGTGCTGCCGTCGACGCCGATCGAGAAGGCGCGGGCGCCCGCGGGCAGGCAGACGGGCCGTCCCGCCCACCCGACGTTGGACACGCCGATCCGCGGCCCCTGGCCGAGGGCGCGGTCGGTCGGGCGTAGCCCCCACGGGCCGCCGCGCTCGAGGCCCTGGACGTCGTGGATCTCCAGCGGCGGGCGCACGGGCGCGAGCCAGGCAATCTCCTCGGCCGAGAGCACCATCGCCGGGCCAGCGAGCAGCGGGCGGCCGCGCCGCGTGACCGCGCCCAGCGCCGCCGCGTCGGTCGGGATCCGCCGGAAGCTATTGCCGTGGGCGCTGCCGTACGCGTTGTGCGCGGAGACGAGGTTGGTCAGCGCGCGCCTCCGCTCGGCCGGTTCGCCGCCCGCGACGGCGAGCCGCAGGCGCGCCGTGAAGACGGGGTGGGAGCGTTTGCGGTCGACGAGGCGCGGGGCCACGACGCGGCCGCCCGTGAGCCGGTCGCGCAGGCGTAGGACGCCCGCGGCCAGGCCGGCTACGGCGATGGCCAGCAGCGCGCATTGGACGTACGCGCCGGACGACCACAGGCTATAGATGAGGAAGGCCAGCAACATACCGAGGGGCAGCAGCAGGGCGGCCGCCCCGCTGCCGCCGCCCGTGTCCTTGCCCTCGGCGCGCTGCCCCTGCGTCGACAGGCGCCCGGAGGACTCCTCCCACCCCGCCGGGGCCGGGAAGACGAGTAGCTGGCAGACGGCGCTCAGGTGCGGAGGCAGCGCGCTCAGCGCGGTCAGCACCCCCAGCGCCGGGTCCTTCTCCTCGTCGTCGTAGCGTTGCTCCTCGACGAGGGGGCCGAGCGGGAGCTCACCGCGCGCCGCCAGACGCAGTTCGCAGGCGATGGTCGCGGCCGGGTCGAGCCCGGCCAGCGGGTCGTCCTCCGGGTCGTGGATCGGTATGACGCGCGCCTGGGGGGTCGCCTCGCCGAGGTAGCCGCCCAGTCCGTCGCGCGCGGCCTCCGTCGCGGCGCGCGCGTGGTAGGTCACGCGCCCGCCGCGCGCGGCGACCTCGAAGGCGAGGCCGTCCCCGTCGATCGGGAGCGCGGCCACGGTGTGCGCGACGCGCGCCACGCGGGGCGTCTCGCGGCGCGGCGGCACGACGCGCAGCGCGGGGTCGGCCGCGGGCGTCCGCCGGGCCGCCCCCGCGCCAGCGGCGGGTATGCTCCCAGGAGGCGCGGGGGGAGGATTGGCCGGCGGGGGGGCCGCCGGGCCGGGCGGGATGGGGGTCGCCGGGCCGGCGGCCGGGGGTGCGGCGCGGGCGCTCACGGGCGCGCCCCCCCCGCGGCGAAGGCCGCGGCCGCCCGCGCGGCCGCCTGCGCCTCGTGCGGGTTCGTCACAAGCAGGCGATCGAGGTTGGCGTACGGGCGGATCTGCACCTTGATGCGGTTGCCGCCGGGCGGCGAGTCGCGCCGGTCCATGCGCAGGAGCGCCTGTCCCGGCTCCTTGCACCAGGTGGTGAGGTAGGCGATCTCATCCTCCGAGAGGTGGACGGGGCCGGCGAGCTCGCGCGCGACGGCGTGGTCCTGGCCCAGCAAGATCTTGCGCCCGGAGTTGATGAGGAGCTGCCGCCCGCCTTCGTGCTTGAGGAAATCGAGCGGGTCCTGGGAGAGCCCCACGAGGGCGAGGAACTCCGAGCGGTAGCGGCGGGAGAAATCGTCGACGTAGCGGTCTCCAGGGGGCAGGCGCAGGATCGTCTCGATCTCGTCGGCCACGACGGAGCGCGGGCGCACCGGGCCCGCGTGCGCCCGCGCGCTGATCTGCTGCATGATGAGGTGCATCGCCGCCGCGCGCATGGCGTCATCCTTGATGCCATTGAGGCGATAGTCCGTGAGGCGCCCCTCGGGGTCCACATTCGTCGGCTGGTCGAACAGGCCCCGGAAGATGCCGTCAACGTATGGGTCGAGGCGGCCCGCGAGCCCCCCCGCGCCCGCCGTGCGGAGGGCGGCGCGCAGGTCCGCCAGGACGGGGGTCTCCCGCCGGTGCGCCGATGGGTCGCCCGGGTGGATGCCCTTCCCCGCGTAGCAGGCGAGCAGCGCGCCCTTGAGCAGGGCGTCCGCGTCGCCGTCGAGCGCCTCGCCGGGCCGGAGCAGGATGATCTCGAGGAAGGAGATGAGGTCGGAGACGTGGCCGGCGAGGAGGTCGCCGGCGTCCCGTCGTGGCGCGCCCGGCAGCGCCAGGGGATTGATGTGCTGGTCCGAGCCGGGCGCGACCGTCACGATCGTCCCACCCAGCTTGCGCGTGAGGTCGGGGTAGTCGCCCTTGGGGTCGATGACGTGGACCTCGACGCCCGCGGCGACCGCGCGCGCGACCTCGATCGACGCCGCCGTCCACGTCTTGCCGCCGCCGGACCCCGCGATGATGACCGCGTGGAAGACCTTGAAGCGCGGGTCGAAATTGTCGACGACGACGGGGGATAGCATGTCGCGGTCGAACCCGTACTCGACGGCCCGCGGCCCCGTGTCGCAGACGAGGCGGCGCGCCAGCGGGTTGATCGCGCGGACCGTCGTGCCGTCGACGCGGCTCACGCATCCCAGCGCGTCGTGCCCCAGCGGCAGCGCCGTCGCCAGGGCCCGCGGGCCCTCCCAGGAGGAGCGGCGGCTCTGGGCGCCCGCGCGCCCGATGCGCTTCTCGACCTCCTCCGTCACGGCGTCGAGATCCTCGACCGACCCGGCGCGGACGAGGATGGAGAGCGAGATGTCGAGGACCTCGTCGCGCTGGCGCAGGAGCCGGCGCTGCAGGAGGTCGATTTGCTCCAGCGCGTCCTGGTTTTCCTTGTCCGGCAGCCGGTGCGCGGCCTGGTCGCGGATGGCGCGGAACTCGGCCTCGGTCTCGGCCGCGTCGAGGTCCTCTAGCGCGACCTTGCGGTCCACGGGCGCGATGTGGAGGCTGACCTCCGCGTCGGGAAAGCCGAACAAGATCGCGTCGAGCTGCCCCGAGACGATGTTTTCGGGCAAGTGCGTCACGACGACGACGCGTTCGCACAGCCCGTCGCGGCACGCCCAGTCGTCCTTCTCCTGATAGGAATCGGGGGCGAGGAGTCCCGCCCACGCGTCGCCGCCGGGAGCGTCGATGCGCGGACCGAACAGGCGGTCGGTGATCCGCTCAAGCGCGGCGGGCATAGCCATGGGTCTCCTCCTCCTGGTGGTCGAACTGGTCGCATGGGTCGTCGTAGGCGGCGGCGATTGGGACGAGCGCGGCCTTCAGGTGGGCGCCCGTGATGGGCTGGAGGCGCGCGAGCCGCGGCGAGAGGGCGCGGTGGAGCAGGCGGGCGGTGTCGAGGTTATCGCACAGGGAACCGCCCAGGCCGACCGCCAGGACGCCCGCCTCGACATCGCGGATGGCGGGGGCGAGGCGGGCCACGGCCGCGTCGTAGAGCGCGGCCGCGTCGGGGACGGGCCCCGCGGCGCGCCCGCGACGGGGACGCCAGGGGATGAGATGGAGCCCGCGTCCCCGCCGTCGTGTCGCGTCGGGCCGGGCCAGTTCGCGCGAGACGATGACGTGCGCGTCGAACATGACCAGGCCCCGTCGGGCGGACTCTTCCTCCATGGCGGCGATGTCCGCGAGCTCCGCCTCGACGAGCGCCTCGGGCAGCCCGCGCAGGCGGGCGCGCCGGGCCTCGGCGAACCCCGAGAGGTCGGCGGGGTAGGTGCGGGAGTGGAGCTGGGCCGGGCCGGAGAGCGTCGCCACGAAGCCGTGGTAGCGCCCCTCGACGGAGTCGAACTCCTCCGTGGAGAGCAGGCCCATCGGCGCGCCGGGCACCCGGACCGCGGCCGCGACCCGTCCATTCCGGGTGAGGGCGACGCCATTCGAGATGCGCGTGGGCACGAAGGGGAGGAGGGCGGTCGGTACGGGTCGGCCGGCCCTCTTCCCACCCCGGCGCGCCAGATAGGAGGCGCGCCGGGGGCGCAGGAGGTAGGCGACAAGGTCGGCCGCCAGGGCGGGCGCGGTGCGCCCGTCATGGCTGTAGTAGGCCGCGCCGATCGACGCGGCCACCACGGCGATGGCGAGGTCGCCCCGCAGCTCGCCGGGCAGGGCGGTCAGCCGGGACCATGTCTGGTAGGCGAGCGCGGCGCCCACGAGCACGGTGATGAGCCGGCGTCCGGTCAGGTGGATGGCCGGGACCAGGGTCTGGATGCGTGTGATGCGGGTCGGCACCGCATGATCGGTCGGCATTGCCTATCCTCCTCGTCTCTCCTCGTGGCCTATCTGTCCGCTACGGCTGGCCCTGCGGGGCGGGCTGGGTCTGGCCGCCGCCCTGCTGGGTCAGCGTCTGTGCCCCGCCCGACCCCTGGCCGTAGCCGGGGCCCACATAGGGGCCGCTGCCGGGCTGGACCCCACCGTAGGTCGTCGTCACCGACGCGGGCGCCTGGCCACCGGGCTGGCCGGGCAACTTGTAGTTGTTGGCGAACGTCGCGCCGAGCGGCAGCGCCAGCCAGATGATGGCGAAGCCGATCGCCGCGCCGATGCCCGCGTCGTGGGCGGCCTCTTTGAGCTTGGGTCGCCCGCGCGAGAGCATCAGCATGAAGCCGACGACGACGATCATCCCGACGAACGGCCAGAACGCCAGGCGTTGGATCGTCCCGACGAGGTTGGAGTTGCCCTGGTTGATCGTGTCGACGGCGTCGCCGCCGGGGATAGGCGCCCCGCCGCCGGGCACGGGCGACGCCTGCGGTACGACCGGGCCGGCATGTGGGGCGGACTGGACGATGCCCTGCAGGGTATGGATGCCGGCCGCCGCCGCGTGCGCGGCGTGCGGCAGCAGGGCCGTCGCGGAGATGGATATGGATAATGTGGTCATGTGCCTGCATGTCCTTCCGATGTTATAGAAATCTCTCAGAAAACCCATGGCTTTCAGTCGTGGGATGAAGGGGATCGTCGCAACGACGGGCCGCGACAAGCGGCGCGTCAACGATCGCCCGTGGGATGGTATACCGTGTGTGGTGATCGCTTCTTCAGGAAGCCACCATGACGCCAAACGGTGTCTCTACCGCGGGGCACGCGGGAAGTCACGCTTGGGGAGATTGTGTCAGACATCGGAGCCTCCGGGTCACGATGCAACGGTCGATGAACCAAGAATCCCATGGCTTGAGCCGTGTGGAGTGTCAACTATGCGCTGAACGTTTGATGTGCGGTCGGTCTCGCTGTGTCGATCCTTCATCTCGCCGCGGGTCGCCGGCGGTCCGCCGGTCCGTCCGCCGGGCGGGCCGCGCGGGCAGGGCCGTCGCCCCGTCGCCTCGCTCGCCATCGTCATCCTCCTAGCCCTATCGTCCGCGCCGACCAACCCGGTCGGTCTGTCGGCTCCGGCCACGCCCCCACTCTACAGCCTCGCGGCGACCCGCGCCGCCCGACCCGCACGCTGCGCGCACGGTGGGAGGCGTCCTACGGGCGTTTTGTACCGTTCGTTCGTTGTTCGTTGTACCGTTGCCAGGCCTTGCCGCCGCCCCGCCGGATTCTTGCCGACGCGCCGCACCGCGCCCATCAAGGCGCCGTGGTTCTTGGCGCGTCCGCCTGCGGCGCCCCCTCGCCGGCGAGGAAACGTACGAACGTGCGCGCGTCGTCGGGCGACGGGGGGGTCTGCTGGTCCAGCGACCGGCCCGCGGCGGTGAGCACGCCGCGCAGCGCCGCCTTGCGGGCCGCCGTGGCCTCGTCATCGCCCGGCTGCCCCAGCAGCGCCCTGTCCAGCGCGCCGCCGTCGTCGGCCTGCCCCATCGCGGCGTGTAGCAGGCGCCGCGCCGCCGTCTTGTCCTGTGACGACGATCCGGGATCCCGCTCGACCGCCGCCGCGTTCGCCGAGGCGACCGCCCACAAGCCGCGCTGTTGCAGGGGTGATAGCGCGCCCCCGCCGCCGGACGTCGCCCCACCCGAGGCGAGCGGGGCCGCGCTTGCCACTATCGCACCGGCGGCCGACCCACCCGACGCCATTCTCCCGCCCGACGCCGCTCTCCCGTCGGGGACGGTCGCGCCGCCGACGTGTCCGGCGGCGAACGCGGTGGACGCCGTCCCGGCGGGGGAAGAGCCGGTCGCCCCGGCAGGGGAGGAACCGGCTGGCCCGCCTTGCCCGAGGGCTGTCGTCAGCCGGTCGCCGGCGGACTCGATCTGTGCGCGGGCCACCTGGCCTCCCGAACTCTTGCTGTTGATGAGCGCGTCGTATGAGGCCGCGGCCGCCTTTTGGGATGGAGTCGACGGGTCGGGCAGGCCGAGCGCCCCGTTGAAGGCGGCCCAATGCGCGGCGCGCTCGCCTGGGTCTGCGGCGCCGATCGCCGCCATGGCATGGCCGGCCAGCGCGTCGCGCTGTTGGGCGAGCGGCGAGCGCTGCCCCTGCGGGACGCCGGACTCGGCCGCGGCCTGCTGCGCCGCCTGGCGGTACGCGCCGAGGCGCTGCGCCGCTAGGAACGACGCCGCCGGGGAGCCTGTCCCCCTGACCCGCGCGAGCGACCCGCCCAGCGCGCCCAGGATCTGGGCGTCTTCGCCCTGCATCCGGCGCGCCTGTGCCCGCGTGGTCGCCCGGTCGCCGCCGGCCGTTGCGGCGCCGGACGCGAGCCCGCCGCCAGCGGCGCCCGACCCGACGCGTCCGGTACCGCCGGCGGTACCAGACGCGTCGGCCGCTGCGTCCTCGTCGGCCGCGCCGTCATCGGACCACGAACCGACGCCCTGGGCGCCCGCGTCGGCGTGCGACGCGCCCACACTGGGCGCCCCTCCGCCCTGGGAAGGGGATGGGCCGGCCCCGGCCCCGTCGCCGGGGCCGCTGCGCGCGGGCGCGCGGCCCGCAGGAGTGGGGGCGGTCGCCCCGGCGGGCCGGGTGGCGCCGGGCGCGCAGGGGCCCCCGCCCGGACCGCCAGGGGTTCCCGCCGCGTCCGTGCCCCACCGTTGCAGGCCCGGAGCCCCCCCGGTCGCCTTGCCGATGCCGGCCGCGAGGCCCTTCACGGCGCCGCCGGCCGCGGCGGCGCCCTTCTGTAGGGCGAAGCCCGCCGGTCCGGCCAGCATGGCGCCGCCCAGGGCCTTACCGGCGCGCGCGACGGTGTCACCGAGCCCGCCGCCGCCCGAACGCCCGCCCTGACCCTGGCCCCCGGCCTGCTTCTTCAGCATCGCGAAGGTGTCCAGTCCCGCTACCGCGAAGGCGAGCGTCGTGGTGCTGGCGCCCAGCGCGCTCAGGTGCGGGGCGACCTTGCGCGGCAGCCGCAGGACCGCGACGAGGCCCAGGAACGACAAGACCCACTCGATCTCGCCCAGGAAGACGGTATAGTTGTGGTTTTTGGGGTCGATGGTGAGGAAGTAGTGGCCGAGGCCGCCGTGGAGCGAGCCGAATTGCGCGACGAGATGCAGCATGGTCACTTGCAGGAATTGCATGACAATCGCCTCGGAGATGAACTCGAACCAGAGCTGCCCCCAGCGCCTGGCCTGCGGCCAGCACAGGCAGAGGCAGCCCAGGGGAGAGAGCACGATCGCGAAAGCGAGCAGAAAGATGCGCATCCCCATCTGGAAGGTCATCAGGAGGAGCACGACGAACTTCGCCCCCGTGCTCAGAACGATCACCACTCCCGTGAGGGGCCCCAACATCAGGCCCGCGACGGCCCCCGCGGAGATCGCGAGGATGTCATGTCCGTCGAAGATCAGCTGTGAGGCGTCTAGCCCATTGAAGATCTCGATCGCGTACCCGATGAGTTGCAGGCTCGAGAGGATCAGGATGCATGCGCAGAAGATCCGATAGAACGACTCGATCAGGTGCTCCAGACCGCGGCGGTTGCGCGAGAAGACGAGGTACTCGGCTCCGATGCAGGCGATCCACACCGCGATGAAGTGGAACGCTACCCAGACGAAGAACCACCAGTCGCCGACGACGGTCGGGTTCTTGTACGTCAGCTGCGCGGGCGTGTTCGTCCAGATGTTGAGGCTGCCGAAGAAGTCGCCCATCAGGCTGCAGAACGACGCCCACGCCGAGGCGAACCAGTTCCCCGCCGACGCGACGGCGTCGCCGAGTCCGGTGGTCACGCCCGCGGCCACGTCGCGGGCCGCCGTGCCCACCACGCCGCCGACGCCGCCCACGACACCGCCCACGGCGCAGAGCGGGCCACCGGCCACGGGGATGTCGCAGACACCCGCCCCCGCGCTGCCGCCCCCTGGATCGACGGGTGTGCCGATCACGCCGGCGGGGTCGACCCAGTGGGGGTTGTCGACTCCATCCCCATTGTCGCTCGTGCCGAAATGGAGGTGGGGCCCGGTGCTGTTCCCCGCATCCGTGCCCGGCCCATGGGGCACAGTGGGTCCCCCCCCGCCGGATGCCCCGATGGGCTGGCCCTCGGCCACGACATCGCCCGCCTTCACGGACACGCGGGAGAGGTGGCCGTAGATCGTCGCCAGCTTATCGCCGTGCCGGATGACGATTGAGAGGCCATAGCCGCCGATGAATTTGTCGCCGTTTGGGTCGAGGTTGGCCCGCACGACAGTGCCTGGGCCGGCGGCCAGGACGGGCGTCCCGACGGGGAGGGCGTAGTCGATCCCCTCATGGAAGTAGCAGTGCAGCGTGTCGTTCCAGGGCTCGTACGTGAAGGGCACGCAGCCGAAAGGGGTGTTGATCGTGGCGTCGCCGTCGAAGGGCTTGCGCAGCGTCACCGTCGTCGACGCCGCGCCGGACGAGCCCGGCATGACGGGGCTGTCGGCCGCCGCCCTGGCGTCGTCCCAGAGTGTGCCCCGCCTGTACGCGCCCGAGTCGTAGGTGGCCCAGGTACCCGCCCACGCCGTGCCGCCCGCGGAGACGCGCGCCATCGCGGCCGCCGCGCGGGCCGGGTCGAAGGCGTCGTCGTCCGAGACCTCCTTGTGCCAACAGGAGTTGAATTGCCACAGCCCGCGGTCGTACGTATAGCCCGGGCAGGACGGCGGCTGCGGATCGTCGTAGCATTCCGCGCGCGGGTGGCCACCCGACTCGGCGAGCGCTATACCCACGGCCGTCGCGATCGCGTCCTTATCCTTCAGCCCCGCCTGCACGGCGTAGCCGGCGATCTGCGGCGGGGTCAGCGCGTCGCCCGTCTCGCCGCCGCCCCCGCCGCATTGCGGCATGCCGGCGGGCGGGAGATCGGACAGGTGGAGTGAGGCCGGGGCGGCGAGACGGGCGGGTGGGCGCGCGGCGGCGCCCACACCCGCGGCCGATGCCTGGGTGGGCGCGACGCGCGGGCCCAGGATGGCGGTGAGGGCAATGGCCGCGGCGAGGAGGCGCAGCAGGGGGGCGGGCGCGGCAAGCATCGTACGGTTCGGTCCCTTCCGGGCGATAGGGGGCGATGCCCCGCATGTGGGGAAGCCCTGAGGTCATGACCTACTGTACCTATCGGCGCGGACGCGACGCGGGCGTGGCGCACGCTGCGCGCACGGTCGCGCGGCCGCGGAGTGGACATGGCGTGCTTTTTGTTCGTGATTCGACGTGCCGTTCGCCGCGATAGGGGGATAGGGCCGCCTTCCCCGCGCCGCCCGCCGCGCGGGGAAGGCGGCGGCGTGCGCCCACCCCGGTCCTGACCCACGACCGCGGGAGGGGACGGTCCGGACACAAAAGGGGAGGGGCTCACGCGCCGGCGCGTGAGCCCCTCCGGGGGTGGATGCGGCGAGGGTCGATTGAGGGAGCCCGGCCCGCGGGACCTACGTCGCCGTGTTGCTACGTCGCCGTGTTGCCGCGTCGCCCGCCCGTCTGTGGGGTGTATCGCGCGTTTATCTTGACGAGGCGTTCCGGCACATCGAGGTCCTCCCCCTGATAGCGGTTGGTGACGATCCGGAACCATTCCGCGCGCTCGGGCTGCCGTCCCTGCTCGCCGAGCGCCTGTATCACCAGGCTATGGTAGTAGTCATTCAGCACGTCGTAGCGCAGGAGGGTGCGGGCCACCCGCTCGATGTGCTTGTAGTCGCCCGCGGCCTCCGCCACGTCTATGAGCTCGTTGGCGATCACGAAATACATCCCGCGGACATCCTGCTGCTGCCGCTCGAGATATCCGGTTGCCACGCCCCGGCCGATATCGTCCGTGTAGGCGTTGAACGCGCGGACCATGGCGTTCATCCGCTCACGCGCGCGGGTGTGGTCGCCGGGCGGGATGGATTGGACATCGTCCCAGGCGGCCGCGAACCGGTCCAGGTCGACCGTCACGAGATCGCGGTTGAGTTCGTACTGGGTCGGTTTCCCGGTCGGCCGTTCGATGATGAGTTCCTGGTCGGCCAGCGCGGGGGCGTGCTCGCGCAGGGCGCGTCGCAACGTGTTGCGGGCACGCCTGAATTCGCCCCGCGGATCGGCGACGTCCGAGGAGCTGAACAACCGTTCGGCGACCTGGTCGGCGGGGATCGGACCCCTCTCCAACGCGAGGATGCACAGGTAACGCCGCGGCGTCGGACCCAGGCGGACACCTTCGGTTTCACCGGCGATGGTGAGGGCGGGGACACCCATCACGCGCAGTGACGCGGTGGGCGCGCCGCCGGCAGGCGCGCCGCGCGGGCGATAGGGGAGGACGGGCGATTGCTCCGCGGGCGCGCCCGCCACGACCACTCGGGTCTCGCCCTCGACGATCGCCGCGGGGCGTCCTGGTCCCGCCTGATCGGCCTGCTGCTCCATCGGCGGGGCGGCAGGCGTGGTGGCGTTGGGGACGATCGCCGCGCTGGGCACGGCGGCCTGCGCGCGACCGCGCGCGATCAGGACCGGGGTTTCGTGGTCTTTAAGATCCACCATGGGCTCCGGGGGCTCCGGCTGGGCGCCAGGCGCGCTGTCGCCCTCATCGTCAGGCGACGGCGCGACGCCCATGGCTCGAACGTGGGCGAGCGCTTCCGCCATCGTGGCGTGCTCCGGGTCCTCGTCTCGCGGGGCGTTATCCGATGCGGGCACGGCGCCCGCATCGGGCACAGCCCGCTCGATCTCTCCGGCGAGGCCGCCCTCCCCGACCGGCGGGGCCGGCCGGTCTCCGTCGCTCCCGCCGACCGGGGCGTCCACTCCGTCTGGTCCGGCCACGGCGTCCCCGCCGGTCGGGCCGTTCCCGTCGGTCGGGCCGTTCTTGCCCAGGACGACGCCTGCCGCGATGGCGAAGCTCTCGCGCATCTGGGAGATCGTCAACTCCAGAGGGTCAATCTCGCGGTCGTCACCGACGCCGCGCAGGAGCATGGCCTTGTCGGACGAGACGCGTGTGGCCGCATCGTCGGCCAGGAGCGCCATGCTCTCGGCCGGCGTCAACCTCTGCGTCATGATGAGGCGCCACGCCCCGCTGCGTCCGCCGAGTCGCAGCGGGGCCGACGTCGACACGATGACGTGGATGCCGGCGGCCGGCCCCATTTGGGCGAGCATGTCGACAGAACGCCAGAGCGTCGCGTTGGCAAAGACGGCGTCAACCCGATCGATCACGACGAGGTACACGGGCAGGCGCCGTCCCGGGCTCGCCTCCGCCAAACGTCTGGTGAGGACGCCGGCCGCCTGCCGCACGATGCGCTCGACGGAGGCGAGGTTGTCGACGTCGACAACGCAGGCCGCGTCGGCGTCGTCCTGGAGGCGCGCGTGCGGCAGCGCTTCCAATAAATGGCGGATCTCCGGACTCTCACAGGCCGCGAGGATGCGGACCTGGGCGGGGACAGCCTGGACCGCGACCCGCGCGAGGATGGCCCCGACGAGGTGTTCCGCCGCTGTCGCCGAGACGAGCAGCGGCTGCGTGGCCGCCAGGTTGACGTGGAGGACATCGTTGCCGGCTTTGCCGATCGCCACGAGGAACGGGGCCGGGTGGTCGCCGGGGCCGGGCGCGGCGCCGGGCATGCCGCGCGTGACGGGGCCGTGCTTGACGCTCATCATGGTCAGGCGCACGCCATCCGCGTCGTTCGCGGCGCGCCACTCGGGAACATCGGCCCCCAGTTCCTCGCCGATCGCCACGGCGAGGGCCTCCAGGGTGGCGGCGTCCACGTCGCCCGCCCCGAGCGCCAGGACCTGTCGCCGGCGACCCTGAAGGACCCATCGGATGGGCGGCGGCGCGACGCCCACGCGCGCGGCCGCGCGGCCGAGGGCGGCCGCCACATACGTGACGGGGTTACCCTCATCGCCATGCAGGCGCGCGCGCAAGCCCGCGGCGAGCGGGCCGTCCATGCCCTGGTGGGCGGTTTCGATGGCCTCCCGTACGGCCGCCGGGGCGCGTCGGGGTAGGCGCGGCGCGGGCAGGACGCCGAAACGGCGCGCGCCCACCGCGAGCAGCCCGAGCAGGCCCAGCGCCAGCGCGGCGTCGATCTCGTCGCCGTGCGGCGGGAGTGTGATCGTCGGCCCCTCGTGGGGTCGCGTCGGATGATCTCCTCCGGAGGAGCCGCGCAGGTGCGGCTCGCCCGCTGGCCCCACAGGTCCGATGGTGGTCGCCGACGACGTGCCGGCCGCCGTGGGACCGGCAGGGGCGACCGCCGCGCGCGTTGGGGCGCCGGAGGCGCCGGAGATGTTGGTTGGCGTCGCGGTCGACGTGGGCGCCGCACGCGTGGGCGTGATCGTAGCTGTCGGCGCGGTCGTCGGAGTGGAAGCGATCGTAGCTGCCGGCTCATGGGTCGGCGCGGGCGTAGGCTCATGGGTCGGCGTGGCTATCGACGCGTGCCGCCGCGCCGCCCAATGCGCGACCGGGCCTATCGCGCGCGCGGCGGCGCGGTGGGGGCGCGCCACGCGCCGCCGCGCGCGCGCGCGCTCGCGCCTCGGGGTACGGCTCTGACTGGCCGCCGCTATGCGCGCCCTCCGCACGGCGCGCACAGCGGCCACCGGGCGCGGGCGCGGATGGACGCCGCGCCGCGGGGTCGCCACCGCGCGGGCGCGGGTGACATGCACGGACGAGCGCGCGTCCATCGAGCCATCGGGCTGCGCGACGGCGACGCTCGTCGGGATGAAAAGCCTCTGCCCCGCGACGATGACATTGTCCGCGTCGATCGCCCCGGGATTGGCGGCCTTGATCTCATCGTAGCGGCTCCAGTCCCCGCACAGGCTGGCCGCGATGCGCGACAGGTAGTCGCCGGGCTGCACGATATAGACGAGGCGGTCTCCCTCAACCGTCACGTTGGAGAGGGGGAGGGGGATGCGCAGTATCTGACCCGGGCGGATGAGGTTTGGGTCGTCGATGGGCAGGTTGTCGGGTTGAGGGCGGCCCCGCGACGCGTCGTAGATGGCCTCCACGGCCCGCCCCAGGCGCGCGGCGGAGGCGGCGCGGTCCTCCCCCGGGCGCGGGCCGTCGAAGCGCTGCGCGACGGTCGATATCCAGTCGCCCGGCTGCACCGTGTAGAGGAGATACGTCCGCGGCAGGCCCCGCGCGGCGCGGCGCGGCGCGGTCGGGGCGTAGGGGACGCGCGCCCCGACCGTCGCGCGCCGATCGGCGACGGCACGCCCCCCCGCGTCCGTCGTCACCGGCATAGGCCGCCGGGGGGCGCGCCCGTGCGCCGCGGCGCGGTCGACCGCGCCACGGCGCACGGCGACCGCCGCCGTCGGCGGAGCCATGGGCGTGGCGACCCGTGCCCGCGCGAGGGTGGGCCCCGAGGTGAGCGCCGTCCAGGTTGCGCCGACGATGGCCCCGATGCGCCGCGTCCGTGGCCGGCGCAGTGTGGCGCGCAGGCGGGCCGCCGGCGCATAATCCGCCGCGAGCGCCTCCAGCGCGCCGTCGACGGCTTGCAACAGGGCGGCCGCGGCGCACGCCCCCAGCACGACGTAGCCCGCGAGGATGGCCGCCGCGCGCAACGCGGCGGGGTCCCCCGCGGCGAGGCGGCCGGGCGTTGGGGGCGGCGGCACCCCGACGCCCCCGACGGCGATCGCGCCGACGGAGATCCCGTGGGCGAGCAGTACGGCGGCCGCCACAAACGCCCGGCCGCCGCGACGAGCGCGGCAAGTGTCTTCAGCATAGCTTTTGCCTCCACTTTGTGCCCACCGCGCGGCGACCGCGCGCGGGCGCGTCTAGGTGCGCGCGGGCGGACGTGTGTCTCCCATTATCACATGCGACGGGGCTAAACGCGAAATAAGCGTTTGCGGGCCCGCGCCCCGGCAAGCGGCGGAATCGCCTAGCCGAAGAGGAGCGCCGCGAGGCGGCCGCCCGCCTCCTCGAGCGGGGCGGATGCGGGCGACCCTGGGTCGGCGGCCGGCAAGGGCGCCCGGCGCGCGCGCGCCCTGGACGCGCCATCCCAGTCGTGCGGGACCTGCGTCAGCAGCTCCAGTTGGACGGGGGCCAGGACCTCGCGCTTCCAGGCGGCGATGTGGGCGCCGTGCATGTGGTTGACGACCGCGCGCCGCGGGGCGGTCGGGTTAAGCGCGGCGAGACGGTCGCGCAGCAGGCGATACTCGAGCGTGAAATCATGCCGCCCGACGGCCGTGTCCTGGGCGACGACGACGAGGGCGTCGGCGCGCGCGAGGAGCGCGAGGTGCCCCTCCCCGCCCGCCCGCGGCGGCAACTCGTCGCCGACGTCGACGACGACGAGGGCGTGCGCCGCGCGCAGGCGGTCGACGAGGGCGAGCAGGTCGTCGACGTCTATCTCGCCCGGCGCGCCGGGGCCCGGCTCGCCGGGGA
>JAABUJ010002004.1_pt1 | contig 26972 bp, 21 predicted proteins | sample 5559131 | NCBI WGS metagenome assembly JAABUJ01 (sample SAMN10711875, study PRJNA513366) | rock metagenome | isolation source: Antarctica rocks | place: Antarctica: Victoria Land, Mt New Zealand nord | collected 2016-01-07
GACCGCCCGCAAGAACGGGATCGGCGCACTCCACGCCCTCGACGCGCTCACCGCCGGAACACCCTGGCTACCCGCCAGCGCATCACCCTGAGACCAAACCGCGTCCGCCGAGACGTGAACAGTTACGAGTCAAGAAGGGATCGCTGGATACGCCGGTGATGGTCTGGTAGGTGGCTGCGCCCTCACGCCCTCACGATCACTTGCGCGGGGAAGCCGTGGTCGGGTGACAGATCGGCGCCGTTGACCTTCAGCGCGAGCAGCGAGCGGTCATCCCCGACTTGGCCGGAGTTGAGGGCGGCGTGGGAGAAGCTGCCGCCCTGCTCCAGCGACGGCACGAATGCTGTATCGGGTCCTTGCGCCGGTCATCCGGGCCAGGTCGCTGAGGCGCACCCCGGTCCAGGTCTGGGTGGTCGACCAGCCCTCGACGCACGCGATCGGCAGGACGTAGGTGTGTTGGGGCAGCGGTGCACGGGCCCTACCGGCCGACCGGGTTTACGCTTCATCCCGACCTGACCGTCCACCGCAGCTACGACGGCTTTTGGTACTGGGGACGCCCGACGATGGAGGACCTGCGCCAGGACATGCGCGCGATCTCCCGGGTCGTGCGCGAGGACTTCCAGCGCTGATGGGCGACTTGCCCGACGGCGCGGCCCACCTCACCTTCGACGGCCAGCAACTGCTTGTCGGCCGGGCGCCGGGACGCCGCTTGATGATCGATGCGCGGTGCGTGCACGGCGTGCCGGTCCGCGGCGCCTACGCCCACGTGTGCGCGCTGACCGATCCCCGTGCGGCGCTGGCGTTCGACCAGCCCGAGGTCCAGCAGGTGCGCCGCGACGCATTGGCCTGGTGGATCGGACTCCTGGGCGACGCGCTGATCTGTCTGAGCACGCTGGCCGTCGACGAGGCCCGCTACGCCGGGGCCATCACCGTCACCCGCCGACCGGCGCCGTGGAGTGAGGATCCGTTCGCGCGGATCTTCCCCGGCACCGTCGTGCGCAGCGACCGCTTCTGCCCGGTCGCACCACCGCCCGGGTCGGTGCTGGAGCGCTACGCCGGCGTAGCCTGGCCAGGCGGAACCTTCAAGGACTGGTCGGGCGGCGGCCAAGGCAATCCAGCCCGACCAAGGGCCTGAATCGACCCGTTCTGCCTTTTATCAGACCCGGGCCCTCGCGCGGCGACGCCTCCGGGGAACGAAATGGTCTTCGGGGGCTGCTTGGCGGGCTCGGGGCCTTCAGGCAGCGCGGGGCTGGTTGGCGTCGAGGACGCGAATCTTGCCGGACAAGAAGACCAGCCAGGGAGCTCTGTAGGCCACGTCGACCGTCTTGCCATCCTCGACCTGGATCGTGCATTAAGCGCCGCGCCCCGGGGTGGCCGGGGCGCGGAAACGTCCGTCTGAGCAGGGAGAATGCGGGTTGTGAAGGATCGCGTCTCGACTCGGGAGGATCACCCAAATGGTGAAGCGTGATGGGCTGGTTGACAAGCTACGTGTGACGGCGGACGGCACGGGTGTGGTGGGGCATGCCGGCAGTGCGCTGCTGGCCGGGACGGCGGACCGGATCGGGCTGACGAGGGCGCTGTCGGCGGCGATGGCGCCGACGCGCCAGCGGGCCTCGGCGCACGATCCTGGGGTCGTGCTGCGTGACCTGGTGGTGATGCTCGCCGACGGCGGGGACTGCTTGGCGGATATGGGTGCGCTGCGCGATCAGGCGGACCTGTTCGGTGGCGTGGCGTCGGACTCGACGGCGTTTCGGGTGATCGACTCGATCGATGCTGGGTGTCTTGAGCGCCTGCGCGGCGCGGTCGCGACCACGCGGGCGCGCGCGTGGAAGCTGGGAGCGCGCCCTGAGCGGATCGTCATCGACGTCGACGCGACGCTGACAGGCGCGCACTCCGGCAAGGAGCAGGCCGCCGGGAACTTCAAGGGCGGCTACGGCCATCACCCGCTGCTGTGCTACCTCGACGAGACCGGCGAGGGCCTGGCCGGGATCCTGCGGGCGGGCAACGCCGGCTCGAACACTGCCGCCGATCACACCACGGTGATCGACCTCGCGCTGGAGCAGCTTGACCCTGAGGCGCTGGAGGGGGAGATCCTCATCCGCATCGACGGCGCCGGCGCAAGCCATGAGGTCACGCAGTACTGCCGGGACGCGCGGCTTGGCTTCTCGGTCGGCTTTGACCTCGACGAGCGCGTGCGCGACGCGATCGCCGGCCTGCCCCAAGCCGCATGGGTAAAGGCGATCCGCGCCGACGGCAGCGAGCGCGAGCACTCCCAGGTCGCCGAGATCACCGACCGCGTCGACCTCTCGGCGTGGCCTGAGCGATCCAGGCTGATCGCCCGGCGCACCAAGCTCAAGGACGGCGACCAGCTGAGCTTCGCCGCCGACGACGACGGCCACCGCCTGGCGGTCTTCCTCGCCGACAGCAACGCCAGCGTCTGCGAGCTCGACCTCGACCACCGCGGCCACGCGCGCGTGGAGGACCGCATCCGCCAGGGCAAGGACTGCGGCCTTCAGAACCTGCCGTTTCAGAGCTTCGCCCACAACCAGGTCTGGCTGTGGCTGGCAATGCTCGCCCAAGACCTCGTCGCCTGGACACAACAGCTGTGCCTGACCGACGACGCGCGTGCATGGGAGCTCAAGCGGCTGCGTTACCGGCTGCTGCACCAGTCCGGGCGCATCGCCCGCCACGCCCGCCAAAGCACGCTGCGCCTCGCACGCGACTGGCCCTGGTCGGGCCAGCTCGCCGCCGCCTTCGCGCGGCTGCAGGCGCTGCCCGCGCCGAGCGCCGCCTGACGCCCCGCCGGCGCCACCCCGACGACCAGCCCCCGCGCACCGCCCCGGCGTCAGCCTGCCCACAAACAGCGACACCAGCCCCACGCCAGCCGTCGACCATGCTCGCCAGCGTCGACCGGGCCCACGATCAGCCCAAACAGCCCGGCCGAGCCTCACCACGACCCCGCCAACCGCTTACTGCAAGCCGACCGATTCACGCCCTTGCTGCACGATCGAGGTCGACGGTGATCTCGATCTCAACCTTGGCGATCTGGAAGACGAAGAAGTAGGGAACGAACACGACCAACTGGTGGGACCCTGGTGTGACGGGCAGCTCGCTGCCCTTCCAGCTCACGGTCCGGGGTTCGCCTCCATCGAGCGACACTCGCGGCGGGAACAGCAGGACGAGGAAGGCCAAGGGGAAGACGCTCGCGTGCAATCTGATTGAGGTCACGGTCGGAGCATACGCCCGGGCCGGTGGGCCGGCCCGGGCGTCGCTGCGGCTTATAGACTCCGCGCGGTCAACATCTAGGAGGCCCCCGAGCCATGGCAGCAACGAGCATGGAGACCGTCGTCGAGAAGCCGTTGGCGGAGGACGAGGTCGTCCGCATGAACGCGTACTGGCGCGCCAGCAACTACCTCTCGGTCGGCCAGATCTACCTGATGGACAATCCGCTTCTGCGCGAGCCGCTCACGCTGGAGCACATCAAGCCGCGGCTGCTGGGGCACTGGGGGACGACGCCTGGCCTCAACTTCATCTACGTCCATCTCAACCGGGTCATCAAGGCCCGCGATCTCGACGCCATCTACATCACCGGGCCGGGGCACGGTGGGCCGGGGCTGGTGGCCAACACTTACCTGGAGGGCACCTACAGCGAGGTCTATCCGGACGTCTCGCAGGACATCTCGGGGATGCGGCAGCTGTTCAAGCAGTTCTCCTTCCCCGGTGGCGTGCCCAGCCACGTCGCGCCCGAGGTGCCCGGCTCGATCAACGAGGGCGGGGAGCTCGGCTACTCCCTGTCGCACGCGTTCGGTGCCGCCTTCGACAACCCCGGCCTCACCGTCGCGTGCGTGGTGGGCGACGGTGAGGCCGAGACCGGGCCGCTGGCCGCGAGCTGGCATTCCAACAAATTCCTGGACCCGATCACCGACGGCGCCGTCCTGCCCATCCTGCACCTCAACGGCTACAAGATCGCGGGCCCCTCGGTGCTCGCGCGCATCGAGCCGGAGGAGCTCGAGAGCCTGTTCGTCGGTTACGGCTGGAAGCCCTACATCGTGGAGGTGGAGGGCTCCGATCCGGAGATCATGCACCAGCGCATGGCCGCCACCCTGGACGTCGTGCTCGACGAGATCGCCGCCATCCAGAGCGAGGCGCGTGCGAGTGGCGAGTCGAACCGTCCTCGTTGGCCGATGATCGTGCTGAAGAGCCCCAAGGGCTGGACCGGGCCCAAGGAGGTCGACGGCCGCAAGACCGAGGACACGTGGCGCTCGCACCAGGTGCCGCTCGCTGAGCTCGCCAAACGCCCCGAGCATCTCGAGGAGCTCGAGCGCTGGATGCGCAGGTACCGGCCCGAGGAGCTCTTCGACGAGGACGGCCGGCTCACATCCGAGCTCCAGCAGCTCGCCCCGGCCGGGGCGCGGCGCATGGGGGCCAACCCCCACGCCAACGGCGGGATCCTGCTCCGGGACCTGCGCCTGCCCGACTACCGCGACTACGCGCTCGAGGTGCCCAAGCCGGGCTCGAGCACCGCGGAGGGCACGCGGGTGCTCGGGGGCTACCTGCGCGACGTCATGCGGCTCAACGCCGAGCAGGGCAACTTCCGCGTGTTCGGCCCCGACGAGACCGAGTCCAACCGCCTGCAGCCGCTCTACGAAGCGACCACCAAGACGTGGCTGGGGAGCACGCTGCCCGATGACGAGGACCTCGCGCCCGACGGGCGGGTGATGGAGATCCTCTCCGAGCACACCTGCCAGGGCTGGCTCGAGGGCTACCTGCTCACCGGCCGCCACGGCCTCTTCTCCTGCTACGAGGCGTTCATCCACATCATCGACTCGATGTTCAACCAGCACGCCAAGTGGCTGAAGACCACGCGGGAGCTGGGCTGGCGGCGTCCGATCGGCTCGCTCAACTACCTGCTGACCTCCCACGTCTGGCGCCAGGACCACAACGGCTTCTCCCACCAGGACCCCGGCTTCATCGACCATGTGGTCAACAAGAAGGCCGATGTCGTGCGCGTCTACCTGCCGCCCGACGCCAACACGCTGCTGGCGGTGTTCGAGCACTGCCTGCGCAGCCGCAGCCTGGTCAACGTCATCGTGGCCGGCAAGCAGCCGGCGCCCCAGTTCCTCACCATGGAGGCGGCGATCAAGCACTGCGCGAAGGGCGTGGGCATCTGGGATTGGGCCAGCAACGACCGCGACAGCGAGCCCGACGTCGTGATGGCGTGCGCGGGCGACGTCCCAACGCTGGAGACGCTGGCCGCGGTGGACATTCTGCGCCGGCACTTCCCCGAGTTGCGCATCCGGGTCATCAACGTCGTCGACCTGATGACCCTGCAGTCGGAGGCCGAGCACCCGCACGGCCTGTCCGACCGGCAGTTCGACGCGCTCTTCACGCACGACAAGCCGATCGTGTTCGCCTACCACGGCTACCCCACGCTCATACACCGCCTGACCTACCGGCGCACGAACCACGGCAACCTGCACGTGCGCGGCTACAAGGAGGAGGGCACCACGACCACGCCGTTCGACATGTGCGTCGTAAACGAAATCGATCGCTTCAGCCTGGTCTGCGACGTGATCGACCGCCTGCCTCATCTCGGCCACGGGGCCGCCTACGTGCGCGACGCGATGCAGGACAAGCTGATCGAGCACAAGCAGTACATCCACACGCACGGCATCGACATGCCGGAGGTGCTCAAATGGACGTGGCCGTCCTGACAGGCCCGGGAGCTCGGTGAAGGCGCTTGCCCTCAACGCCGGGTCGAGCACGCTCAAGGCCGCCCTCTACGAAGTCAGGCCAGGGGTGGCGCTCGCCGCCCCTCCGCAAGCCGACTGGAGCGGGCAGATCGACTGGGATCCCGGTCGCGGCGCAGCGGTCGCCATGGAGCTGCTGCGCGGTCTGTGCGAAGGCGACGACCCGCCGCTGAGCTCCCCCGCCGACGTGGATGTCATAGGGCATCGGCTCGTCCACGGCGGCGCGCGCTTTCAAAGTCCGACCCCGATCACCGCCGAGGTGAAGGAGGCCGTGCGCGCGCTGACGGCATCGGCGCCGCTTCACAACGTCGCGGGGCTCGAGGGGGTGGCGGTGGCCGAGCGCTTCGTCGGTGACGCGACCCCGCAGATCAGCGTCTTTGACACCGCCTTCCATGCCACGCTGCCGCCTGGCGCGCACGCCTACGCCGGCCCGCGCGAATGGCTCGAGCGTGGGCTGCGTCGCTTCGGCTTTCACGGGATCAACCACGAGTACGCCGCTCATCGGGCGGCGCACCTCCTTCACCGCCCGCTCGAGGGGCTGCGGCTCATCACGTGCCACCTGGGCTCGGGCTGCTCGCTGGCGGCGGTGCGCGACGGGCACAGCGTCGACACGACCATGGGCTTCACGCCGCTCGAGGGGCTGGTGATGGGAACTCGCTCGGGCTCGGTGGACCCTGGGCTCCTGCTGCACCTCCTACGCGAGCCGGGCGCCACCGTGGAGGCGCTCGATACCCTGCTCAACCACCACTCGGGCCTGCGGGGGCTCAGCGGCAGCTCCGGCGACCTGCGCGAGGTCCTGGCGGCCCGCGAGCGCGGCGACGCTCCCGCGGGGCTCGCGTTCGATGTCTACGTCCACCGCCTGCGCTTCCATCTGGGCGCGATGCTCGGGGCGCTTGGTGGCCTCGACGCGGTCGTCTTTACCGCCGGCGTGGGCGAGCACTCCCCGGAGGTCCGGGCCGCCGCGCTCGAGCCGTTCGCCTTCCTCGGGATGGCGCTCGACTCCGAGCGCAACGCGGAGGCGCACACCGACGCCGACATCGCCGCCGAAGGCTCGGCCGTGCGGGTGATCGTCATCAGCGCCCGGGAAGAGTGGGCCGTTGCCCGCGCCGCCGCCGACCTGGTGGCTGCCGGCGCCCAGGACGCGGCAGCACCAGGAGCTCATGGGCGCGATCTCTAGCCGGTCTTCGATCGAACCCGAATCTCGGCTTCCAGCGGTGGCGCAGCCGGCGGTTCTTCGCGAGCTCGAGCTCCACGCCACCGGCCGTGTATCGTCGGCGGGAGCCTGGGGGTTATGATCTTGCGCTGGCTGTACCGTCCCTATCTCGCTCGCACCCCGACGGCGTGACGCGACACGACTGATGAGCACAAGAACCACCGCTGACATCGACCGCCTCTCCATCGACGCGATCCGCGTGCTGACCATGGACGCGGTCCAGCAGGCCAACTCCGGTCATCCCGGCCTGCCGATGGCGATGGCGCCGGCGGGCTACCTGCTGGCCACCAGGTTCATGCGCCATAACCCAAAGGACCACAGCTGGCCGGACCGCGACCGCTTCGTGCTCTCCGCGGGGCACGGCTCGATGCTGCTCTACGCGATGCTGCACCTAAGCGGCTATGACCTCCCGCTCGATGAGCTCAAGCGCTTTCGCCAGTGGGACTCGCTCACCCCCGGTCACCCCGAGCGCGACCGTGCGCATGTCACCCCTGGCGTCGAGCTGACCACGGGACCGCTGGGGCAGGGCTTCGCCAACGGGGTTGGGATGGCGATCGCCGAGCGGTGGCTGCGCGGCCACTTCGGCGCGGAGGTGCAGGACCACCGCGTCTTCTGCCTTTGCTCGGACGGCGACATCCAGGAGGGCATAGGCTCCGAGGCGGCCTCGCTGGCCGGGCACCTGGGCCTCGGCCGGCTCGTCTACCTCTACGACGACAACAATGTCCAGCTGGACGGCCCGACCGAGGATGCCTTCTCCGAGGACGTCTCCAAGCGCTTTGACGCCTACGGCTGGCACACCCTGGTCGTCGACGACGTCAACGACCTCGACCAGCTCGCGGCCGCTATCCAGGCGGGGATCGACGAGGCCGAGCGGCCCACGCTCATCCGCGTACGCTCGATCATCGGCTGGCCCGCGCCGGGCGTGCAGGGCACCTCCGACGCCCACGGCAAGGCGCTGGGTGAGGACGAGGTGCGCGCCACCAAGGAGATCCTCGGCTGGGACCCCGACCAGCACTTCCACGTCCCCGACGGCGTCTACGAGCACTTCTCGCAGATCGAGCGCGGCGAGCGCGCTCAAGCGCAGTGGCGCGAGCGCTTCGACGCTTGGTCCGCATCCCGTCCAGAGCAGGCTAGGGAGTGGGACGCGGCGTGGTCCGACCCGCCCAAGCCGCTGCCCGGGCTCGCCGACGCCATCCGCGGCATCGACTGGGGCAAGGACTCACTGGCCACCCGCGCGGCCGGCGGAGGGGCGATGGCCGCCTTCGAGGACCTCGTGCCCACGATGCTCGGCGGTGCCGCCGACCTCGTCGAATCGACCAAGACCGAGTTCCCGAGCTCTCCGCTCTTCGAGCGTGCCACCCCGCAGGGGCGCAACGTCAAGTTCGGCGTGCGCGAGCACGCGATGGGCGGGGCGGTCAACGGCATGGCCGCCCACGGCGGGATCACCCGACCCTACGGCTCGACGTTCCTGCAGTTCGCCGACTACATGCGCGGGTCGATCCGCCTGTCGGCCCTGATGGGCCTGGAGGTCGCCTGGGTCTTCACCCACGACTCGGTCGCCCTGGGCGAGGACGGGCCGACCCATCAGCCGATCGAGCACTACGCCGGGCTGCGGGCCATCCCCGGCCTGACCTTCCTGCGGCCGGCTGACGCGTGGGAGACCGCCTACGCTTGGCAGACCGTGCTCGAGGATGTCCACGGCCCGGCGGTGTTCTCGCTCTCACGCCAGAACCTGCCGGTATTGGAGTCCGCGCGCGAGAAGGGCGCCGAGGGCGTGGCGCGGGGCGCCTACGTTCTCGAGGAGGCCGACGGCGCCGCGCCGCGCGTTGTCCTCGTGGGCACCGGCTCGGAGGTCTCGCTGTGCCTGGAGGCACGCGAGGCGCTGCAGGGCGACGGCATTCCCACCCGGGTGGTGTCCATGCCGAGCTGGGAGCTGTTCGCCGATCAGCCCGAGAACTACCGAGGGAAGGTTCTGCCCGCCGACGCGCCCAAACTCTCCGTGGAGGCCGGGGTGGCCATGGGCTGGGCGAAGTGGGTTGATGCCTCGGTGTCGCTCGAGCGCTTCGGCGCCTCGGCGCCGGGACCGGAGGTCTACGAGCAGCTCGGGTTCACCGTCGATAGCGTCGTGGACCGTGCCCGCGACCTCCTCGAGGGCCGTGGCATGCCCGGCGCCACTCCAGCGGACGCGGAGCCGACCGGCACGCCACAGGGCTAAGGCGGTAGGGGCGAGGGCTAGTCGCTCGGCCTGGCGGCGGGAGCTGCCGCGCGAGCCCTCGCCGCCTGGCGCGTGAGCGGCGCCTTGCCCCAGCGGGTGTGCTCGCCGTAGTCGAGCAGCGCAGGGAAGTAGCTCGCCGGCGCCGGAGGGCCCGCGCCGGCGAGCAGGCCCCGCGCGCGCTCGTCGCCGAAGCGGGTATGGACGTCGAAGTAGGACGCGAACTGCGCCGCTGGATCGTCGGGCGCCATCGTCCCCGGGGTCGTCAGCCGTGGCGGCTGGCGGTCGAGGGCGCTGCAGGTGCGCTCGATCAGCTCGGAGACCGTCATCGCGTGCTCGCCCGCTACGGCGTGGAACGCTCCGTCCACCTCGGGCTCGAACAGGACGCGCTCGATGACCTCGGCCACGTAGTCGACGGGCACGAGGTCGATGATCCCCTCCGGGTCGGCCGGGACCTCGCTCAGGAGGCCGCGCGCGAAGGCCTGGAGCGGCCAGTAGATCACGTTGAAGGCCGAGGTCCAGCCGCCTTGGGACTCCCCCGCCACGATGCTCGGGCGTACGATCGCGCATGGGAGCTCGGCCGCCGCGCCGGCGACCAGCAGCTCCCCCTCCCACTTCGTCTGCTCGTAGGTGTTGCGAAACCCCTCGCCTGGGCCCGGCTGGTCCTCCGCGAAGCGGCCCGAGAGGCGTCCGCAGACATAGGCGGTCGAGACATGCACCAGCCGCTCGAGCCCGCTGATCTCGCTCGCGAGCTCGAGCACGCTGCGGGTGCCCTCCACGTTGATCTGCCGAGCCTCGTCGAGCGGCAGCGTGAACGAGATCGCGGCGGCGCAGTGGACGACACGGTCGACCTGGGCGCAGAGCGCGCGACGGTCGGCCGCCGCGAGCCCCAGGCCGGGGGCCGTCAGCTCAGCGCGGACGGGGCGCAGCCGGGAGGCCGTGGCGGGCGGGTCGTCGTAGAGCTGGCCGAGCAGCTTTGCCACGCGGTCGTCCGCCTCGCCGGCATCGGCGGCGCGCACCCCGAGGAAGACGTCCGGACCGTCCTCCTGCTCGAGCAGATGAGCGATCAGCTCCATCCCGAGGAAGCCCGTGCCTCCGGTGAGGAAGACCGCGTCGCTCATGCGAGCGGGGTACCCATGGCGTGGTAGCCGCCGTCGACGTGGATGATCTCGCCGGTCACCCCGCGTGATAGGTCGGACAGCAGGTAGCAGATCGTCCCGGCCACCGAGGAGGGATCGTTGACATCCCAACCGAGCGGCGCGCGGGCGCCCCAATCGCCGGCGAGCCGCTCGAAGCCGGGGATGCCGCTGGCGGCGGCCGTCTCGATCGGGCCCGCTGAGACGAGGTTCACGCGTACCCCACGCGGCCCGAGATCGCGGGCCAGGTAACGGGCGACGGCCTCGAGCGCGGCCTTGGCGACCCCCATCCAGTCGTAGACCGGCCACGCCACCGAGGCGTCGAAGTCGAGCCCGACGACGCTGCCGTCGCTCTGCTCGAGTAGCGGGGCGAGCGAGGCGGCGAGCCCCTTGAGGGAGTACGCGCTGGTGGTGAAGGCCTCGACTGCGCTCTCGGGCGGGGTGTCGAGGAACCCGCCGCCGATGGCGTCCGAAGGGGCGAAGGCGATCGCGTGGAGCACGCCGTCGAGCGACCCCCAGCGCGAGCCCAGCTCCTCGGCCACGGTGGCCAGGTCCTCGGGCGCGTTGACGTCGAGCTCGAGCACGTCGGGCTTAGTAGGCAGGCCTCCCGCGGCACGCTCGGTCATCCTGCGCGCGCGGCCAAAGCTCGTCAACACGATCTCGGCCCCCAGCTGCTGGGCCTGCTCGGCGACCGCGTAGGCGATCGAGTGCCTGGTCATCACCCCCGTGATGAGCAGGCGCTTCCCCTCGAGCATCATGTGACTGCCGGAGCTCGGTGCTCGGCGGGCTCGGGGTCGCAGAGGGCTGTAAGCGCTCCGGGGGGCCCAGCCTCCGCGCCGGCGAGGCCGCGATGGCTTGCGACCGCGAGCTTCATGCCGCCTCCAACAGGAGGACGGCGTTGTGCCCTCCGAAGCCGAAGGAGTTGGAGATGGCCCGCAGCGGTCTTCCGTTGCTCTCGAGCGTCCTGGCCGAGCCGGGCACGTAGTCCAGGTCGCAGTCCTCGTCGCGCTCCTCCCAGCCCACCGTGGGCGGGGCGAGGCCCCGGCCCAGCGCGAGCACCGTCACGGCCGCCTCGACGGCACCGGCGGCGCCGAGCAGGTGCCCGACCGACGACTTCAGCGAGGAGACCGGCACCTCGTGGGCCCGCTCCTCGCCGAGCGCGCGCTTGAGCGCCGCGGTCTCCGAGAGGTCGTTGAAGGGGGTCGAGGTCCCGTGCGCGTTGACCCAGTCGATCCCGTCCGGCCCAACCTCAGCGTCCGCCAGCGCCAGCTTGATCGCTCGCGCCGCCCCGTCGCCGGAGGGGTCGGGCGCGGTCAGGTGGTGGGCGTCGGCCGTGGCGCCGTAGCCGGCCACGAAGCCGAGGATCTCCGCGCCGCGCCCCCTTGCCGACTCTACGGACTCGAGCACGAGCGTCGCGGCTCCCTCTCCCATCACGAAGCCGTCGCGGCGGGCGTCGAACGGGCGCGACTCGCCGCTCGGCGAGGTTGCCCCCATACTGGCGAAGGCCGCCTGCGCGAGCGGCGTGATGCCGGCCTCGGCACCACCCGCCAGGCACGCGTCCACGTCACCGCATTGCACCATGCGCAGCGCGACGCCGATCGCGTGAGCTCCCGCAGCGCAAGCGGACACCGTGCCATAGCACTGACCCTTCAGGCCGTGGCGCATCGCGAGCACCCCGGCTGCGGCATTGCCCATCATCAGCGGCACCGCGAGCGGAGAAACCGCCTCGGCCCCGCGGTCGCGCAACAGGTCGTGTTGATCCTCGATCGTGCCGATGCCGCCGATCCCGGTACCCATGATGCAGCCGACGCGCTCGGGATCGATCGTCGGCCCGTCCTCCCAGCCGGCCTGTGCCAACGCCTCACTGGATGCGAGCAGGGCGAGCTGGGTGAAGCGGTCCGCCCGTCGCGCCTCCTTGACCCCGAGTTGCGTGGCCGGGTCGAAGTCCTGGCAGCGCCCGAGTCCCTCCTCGATCGCGGACTCGCCGGCGGACCAGCGCTCGACAAGCGCGTCGGCACCTACGCCGAGCGGCGTCACCGCCCCAATCCCCGTGATGGCGACCCGCGGCGTCACGAGCTGGCGTGCGCCACCACGAAGTCGACCGCATCACCGACGGTCTTCAGCTCCTTCATGTCCTTCTCGGCCATCTTGACGCCGTACTCCTCCTCGACGATCTGCGCGAGCTCGGCGAGGTCGAGCGAGTCGACGTCGAGCGACTCCCAGTCGGCGTCGCGCTTGACCTTGTCGCGCTCGGCGCCAAAGCTCACGAGCGCCTCGGTCAGGCGCTCCTCGATCTGATCCTTGTAGGCTGTCGGCATTGAACTGGTCCTTTCAGGCGGTCAGTCCGCCGTCGACTGTCAGGGTGGTTCCGTTTACGTAGGAGGCCTCCTCGGAGGCCAGGAAGCGCACGCACGCGGCGACCTCCTCCGGCGTGCCGGCCCGCCGCGCGGGGATGACGCGCAAGATCTCGTCGCCGATGCCCTCGGTCAGCTCGGTCTCGACGAGGCCGGGGGCCACGGCGTTGACCGTCACCGACCGCCGGGCCACCTCGGCCGCGACCGTGCCGGTGAAGGCGATCAGGCCGGCCTTCGAGGCCGCGTAGTTGGCCTGGCCGGGGTTTGCCTTCTGGCCGACGATCGAGGCGATGTTGACGATGCGGCCGAAGCGGGCCCTCATCATCCCCTTCAGCGCCCTCCGGGTGAGGCGGAAGGGCGCCGAGAGGTTGGTCTCGAGCACCTGCTCCCAGGCCTCGTCCTCCATCTGCGGCGTGAGCCCGTCGACGCGCATGCCAGCGTTGTTGACGAGCACGAGCACGGGCCCGAAGCGCTCCTCGAGCGGCGGGAAGAGAGCGTCCGCGGCGGCCGGATCGCTGACGTCCGCCGGCAGGGCGAGCGCCTGGCCGCCGCCTTCCTCGAGCTGGCCGACCACCTCCTCCGCCCCGCCGGAGTCGCTGCGGTAGTTGACGCCCACGGCCCAGCCGTCCTCGGCGAGGACACGAGCGATCGCCGCTCCGATCCCGCGCGAGGCGCCGGTCACCAGCGCACAGCCGTCGGGCCTGCCCTTGCTGCCTAGATCGCCCATTCGATGACCCCCGAGCCCCAGGTGAAGCCGGCCGCGAAGGCGGAGACCAAGACGCGCGCCCCGGGACGCAGCTGGCCGCGGCGCTGCGCGTCGGCCAGCGCGATTGGGATGCTCGCCGCCGAGGTGTTGCCATAGCGCGCGATGCAGTTCACCACCCGCTCATCGGGCAACCCGAGCCGCTCACCGACCGCACGGATTATGCGCGCGTTCGCTTGGTGATAGACGAAAAGGTCGATGTCCTCCAGCGCGAGCCCCTCGGCCTCGAGCACCTCCGTGGTGGACTCGGACAGGCGCTCGACGGCAGCGCGGAAGGTGTCCTGGCCGGCCATCTCAACCAGGCGATCTTCGTGCTTGACGGTGATGGACTCCGCCCCAGCACCATCCGAATGTAGGAGGATGCGCCCGATGCGGCCAGGCCCGTCAGCTGTCACCACCACGGCTCCAGCGCCGTCGCCGAACAGCGCGGCCGTGCGCCGGTCGTCGGGATTGAGGAGGCGGCTGCAGAGGTCGGCTCCTATCACGAGGATGGCGTCGGCACGCCCCACCTCTATCTGCGCAGTGGCGAGGGCGAGCCCCGAGACCCATCCGGTGCAAGCCGCCCCGACGTCGATCGCCCCGGCGCTTGCGGTGCCGAGCTGGCTCGCGACGAGCGGCGCGGCGTTGGGGAGCAGCCGGCTCGTGGTGAAGGTACCGACCAGCACCTGGTCGACGTCTGCGGCCTCAATGCCGGCTCGCTGAAGGGCAGCGCGCCCCGCGGCGGCGGCCATCCCCTCTAGCGTCTCGTCGGGCGAGGCGTTCCGGCGCTCCTCCACGCCCGTGCGGGCCACGATCCAGTCCTCCTCCACACCGAGACGCTCGGCGATCGGACCGTTCTCGACCACGCGCTCGGGCAGGGCGACGCCCAGACCGGCAATGCCCGCAGTCCGAAGTCGTGGCTCCGAGGAAGCCTGCAGGGGGGCCGCGTCAGGTGCGAGGGGCCTATGCATTGGCGGCGTCGGTCGGCTGCGAAGTGGCTACCTCGACGTCATCGAGCGTACGCCGCACAAGGCTGCCGAGCACCTTGCCCGGACCCGTCTCGGTGAACCGCCGCCCACCGGCGTCGTAGAGGGCGTTGAGCACCTCCACCCAGCGCACGGGCTCGATGAGCGCCTGGGAAAGGCGCTTCGGCACGTCATCAAACGGGGCGGCCGTCACGCACGAGAACACCGGCGCGCTCGGCTCGCGCAGATCGAACTCGCGCAGGAAGGAGAGGAATGGCTCCACCTTCTCCGCCATCAGCGGGGAGTGGAAGGCGCCGGCCACGGGCAGCCGCTTTACCCGCAGCTCCTGCTCGCGAGCTTCGGCCTCTGCTCCCTCGATGCCAGAGAGTGGCCCGGAGAGCACCACCTGGGCGGGCCCGTTGTCGTTGGCGACGGCCAGGCCGTGGCGCTCGGCGATCGGGGCCGCCTCGTCGCGCCCGGCGCCAATGGCGAGCATGCCGCCCTCGGTCTCGGCCGCGGCGGCGTCCATCAGCCGGCCGCGCTCGGCGACCAGGCGCAGCCCGTCCTCGTCGCTCAGCGCTCCGGCGGCCGCAAGCGCGGTGATCTCTCCCAGCGAATGGCCCGCGTAGAGGTCGGCCTGCGGGCGCCCGAGGCGCTCGAGGCCGGCCAGGGCGGCGCAGTAAATGGCCGGCTGTGCGAAGCGGGTGCTCTCCTCAACGCGGGGGAAGGGGTCTTCACCGACCGCCTCGGCCGCAAGGTCGAGGAGGTCCGGACGCAGGCGCCTCACGGTTTCGGCCATGTCGGGCGCCTGGCTGCCCTGGCCGGGGAATAGGAGGACGAAGTCGCTCATGCCCTCTTCCTAGCCGCCGGGAGCGACGCGAGGCGTGGCTGGGCTATCGGATCTCCTAGATGGGGGTCCATCTGCTCTCCGTTCGCGGCTCCCGAGGGCATCAGCACGAGCACCTCTCACTCCCGCTCGGAGAGCAGAGACCCGACTGGCTCGGCCGACGCGACGACGGCGCCACGGACCGACGGTGACCGCACTCCCGACAGCTGCACTTGCCCTGCGCCTCCCATTCGTTGACGTCGAGCGCCCACTCTATCTCTCCGAAGAGGTAGGCGTATACGCGCCACCGGACCCTTGGGGATCGAGGACGCGCTCGTTCCGGATTGGGAAGCCAGCATGCTTCGTTCGAGGAACTCGCCGGGCGGAGGCGGGTCACGAGGACCCAGTAGCGTAATAGGTCGCGGTGGGTCCGTTTCGACATCCGTTCCCGAGCCCACCGGAGCCTCCGCCTCGGCGCCTCGGCGGCTCGCTGGCCCGGGACATCCACCTGCTGGGTGACCTCCTCGGGGAGGCGATCGAGGAGGACGGCGGCCCGTCCGTGCTCGCGCTTGGGGAGCGGGCCCAATCGCTGGCCCAATCGTTCCGCGCCGGTCACGAGCGAGCCGGCGACGAGCTTGCCGCTCTCGTCGCCGACGTCTCGCTCGATGACGCCGAGGCGCTGATCCGGGCCTTCACGAAGTACTTCCAGCTCGTCAACCTGGCCGAGGACAACGATCGCGTCAGGCGGTTGAGAACGAAGGAGGCGAAGCGGGCGCCCGGTCCCCGGCCGGGGTCGCTGCGTGAGGCGGTTCACACCCTGCGTGACCGCGGCGTCGACGCACGGGGGCTCCAGGAGCTGCTGTCGAGGGCGGAAGTGACGCTCGTGCTGACCGCACACCCGACCGAGGCCCGACGACGGAGGACGGTCGAGAAGCTGATGCGCATCTTCGCGGGCATCCGCGACCTGGACGAGCGGAGCCTGCCGCCCGACGAGGAGCGCGCGACGCGCGAACAGATCGCCGCGGCGATCCAGGAGCTCTGGTACTCGGACGAAACCCGGGCGGTGGCGCCTTCGGTGCGCGACGAGGTGCTCGGCGGACTCGCCTACTTCCACGCGACGCTGGTGCGTGTCGTGCCACTCGTCTATCGGGAGCTCGAGGCAGCCGTCGCCGAGGCCTATCCGGAGGAAGCGATCACAGTTCCCTCGATGCTCTCGTTCGGCTCCTGGATCGGCGGCGACCGCGACGGGAATCCGTATGTTACGGCGGACGTGACGCTCGAGACGCTCGATCTCATGCGAGACGCGTGTCTGGGCTTTCTGGAGGCGCGCGTGGCCCTGCTCGCCCCACGCATGTCGATGTCGCGGCGAGTGACGGGCGACGCGCCACTCCTCGAACCCCTGCTCGCAAACCTCGGAGCCTGCTTCCCCGAGCTCGCCGCCGACATCGAACGACGCCATCCATACGAGCCCTATCGCCAGGCGCTCACTTTCATGGCCGAGCGCCTCGGCGCCACGCGCCGGACCGAGCCGGACGGCTACGCCGGACCGAGCGAGCTGCTCGAGGACCTGCGGCTGCTCGAGCGCTCGCTGCGTGGGCAAGGCCAGCGGCTGCTCGCCTCCGGTGACCTGCGCGACCTGATCCGCCAGGCCGAGGTCTTCGGCTTCCACTTCGCCCGCCTGGACATCCGCGAGCATGCGGATCGCCACCGGGCCACGGTCACCGAGGCGTTCGCCCAGGCGGGGGTCGCCGAGCGCTACGGGGAGCTCGACGAGCCGGATCGCCTCTCCCTGCTCGAGCGAGAGATCGAGGCTAGCCGCCCGCTCGTCCCGAGTGACCTGAGCGGGTTCTCCGATAAGTCGCGGGGTGTCATCGAGACGCTGCGCGCTCTCGCCCACGCCCTGCGCGGTCGGCACGCCGGAGCAGTCCGGAGCTACGTGGTGTCCGGGACGACCGAGCCCTGCGCGCTGTTGGAGCTCCTTCTGCTGATGAAAGAGAGCGGGCTCGCCGCGGTCGGCGGCGAGGCGGCGATGCTCCGGCTCGTGCCGCTCTTTGAGACCGGCGACGCGCTGGCGGGCGCGGCCGAGACGCTGGGCCGGCTCCTGGACGTCCCCGCCTACCGCAGAGCCCTCGCCGCGGTGGACGACACGCAGGAGATCATGATCGGCTACTCCGACTCCAACAAGGATGTCGGCTATCTGGCGTCGAGTTGGGCTGCCTACCGGGCGCAGTCAGAGCTGGCGTCGGTTCTCCACCGGCGGGGAGTCGAGCCGACTTTCTTCCACGGACGCGGCGGGACGGTCGGCCGCGGGGGCGGCCCGAGCAACGAGGCCATACTCGCGCAGCCGCCGGGCACGGTGGGCGGGCGCATCAAGGTCACCGACCAGGGCGAGGTCGTGTCAGCCAAGTACTCGACCACGCAGATAGCCCATCGCGAGCTCGAGCTGCCGGCGAGCGCCGTGCTCCTCTCGACGCTCGACGGGCTGCCGGGGCCGCCTCCGGAGACGCTGCGCTCGTTCGAGGCAGCAATGGCGCAGATGGCCATCCGCTCGATGACGGCGTATCGCGACCTCGTGCACGAGGACCCCGACTTCCTCGCCTTCTTCTACGGCGCCACGCCCGCCACTGAGATCACCCGCCTGCGCCTCGGCTCTCGACCTGCGAAGCGCGGCGAGCGGGCAGGAATCGCGGACCTCCGCGCCATCCCTTGGGTCTTCTCGTGGACCCAGGCCAGGATAATCCTCCCGGGTTGGTACGGCCTGGGCAGCGCTATGACGGCGGGGCGGGAGGACGTCGGCCTGGGCTTCCTCCGTGAGATGCGGCGATCTTGGCCTTTCTTCGCCGCACTGCTCGGCAACGCCGAGATGGCCCTGGCCAAGGCCGACCTCCGCATCGCCGAGCGGTACGCTGCGCTCGTGACCGACGAGGGAGCGCGGGAGCGAATCTGGTCCCGGATCAGGGACGAGTACGGGGGGACGGTGCGCGAGCTGCTGGCCGTTACCGAGCAGGAGCGCCTTCTCGACCGCCACCCTGTCCTTCAGGAGTCGTTGGAGCGGCGCAACCCCTACATCGACCCGCTGTCGTTCATCCAGTCCGAGCTCATGCGGCGGGCCCGGGCCGGCGAGGACGACGAGCAGCTCGCCCGCACGATCTCTCTCGCGATCAACGGGATCGCCGGGGGACTACGGAATACGGGCTGAGCGCGCGATGGCGACTCCAGGGAACTCGGGGCGTGTCGAAGGTGACGCCGATCTGACCCGCGTCGCGATCGTCAACCGCGGCGAGGCTGCGGTCCGCCTGATCCGAGCGGTGCGCGAGCTCAACCTGGAGTTCGGCTGGGGGATGAGGACGATCGCGCTCCACACCGAGGCCGAGCGCCGGGCGATGTTCGTGCGCGAGGCCGATGAGGCTGTGGTCATTGATGCGGGCGGGAACCCAGGCCCCTACCTCGACCACCCCGAGCTCGAGCGGGCGCTGCGCGAGAGCCGAGCCGACGCGGCTTGGGTCGGCTGGGGCTTCGTCGCCGAGGATCCCGCCTTCGCCGAGCTCTGCGCCCGCGTCGGCGTTGCCTTCGTCGGCCCGCCGCCCGACGTCATGCGCCGCCTGGGCGACAAGGTCGGGGCCAAGCAGCTCGCCGAGCAGGCGGGTCTGCCGGTTGCCGCCTGGAGCCGCACGCCGGTGGAGACGGTGGACGCCGCCGTCGAACACGCGCGGGAGATCGGCTATCCAGTCATGATCAAGGCCTCGGCTGGGGGCGGCGGGCGCGGCATCCGCGTGGCCGCGTCCGAGGCCGACGTCGCGCAGGCGTTCGAGGACGCGCGGGCCGAGGCGCTCCGCTCCTTCGCCGATGCGACGATCTTCATCGAGCGCGTGGTCACCGGCGCGCACCACGTCGAGGTCCAGGTCATCGCCGACCATCACGGCACGGTCTGGGCACTGGGTGTGCGCGACTGCTCGATCCAGCGCCGCAACCAGAAGGTGATCGAGGAGTCGAGCTCCCCGGCCCTGAGCGCCGACCAGGAGGGCGAGCTGCGGGCGGCGGCTGTCAAGCTGGCCCGATCGGCCGGCTACCGCAACGCCGGGACCGTCGAGTTTCTGTATCAACCCGATGAGCAGGCCTTCTTCTTCCTCGAGGTAAACCCCCGGCTCCAGGTCGAGCATCCGGTCACGGAGATGACGACCGGGCTCGACCTCGTGAAGCTCCAGCTGCACGTGGCCCGCGGGGGGCGCCTGGAGGGGGAGCCGCCGCCCACATCCGGTCACGCGATCGAGGCCCGGCTCAACGCCGAGGACCCCGAACGGGGCTTCGCCCCCGCCCCCGGGACCGTCGAGCTCCTCAGGCTGCCCTCCGGGCCCGGGGTCAGGGTCGAGACGGGCCTCGCCGAGGGCGAGGCCATTCCCGCCGAGTACGACTCGATGGTCGCCAAGATCATAGGTTGGGGGCAGGACCGCGCGGAGGCGAGAGCGCGGCTCCACCGCGCGCTGGCCGAGACGACCGTGATCGTGCGTGGGGGGACGACGAACAAGTCGTTCCTGCTCGACCTGCTCGACCGCCCGGAAATGATTGCCGGCGCCACCGACACCGGCTGGCTAGACAGCCTCGTCGCCGCGGACGGGCACATCCCCACGCTCCACGGCGACGTTGCCGTGCTCGCTGCAGCCGTCGACACCTACGACGCCGAGCAGGAGTTCGAGCGTCGCGCCTTCTATGCCGCCGCCAGTCGCGGCCGGCCTCAGGCCAGGAACGAGATCGGCCGGACGGTCGAGCTCCGCCATCGCGGGGAGACCTACCGTCTGGCCGTTGCCCAGACGGGCCCGCGTCGCTACACCGTCGAGGCCGACGGCTCGAGCATCGACGTGGAGGTCGAGCCCCTGCGCCGCTTCGCCCGCCGGCTTGCGATCGGTGGCCGAGCGTTCAGAATCGACTCCGTCACCCACGGCCCGGATCACCTCGTGGAGGTCGAGGGGGTCACCCACCGCGTGTCGCAGGACGAAGGGGGCGTCATCCGGGCCCCGGCGCCCGCGCTCGTCGTAACCGTGAGCGTGGCCGCGGGTGACGACGTGGAGGCAGGGGCGCCGGTCGCGGTCCTGGAGGCGATGAAGATGGAGATGACAATCGTGGCCCCGCATGCCGGGAGGGTGCGAGAGGTCACCGTTGCGGCCAGCGCCCACGTCGACGCGGGGGCCCCGCTTTTGAGCGTAGAGCCTCAGGCCGTGGAGGGCGCGGCGGCGCCCGACGCCCAGCGGATCGGCTTCGAGGCGCTGGTAGGTCCCACCGAGCCCGGCGCCCGCCTCCGCGCGCGCGAGCATATGGAAGCGCTGCGCAGCCTGATCATGGGCTTTGACGTGGATGTGGAGGGAGCCCGCCGGCTCGTCGCCGAGTTCGAGCGGGCCCGAGACCAGCTGCCCCCCGACGACCCCGAGGTACTTCACGGCGAGCTCGAGATCCTCACCATCTTCGCCGACCTGGCTGAGCTCTCCCGCAACTGGCCGGCCACGGAGCGGGAGGAGCTGGAAGAGGAGGAGGAAGGCGAACGCGTCCGCAGCCCCCGCGAGCACTTCCGGTCCTACCTCCACTCGCTCGATCTCGAACGCGAGGGTCTGCCCGAGACGTTCCGCGCCAGACTCACACGCGCCCTGGCCCGCTACGGCGTGCACGACCTAGAGCGAGGGCCCGAGCTCGAGGAGGCGGTCTACCGGATCTTCCTCGCCCACCAGCGTGTGCCGTCGCAGGTCCCGGGTGTGATGGCGCTCCTCGACCGGCGCCTCCAGCACGCAGAGGCGCTGCTTGAGCCACTGAAGGACGAGTTGCATGAAACCCTCGACCGGCTGATCGTCGCGGCGCAGCTCCGCCATCCTGTGGTGGGCGAGCTCGCCCGCAGCGTGCGTTTCCGCGTGTTTGACCAGCCCGTCATCGAGGAGGCCCGCGCGCGGGTCCTTGCCGCCGCGCGGCAGCAGCTCGGCTACCTGGCCGCCCATCCCGACGCCCCCGACTACGGCGACCGCATCGACGCCCTCGTGGCAAGCCCGCAGCCGCTCATCCGGCTGCTGGCGGAGCGGATCGGCGGGTGGGAGGACCACGAGCCGATGCTCGAGCTCCTCACCCGCCGCTATTACAAGGTGTATCCGCTCGAGGAGGTGCAGGCGCTCGACCGCGACGGACGGCGGTTTTTCACTGCGCATTACACGCCCGGCGACCGGCGCGTCCACCTGATCACCACGCTCGCCGAGGCCTCGGAGCTGCCCGCCGCGGCCTCGGCCGCCGCCGCGCTCGCTTCCGACGCTCCCGCCTCGCAGGCCGTCGTCGACTTCTACGTTGTTTGGAGCGAGCCCCTGCCCGAGACCGACGCCATGGCCGCCGAGCTTCTGGCAGCCATCGGCGCGGCGGCACTGCCCCCAAAGGTACGACGCGTGGCGGCGGCCGTGAGCAGCCGGGACGACGTTCATTACTTCACCTTCCGGCTGGCCGACGGCGGCTTCCAGGAGGAGCGCGTCGCCCGCGAGCTGCACCCCATGGTCGCGCGGCGTCTCCATCTCTGGCGGCTCTCCAAGTTCGATCTGACGCGGCTGCCGGCCGTCGAGGACGTCCACCTCTTCCACTGCACCGCGCGCGAGAACCCGTCCGACGAGCGCCTCGTGGCGCTCGCTGAGGTGCGCGATCTCACCGCCGCGCGTGACGCGTCCGGCCGGCTCACCGCCCTGCCAGAGCCCGAGCGCGTCTTGGCCGCATGCTTCGACAGCATCCGCCGCGTCCAGGCTCAGCGCCCTCCGAACCGGCGGCTCCACGGGAACCAGGTGCTCCTCTACGTCTGGCCGCCCATAGAGGTGCCACTCGACGAGCTGCGTTCGTTCACCCGGACGCTGGCTCCGATCACCACTGGGCTGGGCCTCGACGAGGTTTCGATCGAGGCACGCGTCCCCGCTCCGCCGGACGGCGAGCTGCGAGACGTGGCCCTGGGCTTCTCCTATCAGCCCGGCACGGGGGTGATGCTCTCGGTTGCCGACCCCCCGACAGATCCCCTGGCGCCCCTCGACGAGTACGCCCAGAAGGTGCTGCGGGCGCGGCGCCGTGGGACGGTGTACCCGTACGAGCTGGTCCCGTTATTGACTCGGGCAGGCGGGACGTTCACCGAGTACGACCTGGACGAGGACGGCCGCTTGGTGCCCGTCGAGCGTCCTTTCGGTGGCAACAGCGCCGGGATCGTGGTCGGCGTCGTGCGTACGGTCACCGATCGCCACCCCGAGGGCATGGTCCGCGTCGCCCTCTTCGGCGACCCGACCAAGGCGCTCGGTGCGATCGCCGAGCCCGAGGCCGTTCGGATCGTGCGTGCACTCGACCTTGCCGAGGAGATGCAGGCGCCGCTCGAGTGGCTCCCCGTGTCGGCCGGGGCGAAGATCTCGATGGACAGTGGCACGGAGAACATGGACTGGGTCTCACGGGTGCTGCGCCGACTGATCACGTTCACGCAGGCAGGGGGCGAGGTCAACGTCGTCGTCGCCGGAATCAACGTCGGCGCCCAGCCCTACTGGAACGCGGAAGCCACGATGCTCCTGCACACCCGCGGCATCCTGGTCATGACGCCCGACAGCGCCATGGTGCTCACCGGTAAGCAGGCGCTCGAGTACTCCGGTGGGGTCTCGGCCGAGGACAACTTCGGAATCGGCGGGTATGACCGGATCATGGGGCCCAACGGCCAGGCTCAGTACTGGGCGGCCGACCTGGTGGCGGCCTGTGAGATCCTCTTCGCCCACTACGAGCATACGTACCTCGCACCCGGCGAGCGCTTCCCCCGGCGGGCGTCGACGACCGATCCGGTCGACCGCGACGTTCGAACGCATCCCCACCGCGTGCCGAACGGCGACTTTCGAACCGTGGGCGACATCTTCTCGGAGGACACGAACCCCGAGCGCAAGAAGCCCTTCGACATCCGCACGGTGATGCGAGCCGTCACCGACCAGGACCACCGGCCACTCGAGCGCTGGGCGGCGATGGCCGGCGCCGAGAGCGCCGTCGTGTTCGACGCCTACTTGGGCGGCTATCCGGTGACGGTGCTCGGCATCGAGTCCCAGTCGCTCCCTCGCAGCGGCTTCTTGCCGGCCGACGGACCTGACCAGTGGACGGCGGGAACGCTGTTCCCGCGGTCGTCGAAGAAGGTGACGCGCGCGATCAACGCCGCCAGCGGCAACCGGCCCGTGGTAGTTGTGGCCAACCTCTCGGGCTTCGACGGCTCGCCCGAGTCTCTGCGCGAGCTACAGCTCGAGTACGGGGCCGAGATCGGCCGCGCTGTGGTCAACTTCGACGGCCCGATCGTCTTCTGCGTCGTCTCTCGGTACCACGGAGGAGCCTTCGTGGTCTTCTCGGGGACGCTCAATGACAACTTGGAAGTGATCGCCGTCGAGGGCTCGTACGCCTCGGTCATCGGCGGCGCTCCAGCGGCCGCTACGGTCTTCGCGCGCGAGGTCAGCGACCGCACCGACTCCGATCCGCGGGTGGCGGGGCTCAAAGCCGGCCTGGACGCGGCAGACGACGACGAGCGGGCCCGGCTCCGAGCCGATCTGGCCGACGTGAGGGCATCGGTGCGCTCGGAGAAGCTCGGCGAGATGGCGGCGGAGTTCGACCGTGTCCACAGCATCGAGCGGGCGCTCAGCGTCGGTTCGATCGACGCCATCATCCCAGCCGCTCGTCTCCGGCCTCACCTCATCGACGCCGTCGAGCGGGGTATCGGGCGGACACTGGAGAAGATCTCCGGATGAGGTCTTCTGCGGCGTGATGGTCGTGGGGATGCGGCGGCGGTCGGTGGCGCGGTGCGCTGGGCGAGTGGTGCGCGTAGGGTCGAGGCGACCGTGAATTGTGAGCGTCTCTCTGCTCTGGATGCGTCCTTTCTTGCCGTGGAGAGTCCTTCCGCGCCGATGCATGTGGGCTGGGTAGCGGTGTTTGACCCGCCGGAGAACGGTTCGCGCCTGGGGTTTGCCGAGCTCTTTGAGCACATCACCGGGCGCCTTGACCGCGCGCCGCGCTATCGCCAGCGTCTGGCTGGGGTGCCGTTCGGGCTCCACGAGCCGATTTGGGTCGACGATGCCGATTTTGACCCCGCTGCTCACTTGCTCCACGCCGCCGGTGAGGATTTGACCGCGCTGGTTGACACCATCCTCTCCTCTCCGCTGGCGCGTGACCGGCCGCTGTGGGAGATGTGGATCGCTGACGCGCTACCCGAGGGAGGCCTTGCGCTGGTTGGCAAGATGCACCACTGCATGGTCGACGGGGTGGCCGTTGCCCAGCTCGGCGAGCTTCTTCTCGATTCCAAGCCCGATGTCTCAGACGAGGCGAGTCCGGAGGAGGCGGGTAGGTGGTCCCCGGCTCGCGCTCCTTCGCGCGGTGGGCGGCTTGCGCGGGCCCTGGTGGACCGCGTCGCCGACGGTGCCGCCCTCGCGCTCGCGCCGCTGCGGCTGGCAAGCTCTCCGTCGCGCGTACGCGGGCTCCCTGGCGCTGTGGGTGCCGGTGCGCGCACGCTGGCGCATACCCTTCTGCCTCCCGCACCCAGCTCGCCGTTGAACCGTCCCGGATCCGCCGAGCGCCACCATGTTCGCGTCACGCTCCCCGTCGCCGACCTGCGTGCGCTCAGGCGCCGCTTCGGCGTCACCCCCAACGACGTAGTGCTCGCGGCTTGCGCCGGCGCGCTGCGCCGCTTCGCCGAGCGTCGCGGCGAGGCGCCGCAGCGCTTGAAGGTCATGGTCCCCGCCGACGTGCGCTCGCAGACCGACTCGGCGGGGACCGGCAACCGCATCTCCTTTTTGTTCATCGATCTGCCCTGCGACGAGCCGGACCCCGTCGCGCGCCTGAACAGCATCCACCGCGCCACCGCACAACGCGAGCGCGACGGCGAGGCCAAAGACCTAGACGCCGCGTTAGGGGCCTTCGCGCTCACACCAGGCCCAGTCCACCGGGCACTAGCGCACATATTCGCGCACCCACGGCTTTTCAACCTCACGATCTCCACGATGGCGGGCCCGGCCGGGCCACGCTACCTGCGCGGCGCGCGGCTACGCGAGGCCTACTCCGCCGTACCCCTCGCCGCCCGCCATGCCCTCTCGATCGGGATCGTCACCGTCGCCGGACAAGCCTGCTTTAGCATCTACGCCGACGCGCTCACCCTACCCCAAACCGACGAGCTCGGCCGCGACCTATACCACGCGCGCGACGAACTGCTCGCCACACAACGGTAGCGGCCTCCAGACGCGCCGGCCTGCCACCAGTCGGACGTCCTCACCCTGCTCGCGTCGTCGAATCTCACAGCGGGCGCACGACGATCGTGCCCTCCGGACACCTACGCCGCGGCACCCGCCTGATCGCTCTACAGACGCGGATCGCCACGGCGCTCGTCGGATACTCGATTAGACCGAGGAGGTCTGGATGTCGAGGGTCGCGGAGGGTCGGATGGAGGAAGGTGGGGAGGGTCGCTTCAGTGCGCGTAGCGACGAGCCGGAGGCGAGGAGCGAAGTGCGCTGGGGCGCGCGTCGTAAGGAAGGGATCGTGTTGCGGTTGCTGCGCGGCGAGTGGTTGGATCTGCTGGCGCGCGAGAGCGGCCAGCCGGCGGGGCGGATCGCTGGCTGGCGTGAGGAGTTTTTGGCCGCTGGTCGCGAGGGGCTGAAGTCGCGGCCGGTCGCAGTCGAGGACGTCTTGCTGGGTGAGGCGCAGCGCAAGGTCGGTGAGCTCTCGATGCAGGTCGACATCCTCAACGCGTTGTTGGAGCGCAAGGGGGGCCCTCCGTCGCCGAGGCGCTGCAGGTGAGCGAGCAGCTGCCCGCAGCACTGCTGGTGGTGTGCCGGGCGGCAGGCGTGTCCCGTTCGGCGGCGTGGGAGGCGCGCCGCCGGCGGGGCACCTCGGGGCCGGCGCGCCGGCGACCAGGCCCGATCGGAGCGATGGGCGACACAGAGCTGTTGGCAGAGATCCGTGGCGTGCTGGCTGACAGCCCGTTCGTCGGCGAGGGCCACCGCAAGGTGTGGGCGCGGCTGCGCCGCCAACGCGGCGTCTACACGTCGCGCAAGCGGGTCCTGCGCCTGACCCGAGAGGCCGGGCTGCTGGCACCCACCGCCCAGGTGCGCAGGCGCGCCGCCCGGCTGCACGACGCCAAGATCACCGTGGAGGTGCCCGACACGCTGTGGGCCACCGACGCCACCGAAGGATGGAGCGCAGAGGGCCGCAGCGCAGTGTTCGCGATCATCGACCACGCCTCCGGCGAGGTATGGACCGACGCGTCGCTGCGGATGGACCGCTGGGCGGCCGCCGACCTGCTGCGCGAGGTGACCACCGAGCGCTTCGGGTCGGTGCAGCGGGTGGTCGCCGCCGGGCTGGCGCTGCGCTACGACGGCGGCCCGTGCTTTGGCTCTGAGCACTACCAGGCCGAGATCGATCACCTCGGGATCGCCCGCAGCCCGGCCTACCACTACCAGCCCGAGACCAACGGCTGCGTCGAACGATTCATAAGCACCCTCAAAGAGCAGGTGCTCTGGATCGAGCGCTTCGACACCCACGAAGCTCTACGCGCCCGCGTGCGGGAGTTCGCGCGCACCTACAACCAGTCGTGGCTGCTTGAACGCCACGGCTACCGCACCCCCATCGAGGCACACGAGTGGAGTGTCTTGTAAATACGTGAGGTTTTATGGTAGGGTGGTTTATGCGCTGTGCTACTGCTGCTATGCCGCTGGCTGAAGGTCAGCGAGAAGTGCTTGAGAAGCTCTCTCGGTCACAGACCGCGAAGCACCGCGACGTGCAACGAG
>JAABUJ010002007.1_pt1 | contig 26967 bp, 22 predicted proteins | sample 5559131 | NCBI WGS metagenome assembly JAABUJ01 (sample SAMN10711875, study PRJNA513366) | rock metagenome | isolation source: Antarctica rocks | place: Antarctica: Victoria Land, Mt New Zealand nord | collected 2016-01-07
ACACTGTGGTTGTGAAGTAATTACAGTATTTATGTGTTTTAAGGATTTTGAGCTTTCAAAAAAAAGTGGTCTTTTTCTTTTTTTGTGAGCGTTCTGCGTGGCCCAGAATTACCACCGGCACTGTAAGCGCTCCCGATGCGGCACCAGTACGCTTCTTCCATTTTCACTTTGCACTTCTCTCTGACCACCCTGATGTGAACAAGATCTACACCCGCAGTCGATTTCTTCAGATTCACATAAAGCGGGAATGCATTCTTGCATACAGCCCAACACGTATGTTGCTCTCCGACTACCTTCAGAGACTGTGAAGATTCTGAAGCTTGTGCCAAATACGTACGTGATATAGCTTGAGTGAGCGTCCGAAAATCTGCTACCCACTTTCTGCTTGTTCATTACTCATTCTGCTTGTGTAGTATAGTTTCAATTGGTAAATATGGCTCGTTCCCTACCAACCAGATCCTTGGCCGGCCATACAATCTTACGTTCGAGATTCTGGATAAAGATGAGGGTAAACTTCAGGGCAAGCTACGAATGGTACCGGCGGCAGAGTTGAACGCAGAAGTGCTCGATGAGGGTGGCTCTACACCTGCTGAATCTTCTACGCCGGATAGGGTCATTGACCGAGGAGATGGGGTGGATTACGATATGACAGGACAAGGCGGGGAGGTGTCTATGCGCTCAAACAGGGAGACTATTGATGACTCGACACGGCAGACAATGTCTATGGACGAAATTGAAGCGCTGAAGAAGGAGGGAACGGGTGCCGGCAAGGACCTTGTCACGAAGATACTGCTCTCTCACTCGGCACTGGATCAAAAGACAGCGTATTCCTTAGCAAAATATACGCTCCGGAAGACAAGGAAGTACCTGCGTAGGTTTACGGTGTTACCATTAGATGTGCCAACGTTAGCGAGTTGGATCATATCTGAAAGAGAGCCAGCGAAGGTGCTAGATTTGAATGAAGAGATGCTGGCATTGATCGGGAGCTGGGCCAACGTACACTACAGCTGCGACGACGAATTGGTCCATGGTGACGAAGAATCAGAAAACCAAGGATCTGGTAGATGGCTGGTGGTCGATGAGACTGGCGGACTGGTTGTGGCATCTTTAGCTGAGAAAATGGGGGTTTTATATCCATACGAAGATGAAGAGGAAGAAGAAGAGGAGAAACTCAACACGGATCCTAAATCAATGATAGAGCAGACTAACTCAGATGCGGAGTCCGTCGAGATTATAGTGGTAGCTTCTGAGAACACAGTGCCCCCAGGCCATGCTATCAGAGCTATGTCAGCCAGAAGCAATTCCCTTACGCTAATCCATGCCAACGCCCAACCAAATACGTCACTCCTCAGCCACTTCCTCTTCGATAGCTCAAACCCTACATCGAAACATCCACTTTACCGTCACTTAAGAACCCTTTCTTGGCTACAATTACTCTCGCCTGGCGAAGACGTGGGGTATGCGGAGCCTGAATTTGTCAGCAAGGAAGCCCTTAAGACATGGAAAAGTGGCAAACGAGGGACATATTTTCGTAAACGCCGGCGTTGGGAGCGTACAAAGTCCGTCGTGGACGAGACGCGAGCAGGCGGCTTTGATGGCCTAGTCGTTGCATCAGCTATGAACCCGACAACGATATTGCAGCACACCGTCCCTCTTCTTCGTGGCGCCGCGCAAGTGGTCGTTTACTCGCCCACCATCGAGGCCCTCGTGGAACTCGCGGACCATTACTCCACAGCCAGGCGTGCTGCTTTCGTCGCCAACCGACCCGATCCGAGTGACCTCCCCAACGAAGACTTCCGCCTTGACCCAACACTGCTGCTTGCACCAACCATACATACGGCTAGAGTCAAACCCTGGCAGGTCCTACCGGGGAGAACACACCCGCTTATGACGGGACGCGGAGGGTCTGAATGCTATCTGTTTACTGCGACTCGGGTGCTACCGGCTGAGGGGAAGGTAGAAGCAAGGGGAAAGTTCAAAAGAAGGAAGATTGATAAAGAAACACCGGGCGATCAATCAGCCCCGGACGCTTCATAGCTAGAACTCCGGGAGGCCGTGGTAGGCCGCGATGCACCCGAATATGTCACATAACAAGTCAACCGTAGAACCATTCGGTTGACAGAGCTTGCTTTATTAAACCTTGGAAGCGTGACTGCACACATGTAACTTAGAGAGACTTCCCCATGAACTTCCGCTTCGTGAAGCTCAACCACCACTATTCAAAGAGTCAGACTCCATTGACACAGAACTTATGAGCACGAGGGCTACCTTTGATGGAACATTCCCTCCAGCGTAGATCCTTGTTAGCAACCTGATCGCCAGCTCCTGCCGTACTTGCGAGATGTATCTAGAACTTTGTTGGCTCTTGATGTCTCCAAGTGCAGAGATAAGGCCGAAGACTTACTGCCTCAAAGTCTCCGCGTCCTGCCTATCCCTCGGCGCCTCGAATGCCTGGTTCAACGGAAAGCTTGCGTCCCCCGGTATGGCGAACTGGTCCAGCGCCGTATTCATAAGAGCCTGCAATCCAACCCAACATTTATCAATGTTTTAGCAAATCATAAACACAATCTTCAGCGCAGGGCAGATCGCACCTTCTCAGCGTCCCTTTGCCCCATGCTACTCCTGATCTTACCCAGACACTCGCTGACGAACAAGATGCCGTAAATCAGCAACCGATCCGCCGGCCCTTTGATCTCGAAGTTGCGGAAGAAGGTGTTGGCGCGGAAGAGGCTGAGCACCTCGTCCAGGGGGTCGTAGGACTCGCTGTCCGGATCGATGGTGAGGTCATTTGTGCCGGCAGGGAGTTGGGGGAGCGTGTAGGCGGGACCCCGGGTTCGAGTTCTGAGGGGTAGGAGTGCGAAGTTGCCTGTGAGAGGTGGTGATGTATTAGTAGTGAGGTTGATGCGACGGATGGTGGGGGAGGTGGAGTGATACCGATTACGCGGACGTCTTGGTCTTGCAGGAAGATGGAGTGATATGCCTGACAGGTCAGTATAGAACATCACATCGATCTTATCGGAGAAAGTTTTACCGGCATGGTGAAGTACAAGTTCTTTGGGATGCTTTAAGTGTGGCTCTTGATATGGTCTGTCAACTGGGCATCATAGGGCTGAACTAAATATGGTTAGCGGCAGCGGGCTGTCAGGGGAAGTTCCGGAGCTCTTTACGCGCTCCGCGATCGCGTAATGGGTCCGCGTTTGCCCAGATAAACGAGGAGTTAGCGTAGATGTCAACCATTGAGCCAGAATTCAATGACAGAACAGCTACAATTCTGTCGGCGAAAACGTCATATTGTTGTTGCTAAGCCAGCCTAGATCTCACTATATCCGCCCAACATGTCAGACTTCGAGGATGAAATGGACGTGGATGCGCCGCCGGTCAAGGAATCCATCATGTTCAGCTCAGACAACACCAATGCAAAAGGGAAGAGAACCGCGGCGAACCTACCCGTAGAAGCAGAGGATAGCCTACCATGGTAAGCATACATAACATTCATCAGTCACAATATCCCGCTCCATAGCTGACAGTCGGCGGCAAGGGTAGAGAAGTACAGACCAGATACTCTCGAAGATGTATCGGGCCACCAGGACATTTTAGCCACAATCAACAAGTTCATTGACTCAAATGTCAGTATGTGGAACATATATTTGGTACTCGTCTGAAGCTGACCGTATCAGCGACTGCCACATCTCCTCCTTTATGGCCCACCAGGCACCGGCAAGAGCCTCTTTCCTGGCGAGGGCCGCAGGCCCGAGTCAGAAAAGAGTCATGTGTACTGACGTGTTTCTTTTCAGGTAAAACATCTACAATATTAGCCCTGGCGAGGCGAATCTATGGCAATAAAAACATGCGGCAAATGGTTCTGGAGCTCAACGCTAGCGATGATAGAGGAATTGACGTGGTTCGAGAACAGATCAAGACCTTTGCAAGTACGACGTCGTCCCACAAGAGGCATCGAGACTAGAGCTTGTCCATCGCGCTGCATCACTGACGGATTTGTTCCTTTCAAGGCACCAAACAGATCTTCTCTGCCCCGCCGAAACCGGGGGACTTCCAAGTCCTCGGCAACTACAAACTCATCATCCTCGACGAAGCGGATGCCATGACTTCCACCGCACAAATGGCGCTCCGTCGCATCATGGAGAAGTATACCGCCAACACCCGCTTTTGCATCATCGCCAACTATACACATAAACTCTCACCAGCGCTTCTATCGAGATGTACACGATTCAGATTCAGCCCGTTGAAAGAAGTGGACATCAGAGTGTTAGTTGACCATGTGATAGAGCAAGAGGGGGTCAGGATAGAAGAGGAGGCGGTGCAGAGTTTGGTCCGGTTGAGTAAAGGGGACATGAGAAGAGCTCTCAATGTTCTACAAGCGTGTCATGCAAGCAGTACGTCTTCTGACCTAGCTTTGTTGGCCGAGGGAGCCTAATGATAGAGCAAGGTACGCCGCTCCATGTGAAGGGGCAGCCGAAGCCGGATCCGTCAAAGATCAAACGAGACCTCATCACCAATGACACCATATACGACTGCATAGCCGCCCCTCACCCAGCAGATATCCAGATAATTCTCGACACCGTCCTTTCCACCTCCGACGTCACATCGTGCCTGAACACTATCAACACGCTCAAATCGAACAAGGGACTGGCGTTGGCGGATATTCTGACCGCCCTAGGAGAGGAGCTAGCAAAGCTGGAAGTACCGCCGCAGACGAGGGTGACGTGGTTGGAGGGACTGGCGGAGGTCGAGTATAGGTTAAGTGGAGGAGGTGGAGAAGTAGTACAGACAGGGGGTGTGGTGGGGGTTGTGAGGAATGGGGTGGAGTTGATGGAACACGGGGGAACACGGTGATGCGGCATGAACTTTGAACTACTACAACGGGCTCATCATAAGACTAGTCTATGAAAATATAAACTGAAAATCTGACAATCAAGAATAGAAATGGAGGAAACCTACTCATAAACTCAAGGGGCCTCTGCAACGACACACAGCGCCAGCGTGATTAGTAAGCACTCAAGACATCGCCAGTCCGGTACTTGTAGATCAAACATCTCAACTGGACAGAATTTCCCCTTACACGCCATGAGCTCTCTATACAACCTCGAACCGCAGCCAACAGCCAAAGTCCTCCTCCAAACCACCTCCGGCGACATCGAGCTCGAGCTCTTCGCCAAACAAACGCCACTCACTTCGCGCAACTTCCTACAACTATGTCTCGACGGCTACTACACGAACACGATCTTCCACCGGCTGGTGCCGGGCTTCGTCATCCAAGGCGGGGACCCGACGGGCACGGGTTCCGGCGGCGAAGCCATCTACGATGGCGGCCTGTTCGCGGACGAGTTCCACAGCCGGCTGAAATTCAACCGGCGCGGCCTGCTGGGCATGGCCAACACGGGGCGCAAGGACGACAACGGCAGCCAGTTCTTCTTGACGTTGGGCAAGACGGAGGAGTTGAACGGCAGGAATACGTTGTTCGGCCGCGTGGCGGGCGAGACGATCTATAATCTGATGAGGATGGGCGAGGCGGAGGTGGAGGGGAACGAGAGGCCGCTGTATCCGACAAGGGTTACGGGGGCGGAGGTGTTGGTCAATCCATTCGAGGATATGGTGAGAAGAGAGTATACGGCGAAGCCTGCTTCTTCTGTGGTGGAGGGTAAGGGGGAGGCGAAGAAAAAGCCGAAGAAGCGGGCTGCGAAGACGTTGCTTAGTTTTGGTGGTGAGGAGGAGGAGGGGGGGGAGGATATGTCTCCGAATCCGATCGCGAAGAAAGCGAAATTCAACACGAAGCTCGTCGTCGCCGACGATGAGAAGCCCAATGGAACGATATCCACCAACAACGACGTGGCCACTAAGTTCCGACCGAACAAGCCACAGACATCGCGCAATGGCCACACCTCGAGCTCTCCATCCCCTCCTCACCCACCCCAACACCAACCACGCAAGCCCTCCCCAAGCACCCAGCTTCCCATCCGCAACCCCGAGATCCCATCCCGCTCCCGCTCCCGCTCCCCCTCCACCTCTCCCGACCCCGAACCACTCACCAAAGTCTCCTCCCTCCTCACGCAAACAAACGCGCAAATCGCCTCCCTCAAAGCCTCCATGAAACGCACCGTCACCAACTCCGCCCCGACAGCATCCCCACATCGAAAGTCCGCCCTCGAGGCAATGATCCCCGCCGGCTCCACGCGCGGGCGCAAACGCAAGGCCGGCGCTCACGGCGGCAGCACCGCGGAGAACGACCGTGCCGCGCTGGCCATCTTGACCGCCTTCAGAGAGAAGCTCGATCGCGCCACGCCGGAAGCGAAGGCCGCGCCGAGGGAGGACGACGGCCGGGACGTGAATGGATCTGGCGTCAATGGGCGCGATGGCGCCGGTCGCGGTGCAGATGGAGGAGCTGAAGCGGGAGTGGAAGTGGGAGAGGGAGATGGAGTGGAAGAGGAAGCGCACCTCTGCGACCTGCACTTCATCGCCAACTGCCAGTCCTGCCGGTCCTGGGATACGCACGCGCTCGACTCGGGTGGGAAGGCTGAGAAGGGCGAGGATATGGATGATGGGGGCTGGATGTCGCATGCGCTGAGCTTCGAGAAGGATCGCTTGGGGAAGGATCTGACTTGGCGGCGGAAACATGAGGAGGAGTTGGTTGTCATCGATCCGAGGGAGAAGGGGAGGGAGATCATGGAGGAGGGACGTAGGGCGAGGAAGGGTGGTGGTGGGAGGGGGTAGGTGGTTTGCATGGGTTGGAGTGCGCTTGGCTGCTTTTTACGGCCAGGTACATCATCATCATAATCGGGGTCCTCGTCGCCGGTAAAATGCGCTTGTGGATGGGTTCTGGCTAGACGATTTCAAGCTCAATCTAGATTGGGATCAATGAGAAAGCTGACTACTCCATAACCTTAGCCCTTCCAGACCCGGTATGTGAAAAGGCCACATCATCATGAGCTCTATGGCAGAAGATCTGCGTGAAATCCACCTCCCACCGCTAATGAGGAGACTAACTCCAGGGAAAATGCACAACAACGCAGACGCTGCCTTCCCATATCTACCACATTTCACATCCATATCCATGTCCCAGGTTTCCGCTCACCAAAGCGCGCCATGCCTGCCTGCCTCCCTCCATGCCCATGACCGACGCCAAACCCAAATGCGTTCTAGAGCTATCCTCAATTCAGTTCCGCCGACGCCTCTTACTCGGACTCGCACTTTCATCCTGCATCGCGTCGTCCGCCGTGTTGGCCGGACTCGTCGCCTCGCTGCTGTTGACGGTCTCCAGTATCCGACCGATGCCATCGCCCGCGTTGCCTTCGCCGACGCCATTCGGCCCGGCGCCGAGGTCGTCGAAGCTGAATTCGATCCCAGCGTCATTGAGGTGGTTGTTGTTACTGTTACCGCTGTTGTTCAAATCGAGATCGAAACTGCCGGCGCCATTGTCACTACCTTGATCCGTAAAATAATCGCCGCTGTTGAAGATCTGATCGAAATCCAGCAGGCCGGCGTCTCCGTGCTCGCCACTCTGGCCGCCGTAGTATTGATCGCCGGACAGGCCGGGGATGGAGCCGCTCGGACTGAGGGGCTGCAAGATGGTGGTGAGGTTGTGGACCTTGGAGTCTTGTTCGGCCTGGAGTTTGGCGAGCTTGTCGAGTTCGTCGCGGGACTTGTGCCACAGTTGCATACTCGGCATCTGCGGCGGGCTGGGCGAGGTGAGCGCGTTGTTGCTGCCGCTTTGAGCGTTGTTGGTCCCGTTGGCGATCAGCTTCAGGACGTCGGCCCGTTCGCCTTGGGTAAGGGGGGAATTGCCGTTGGAGTTTTCGAAGTGTGATAGGGCGGCGGGGAAATCCATTGAGCCTCCCAGCGTGTTGTTGTTGTTGGCGTTGGCATTGTTGATCATGGCCATAATGTCTGCTTCCGGTATTTGTCTTAGATCATCTTGTGGGGTATGGAGTTGAACTTGTGTACTTGAGGAAGTTTGGGTAGCCCCCAATTGCGCTCGTGGCCTAGTCTGATCCCGGTAGTATTGAGTCTGTTCCGCGAGATTTCTTGATTGTGGCTGTGGCTGTGGCTGTGGACTTGATGCAGATGCAGCCGGTGAAGTGGTAGATGCACGACCGTCCTGACTCCCATGATCTGATATGGGAGCTGCTTTGAGGAGCAAGGGCTGCTTCCGAAACGGTCTTTGCGGCTCAGTCGGCTCCTGATTGCCAAAGTCGGCGATGTCGACTATGTTGCCTTGTCCCTGATTGTCATGGGGTATAGCTCCAGCAAACATGTTTGTGAAATTCTGGCCCCGTTGACCTTCCAGACTTCGGTTGTACACAGTCGCAAGGAAGGTCAGGATCGCGTTGATAGAGCTCTCATGCCGGTCATGTAATGATTGGAAAGCGGCTGCCTGGCCATAAAGCTGTTCATGCTCCCTCCTAATCTTATTGATAGCACCAGAAATGACCTGCTGCTGATGTCGTATCGCCTGTAACTCTTGGTGGACTGCCGAGAGTTGCTCTTGTGGAAGACTGCCGACACCTTGACTAATTAACAGTGGAGTTCGCCCAGCCCTCCCACCCTCGGCCCGATGCTGCCCACTGTCCCCCGTAGCCATATTCAATGGTGCAGGACTACCAGCATCAAAGATTTCATCCCCTTCATCCTCCAGAACACCATCTCGGTCTTCCGTTTTGACTCTCCCTCCCCCCTTTCCCGTCCCTTTCACTCCCGGGCCAAGGGGATTTTTGGGCTTTTGAATCAACCATAGCAGGTCTGGATGTCCGCGCTTGAAGTATGGATTGTAATATTCGCTGGGACTCTTGTTCTTCCGCTCACTTGCTCGCATTGAGTTGTCGGAGAGCCCTACCTTTTTGTGGAAGCCATACATGTTGAGCTGCCGGACGAATGAGGCGTAGTTGTTATGCTTGAAGAGTTCGGGTATGAGTGTTCTCGCAAACTCGTCTTCGTCCAGAACGATAAACGAGTCGCCTTTATCTGACCATCGTATCAAGTCTGTGTTTCTTGATTCGTCTAGGAAACTGGATGAAGGTCTAGTTAGCGCAACGCAACGCCAGTGTAGAAAGATAAACCTACCTGCTCAACTTCTGCACAAAAGGAGGGATGGGTTTTCTCTTGGCCTGAGCATCTCTCTTCGCGATCAATGCTTTTTGCTCCAAGTCCTCGTCATTGTTCGCCCAGCCATCAGTCGAGGACGGTGTCGTGACATCACCCAATCCCAGCCATTGATCACTGCTTGTATCGTTTATCGTCCGTCCTCTAGCGACTAACTGCTGGTTCGGAGGTCGTCGTGCGATTTGATTAGACTGGGAGGCTGATATCCCCTGGGGTTGACTTAAGCCTGCGTAGATGCTGGGAGTATAAGTTGCCGTAGGGTCGGGGTAGGCTGACGTCTCATTTACCGGGAGGTTATGTCCCCATCTGAAAAACTGATCATTGGATAGCTGAGGTGACTTGGATGGAAAGTCCATCGACTGTTCTTGGATCAGCGGCGAGGCTCCGGGGGCTGGTCGCTTCCGAGTGCCAGCCTGGGGCATAACTGTCGACGATGATGTGTGGACGGAGTGTTTATCGTCAGTAGTGAATCTAATAGTCTGAACGCTGGTGTCGATTTGTTCCTGGTAACCGCTGTTTGAAATTCCTGCCAGCCCGCAGCCCTCGGGCTTGTACTGGAGCTTGATAGATTTCAACAGCAGGTATCTCCGCAGTCAAGCTCGCACTTTCTGGGAGGGTTAGGAAAGAGCGGCGGTGTATACAGGAGAATAGGCGGCAGGCAGACGATTTAACGTGCCAGATCGGAGCGGGCGCACTTGAGGAGAATGTGTTCGACAATGGATGGCGGTATGAGGATGTTCCGGATTAATCTATTGTTCCAGGCCCCAAAGTGAGACTGTCGGCCTGTATAAAGGAGTATTGTCCGTCCTGAATTACAATGATTCGGGAAGCCACAGATTGGGTTGAGAAGCGCTCCTGGCCTGCAATTGTTCGATGGTTGTTGATGACAGAGCGTACATGTACGAGGGCATATCGTCAATCGATGTGTTACCTGCGCGAAAGAAAGACTGCTAGAGAGTCATGCTAGGCTTCATCAGTTACATATGGTGACATGGTGTTCATTGATGCAACACATTGGCAAAGGGTTGATGTCAATTAGTCAAGGTCTCGCTCACAGACACTGTTCCTTACCTTACACAACTTTATGGTACTTCCAGCACTTCGTCATCCCTTGATTATTTTTACCTTGAAGGCATTGTGGTAGCTTAGTCAGCGCTTCTACCTTAAAGGTTACCTTAAGGTACTTATCTTATCCCGTATATCTTTCGGTCATTCGTGGCAGTCCCAATTCTTTCAGATGTGACATCTTTGGTCTCACTTGACAGACCAAGCTGTTGCGCTTGGCCTTTTCTGCATCCTCAAAGAGTGCTTTGATCTGTGAAAGAAGTCCAAGGCGCTGATGGTGCTGGTGTTCGTGTTCTATCTTACCGATTCTAGATCTGGGTTGTCTGGGTTGACTTCAGTCATTCGTTGTATCAATTCCAGCACGACCAGGATATTTCCATATAAGTTATCACTGGTTCCTAAAGCTCAGTTCCTGTAGTCGTTTCGAATTTCCGTACCCACATCTTCTGTCCATCATGTCTCAAAGCTCTAAGAATGCTTTGATGGCTGGTTTAGCAAGGTAAGTGACCATGTATCGCGATGTGGGATGATAACTACTAAGCTTGAGCAGCGTCTACGACTCCACAAAGTATTCCGACTTGACCATTCGCTGCCGGGACCGTGATTTTAAAGTCCACCGTGCCGTGGTCTGTCCGCGTTCCACATTCTTCGCTGCTGCTTGCGACGGATGCTTCAAGGTATGTTATAGCCCTCCTTGCCATGATGTACTCACATCTGGAGTAGCAAGAAGAGCAATCGCAGTGCGGAGTACATGACCCGGCAACAGACTCTGATTGCCTTGCCGTTAGCGACTGTTGTATTGATTATGCACCACAGGAAGCGGCATCCAGGGAAATACCCCTCCCAGATGATGATCCCATCGTCGTTGAAAAGATGATAGGGTATCTTTACAAGCTTGATTACTCCGACGCACCGCTAGACTGTGGCGGACACCCTGCCCTTCTCATAGATGCTCAAGTCTACACCATTGCCGAAAAATACAACATTCCCAGTCTCAAGGTTCTTGCCCGGGAGAAGTTTGACGGGACGGTCGATAAGGGGTGGGAGGACGATGGCTTTCCTTTGGCGATCAGAGAGATATACACTTCAACGCCTGATTCGGACCGCGGCTTAAGAGATATTGTTCGCAAAGTTGTGAGAGAGAATGTGAAAGCGCTCTTGTGCCGACCAGATATGAAAGCTTTGATGTTAGAAGTCAACGAATTCACGGTGGATACGTTGGATGCGGTGGTGAAGGCTTATGTAAAGTCCTGAGCCCAATCAAGAAGATTTCTTGAAGTAGCATCAGTGTGGTTATCAGCAGCTATAAAAGAAAGCGGCTTTCCACTTAATAATAATGATCATAATATTACTCTTTACGAATGGTTCAAACCAATGAGGCTGTGTCTGCTTTTGCCGTAACTTCCTACCTGCTGACTCATCCGTTTATATCCTCGTGCTGGGTAACTTTAGGTAAACGATCGTACATCACTGACGCACAATAGACGATAGCAGCTGCTTGATTACAATCGTCAAGAAGAAAGAGTCTGAATACAACACTGTGGCTCGTCCCACAAGAGGTCTTAACCCGGACCGCAATACGACTTACCACACGGCAAATTGGAGTCTAATAGAGAGGCCCCTTACAAACGATGGTACAAGCTCCGCTGTCATTTGTAGCGGTTGGACTTGTCCTTGACGAATCTTCGACAGCTGGAATGTTGGAAAATGAGAGGGATGCTGATGATCCACTCAACAAGAGCCGGACTATCCGTGCCACAATCCGTGGCTCGGCTTCTAAGCCCTATCATTCCCGTCTTCCATCTTAAGCCAAGCCCGGTATGAGTCACGTGCGACTTACAAACGGCGCTACCGGCTACTAGCCCGGGCCGTTCTTCAATGAAGAACGCGATCCCGAAATCACAACAACATCGCCTCATTCTCATTCACCCCACGACGATAAGACCCAAAACTCCACAACGCCACGACTTTCCAACCTCGCCATTACCATCATCGCAATCGCATTCAACCGTTTGATACTTCGAAAACGACATCGAACCCATCAGCCTCGATAACGCATAAATGGCAGGTGGTAAAGGCAAATCCACGGGTGGAAAGGCGGGACCGAAGGAAACGACGGGCAAGAGTCAAACGTCGCACAGCGCAAAGGCTGGATTACAGGTCGGTGAACACTCTCTACTTGCGTTCCCCTTATCCCAGACTACTTGCGATCACGTCACGAGGAGGCTGGCATGGGCGCGTCACTGACTTCGTGATAACGCCGTTCGAGTTACACACCTCGGCGTTGGAAAGGTCTTTGATTATCATTTAATTCGCAGAAACATCTGCTCTAGTCATCACACGTACAGACAACTGTATCATTTCGCTTCCCAGATTGGGCCTTTTACGTTCCGTGGCGTATTACATCACTACCTCATCATCAAGCACAGTCTCTCACATATGCTCAAACTATAATATTGACAGTAATGATCTATAGTTCCCCTGCGGTCGTGTCAAACGCTTTCTCCGGAATAACACTCAGAACAAGATGCGCGTCGGCGCCAAAGGTACGAAACCCTCCCATTCCCCTTTGACCGGAACCAAGACCACCACTAACTTTAAAGCAGCCGCAGTATACGTTACCGCTGTGCTCGAGTACCTCACGGCCGAAGTGCTCGAACTAGCCGGCAACGCGGCCAAAGACCTTAAAGTCAAGCGCATTACGCCGCGTCACCTGCAATTAGCCATCCGCGGCGACGAGGAGTTGGACACGCTGATCCGAGCGACCATTGCATTCGGGGGGGTCTTGCCGCATATCAATCGGGCACTGCTGCTCAAAGTTGAGCAGAAAAAGAAGGGGAAGGCCGATACCTGAAGCGCCAAAAGCATGGGTGGTTACGGGGGGATTCGCAAAGGTGTCTGATGGCTGATGGGTCGAGGGGTTTTTCTTGGTCCTGAGTATTCGTGGATGGGGTTGGGCTTCTCAGTTCTCAGTAGCTCCCTGTTCTGTTCTGGCTTGGCGAACTGTTTTCTTTCTTTTTTCTGACTCCATACTAGAGCTCAGCGAGTGGGCCGAAGAGTGCAAGCCAAGCCATACCCTGCCCACTCTATTGGCTTGGTCTGGCAGGATAACAGAAGTGAAACTTATAGACGGAAACGGGCGAGGTGATCTTTACGTGTCTGTATTATTAGCTAGCTCGCTCTGCTCCTTATGGATCCACACAGCGATTATCGAGCATGCCAGAATTCAGTATTCACATGTGAGGGATGCGTTGCAGAGAACGTAATAGAGAGTTGTTCACAATCAAGTGCGATGAATTAAAAGAGGATCGCAGCGATGTAAGGAATAGGCACCAACGGACTGCATGGATCAGGCTGTCCTATTTCCAAGAAAGCAGCCAGACCAAGAAAGGTTCAAAGTAAATGTTTCATGCCAATATGCTGAAGGAAAGGGATTGAACTCTGTTCTCTCGACATCATACCTACCTACCACCTACTTTCACGCTCTCCTTGATCTTTCTACCCTCATGCCCTGGGGATAACCTAACCCTCTGCGTAAGTGGAGGACCATGCTTGATAGGGCTTAGCGCCGTTCGCGGCCCCTAGCGTTGACCTACCTGGCCGAGCTGAACTCACCTCCAACCCTACCTAGGTATAGTGCTTATCAATCAACATCAATATTCCCTACACGATGGACCGCATCTTCGCCAGTATGTATGGCACTGCGTTATTCCGGGATTGTAGAACTACCGTCGGTACCTAGACCTCTTCACTTCTCCGCGACCCTCCTCAAGGCTGGATGCCGCTCGCGAAATCCTAAACCTCAATTTGACCGAACTGCTGGCCTATTATGATGTTGAACACAATGGCTTTGTAAGGAGCCGAACTCAAAGGCCAGCACGGTCGCAAGAGTACCGTACGATCTGGTGCGTACGGATAGGGCCATGAGTACACAGAGTCCCTGGTCGACCTTAATAGGAAGAGGAAGATTTTGCACAGACTCGCTGATAAGACCCATCAGTCTAGTCTGAGGATGACTACTTAATTTGGAAAGTTTCTGTGTCTTTGAGAGTGCTTGTCTTGCGTCGTCCCTTGTGACAGAAGCTATCGCAAACTTCAAACTTTCAAAAAAGGGATCAACATTATTTTGATCCTTGGCCATATGGCGGACCCGACCTCGGCGAAGACAATCAGCGCTATACTCAGGGACTTTGCTTTGCCCGCGAGACCAGGAATGGCAATCCCGACTTAGTTCATTATGGCTCTTCGCCTCCCATTGTCGCACGAATGGAGACCACACGTCTGAGGTAGTGAGAGTGGAGAAGCTGGCTATTGTTGGGAAGGACGACGGCATCTGATACGATGCGGTAGCGCCGAATGTCCTGGACCACTGTGTGCCCTCAGAGTATGTACCGGAGTTCGTGGAAGGGGGCATGCGGACGGATTTGAAATATCTTGAGGTGGTGCAGCCTGAAGCTCCACGATTCAAGGTCAGTAACAAGAGTCTAGTGGAATGGCAAAATTGGCTGTTTAGGGTCGGAATCAATCCACATGAGGGAGCAACAATTCATGATGTCCGCTCCGACGGCCGCAGCGTGCTTCACCATCTTAGCTTCAGCGAGACAATCGTACCCTACGGTGATCCACGGCCACCGTTTCAGTGCAAGCAAGCTTTCGCTTTCGAGATGGTGGCGCTGGGCGTACTGCAAATAACCTTTCAACTCAGCTGTGACTGTCAAGGGGCTTTACAAAACCTTGATGCAGTGTTGGTTACACCATCCGATCAACCCACGATCTCCAAGAGTGTGGGCTGAAACTCCGAGCAGGACAATGGGGGCTTTCAGAAAGATTGATTTCCGCTCTCAGACGAGTCGTTGCTAGATTCAGAGCGTTGGTCGTTCAGTTTATCATATAAATACGTTTCCAGCTAGGAATTCGACCAAGCGGGCGGCATCACCATCGAAACCCAAGCTACTGGTATCGTCTCCGTCGGCAACATTGATCGTGGCAAAGTATCACCTTGGGGTACTGTCGTTGCGCCGGGCGTCGTTCCCCAGCACCTGGTTTGTCTCCGTATCGATCCAGCTATAGATGGCGCGCGAGACACGGTTCCCCAAGAAGATTCCTTACCACTTCCATTCTTACAGCACAGGAAACCTTGAGGTAGCGGCCATCTAGTCGTCTCGAAACCCATCACCACGTTTGAATGGTTAGAAGTTTCACGCTCTGAAAGAGCATGTTCAAGAGTCTCCGGCAAATCCGTAAGCTACAAGTTCACAACCTCACCATCGCAACTTTTTCTCGCACAACCCAACAGTGTCGTTGCAAAGCGAGCACAATAAGCGAGCACAGTTTGCCCAGCACCATGTATGGGTGAAGAATACCGCGACAGAGAGTATTTGGCAGGGGCAAAGTTCACCAATCAATCCGAATCCGAGGGTGACGGCGTCACTGATGCTGCTGCTCGCCACGGGAACGTGGAAACCGAGGATATTGTCGTCTGGACCGTCTTCGGCTTGACACATCACCCGCGCGTGAAGGTCCGCCCGTCCTGGATGAAGTAGCACGAGGTCCACCTCCGCCCGGCCGATTTCCTCATGCGGAATCCTGCCTCGAATGTACCTTACCGGCGAAACGTGTCTAGCGAGCTGCCGCCAGGGTGGGAGAACCAAGAGGGAAGTTGCTGTTCCGAGGTCGTTCAGACTGCACCCACGGTGTACTGGGCAGGGCGGGGATGACATCTCACCGAAGGATTTCAACAGCAAACTGTCATTAGGGCGAGAAATGACTTTGGCGGTGGTCCTCGGTTGTGAATACCATTCAGAGCGACACCTGCAGATTTCAAGTGCTATCGTAGGTAATTCGTCCCCATGAGACCGAGTCAGCCGAGCCAACAAAACTCCACTTAAGACCGGGATGCGCACCGTTCTTCCACTCGCTCGCGCAAGTTTGCCGTAGTATAAGGGGCATCACGATCAAACAAATCCTGGGGTTGTATGGCGTATATTTCCTCCATTCATTTTGCGACTGACACTACGCGGTACTACCGACTGGGCGACTGGATGATCTTCAATGACCTCCACAACTAAGGGTCATGGCAAGGTTTGGAGATACAGTAAGTTACATTCCCTATTTTGTATCTTACCACGGTTCTGAAAGTGAAGGGTCAAGCCTTGGCCTTGACGTTAACCTTATTTTAGAGGGCGGTTGTGGCTGCATGGCGAGCGTCTCATGCTCGTCATCAATTAACGGAAGCTTGAAGTCTGAGGTGTTAATCTTGAGGGTAATACGACAACGTGTCATCTCTCATCGCTTCAATGCATCATGCCATATGGCCTATCTTAAGGTAGGTCTTTGTATCCACGGTAACTTTATCTTAGTACCTTCTTTTCTCGGAAGGTAAGGACACCTCATCTCTCATCTCTCATGTTCAGTTCATCTCGACTTGTCATTGTTTTCGAGCATCTCCTTTGTTCCATCTGGGCGTTTGGCCTGTCCTCGTGCTTGCAAGTCAACTGTTCATCTCCGAGCATGGATACCTTACCTACCTTTTCTCTAAGGTATCCGTACCGAACTCCTTCTCCCTTGACCACATCCTCTCAATCTCTGACGGAAGCTACCTAAAGGTAAGGTACAGATACCTTGCCTAACACTCGGACCCTAACATCATGAGACATTGTGGGGTGTTCTGTTGTTCTACCCCGCTTATGTACTGCGGTGGTTGCGCTGGCTTACCTGACTAAGGCAATCTCTACCTTACCTACCTTACCTTGTTGTATACTGGAGACACATATAGATGTGTCCGTTTTCAAGTCATTCTGGCCATCTCAGAAACTGTAGATGAGGTTGCACTCGTCGGGTCAACAACAAGTGCCATATGACCGCATCTGCAGAATGTCATGTTGCTGTCGAAACCTACCTGACCTGACACAATACAACTTTACCTGACAAATTGCAAGGGAGGCGCTTTGGTAGGTCAAAGAACCGTTTTCCCGTCCATTAGGCAGCGCTAAAAATGATACATGCCAGCCGATCAGAGATGAAGGCCATTGTTTCTTGGGTAAAAGACTCCGCTGGTCCATGCGACTGCATAAAAGACTCAGATGGTAGTCAGCCCATAAAAAAGACTCAGATAGACTTTACTTCAGCGCTAATTCTTTGTCTATAGTAAACACATCACTGTCATCAAGCATTTGATGTTTACATTCATCATTCAATGTGTTTCAACCTCATTATCATTCACACACTTTCACCTCACTACCATCAACATCACATCATAATGTCAGCTTTATCAGAGCTGTCTACTTCTTCAAAAGATGCAGTCTTTCTTAATTGACAGATTCTGTACAAGATTATAAACAATTAATTTATTAAGAACAAGTAAGTTCTGTTTTTACATCAATTACTATGTTAATTGATACTTTCTTTCTTAAATTTGCATTCAAAACATCAATAAAACACTCAACACACATCATATACAAATGTTGTGTACTGATCTGCACATAAAGAATGTGAATAAGTTTAAAGAATAAAGTGATAATTATATTAACATTAAAGAAGATACACATCTACATTAAAATAAATGTATAAAAATAAACAGTCTTCTGCAGTCAGAGCTGAGCACAGAAGGCTGCTTTAAGATATTTATGTGTTATGAAAATTATTAAGTTTCATAATATTATAAATTGTCTATGAATTCACTTTAAAAAGATAATGAGCTATAAGATAGCTCAGTAGATCAGATAAGAACTTTTAAATAATAATTTAAAAGTTTAATGATATAGCTTTTAGCTGTTATCAATCTATATATAGAAGCTATATCTATAAGTTTCTAAAATGTACATAAATCTTATAATTAATTTAGTAACTGATGAGTTTTCTTTTCTTTTATTATTAAATTAATCACTACTTACAGACAACTTTAAACACTGTTTTGTGTACTCAATACAGTTTAATTACTTCTTTTAATAATATCATCTTTTTCTTACTGTAAATAATATCTTTTTAAAAGCTTATTTTGTGCAGATCTTGCTGCTGACAATTATAATTGATGTAGATGAAAGAAACTTGCTTTTTATATAAATAATAATGAAAAATAAGTTTCAGAACTTGTGAAAATACTTTTTTTTACATTTATAACAGATAATTTTAAAGATATAGAACTGTATTTTGATGTCATATTAAAATAAAGAGCTATTATAAATAGATATGTTGTTGAGTTTTTAAGTGATGAGAACTTATTACTGTCATTATTTGAGTAAAAACTTCTTAAAGAAAACAGAAAAAATGTTGAGATTCTGTTTCTGAGTTATTGTTTAAGTAAAAACAGTGAAAATCTTTAAGACAAAGATGAAAAAGCTATAAGAGATTAAATTAGCTGTGAAAGACTGACTTTAATAAATAATAAATGCTTCTTTTTTAAAAAGTATTTTATTAACTGTTTTTACTGCTTAGAATTCACAACTTTAAGTTATTATTTACTTTTTTAATTATTGCTACAGTCATAATATATTAAACATTATTAAGTTTGTTAATAAGACTTTAAAACTCAATTATAAGCTTTTAATTGTTAAGTTTCTAAATGTTATATAATATAAAATGATGAAGATAAGATATAAGTGACTAAAAGTCATAAATATCTTGTTTTAAAACATTTTATACACTTTCTTCTGTGCAAAACACATTCTAAAAACATAACAATGAGCTTAAATGTCATAATATCACTATGCACTCATATTAAATCATAGCTGAACTTCTTACACAATGATTAATAAGCAAAGTACTATATAGATAGTCTTTATATATAAATCTTTTAAGTTTCTTAGTTGTTAGTCTTCATCAATACAAGACTTTAACATCAGAACTTCATTAAATAGCTATTATAATGTAGTGTCTTATATTGTTACATATCTTACTCATTAGTCTCTTATAGATAAGAGACTTATGAGTTTACATTAAAGCAATTAGATAAGTCAGTTTCTATATTATTAATTATGTTAATTACTTTATTTATATAGATACAGATGAGATCTCTTGTTAAGAAATATATAATTTAGTTAAATAGCTCAATCTTTATAATTAATCTACAGACTTAAATCTGTTTCTGTTTTCATTATTAAAAAAATAATATATCTTATAATTATATCATAATCTATATCTTTATTCTAAATTAATTTCTTAATCTCTATCTTCTTTTCATTCTCTCAGTAACAGTCTAAACTGCTATTTATTCTAAATTAATAATAGCTATTAATGTCAACAATCTCTGTTCTGTCAACAATATGAAGTGCAATTCTTTACATACTTATGTGTTTTGTAAAAGATCTAAAAAGAAACAAATTTAAATAAAGAATATGTGTATTTTATGTAAGCTGCATTAGAATGATTTAAGAAATGCTGATGAAGATTTAAAGCTAAAAAATGCAGTTCATTACTGCAGTACATGTTATTAGATAAGATATAATGTCTTTACATAGAAGCAATTTAAATATATAAATATTTATTATTTATTTATTTATTTACTATTCTAATGTTTATTTACATTTTAATTAAAGTGATCATTAAGTCAGGTCAAGCTCAGATTTTAGAACTTAACTTAACTTATTAAGCTTTACTTTACAACTCAACTCAACTCTGTACAGAGTTAGATTTTAAACAAAGTTAAGTTAAATTATTCTTGATAGTTTAAACTAAATTAAAATTAATTAACTTCTGTTATTAAGCAGCTTTATATTGGCAGCAGCTATTATTGTAACATTTTTAATTAACATTGTACACAATTCTTCTTGTTTGATTACATGTCTGCTTTATAAGCATTATATATAAACATTATTAACTTAATTATTAAATCACTCATTCTCTACAGAGCAAAAATACATTAATTAATACACTTTATTTTTTTAGTAAGTCTGCAACATATAAAAGATTGCTTTTATCTTTTGCAATTTTTTTAATATTATCAGATTTTCTTTCTTATATAGCTCAACAACTATATCATAAATAAGTCATGAAAGAAACTCTTAATATGTAAGAACTTATATTTTTAAAAAATATATAAAGATATATCTTATTTATTTTCTGCAAATTTATGATGACTAACTGATTTCACTTTAAGCTGTTATTATACTGATTAGAAATCTCTTTAATCAGTAATAAGAAGAATTTAAAATTTAAAATAAAAGAATGCAGCTTTTATCAATACTATTATTGCTGCATTGCATAAGCTGATCAAAAAGTATTAAAATTGAGTATTTTAATTTAATTTAATGATGCAATTATGTGACTTACTTAACTCTTTTTGTGCAGAAATTAATTTAAAATTTTTTTTTATTAATGATTCAATCTTCTTCTTTAAAGATGTCATGCTTAACAGTCTATTCTTTATTTTCATTTTATAAGCTTAATTCTGTCTTATACATCTTTATCTATAATTTATATTCTGTTCTCTTCAATGAATCTTGTATTGTCAAATTTACAAGCTTTAAAGTTTGCTTAATATTTCTTTATAACTTTGACTTTCATTATAACTTTATTATGCTATATAACATAATTTTAATGTCAGTTTCTTTACTGTGAGAAGATCTATACTTAATAAAGAAATTGCAACTAACATAATTGAGATACTACACTTTACAAATTGTATATATTGCTTTAAATTTCTCAGATAGTAGCTTAAGAAGAAATAATTATAAATTAATAAATTTAAATAATTGTGCAGCTTAATTTAAATTGATCTTAGTTATCTACAAATTCACTAATAACAAAAACACAGCATTCATATAAATAAATGATAGTATAAAAACTTAATAAGTTCATTTATCTTTAATACAATACTTTCTACATTTTCTTTCTACAGAACATCTTACTTTTTGTATTAAGCTTTTTATATTTTCTTTTTGCATTATGTAAATAAAGTAAGCAATGAAGAGATATGATGTTGACTTTCATTTTAGAGATACATCATCAGAACAAAGAAAACTGAGTGTAAAAATTATCTTTATTAATGTAATAAAAGCATCAAACTTCATATTCTTCATTATTGAACTAAATTAATTCATTAATATAGTAAAAACATTAAACTTTACATCTCTCATTACTGAATCAGATTAATTCATCAGTAAGAGAATACATTTTACTGATATATTAGACTTCTCATCTCAAATTAAGAAGAAGAAAAAAAAGAAAAAGATTAATAAAATTAATTTATTTATCTTAAATATTGCTACACATCTGAAGAAAAAAGACTTTGCTAATTAACAAAAAAGAATAAAAGCATTTATTAATTACTTTAAATTTACACTCAATGCTGCACTGTCTTAAAGTACTTTAGCTGCTTCTTTTATTTCTTTTGACTCAAAATTTAATATGTAACTTTACTTATTATAATGCTCAATTATAACACACAAAATATGTACTAAATCAGAGACTAAATCATATTTAAGAATTTAGAAGCTCTTTATTTATTTTTTTATTGAGTTCTTTACATTTTAATATCACTTAGAAATTGACTTCATCATATTCTTCAGTAATTAATGCATTTATAAATGCTGATATTGAAGAGACTTAAGAGCAGAATGATATGATAATGAATAGATTAAATATAGATTTTAAACATAATTTAGAATATAAGAAGCTTAAGATGAAGATTTAAAGAATGAAATATATAGTTAAGATAAAAGAGAAAATTGTTGTTAAGAGATATACAGAGAGTGAGTATAATAAATATTAATAAATAATTATAATATTCTGTATCAGACTTTAACTTCATTTGTAATGATCTTTCTTATAAATTAAAATGTAATAACTAAATAAAAAAAGAATGAAAATACTGCTCAGCAAAACAACTTAATTATAGCTATTAAAGAAATACAAGCTCTGTGTAAGCTTCTTAAAATAAAGAATGCTTTCTCAATAATTAAAGAAGAAATATATTAATTTCATTTAACATTTAATCTGTGCTGATATGATTAAATTGAAAAAATAGATGAATATATTTAAAGCTATTGAGATAATTATTTAGATAAAGTAGTTAAGCATTAAGAATGAATTATTCAATTTAATAATTATAAACAACTTACTATAACTGAAGATAAGAATTCAAATCTTATTATGCAGGTTTTTAATAGCAGCATACTTGATTCAGAGCACATAACAGATAAGAAGAATTATTAATATATATTATATTTTTAACACTTCTTTATAATAACTTTAAAGATAAAAGTTAATGTTATTTCATTCTATAATTATTAGCTCTCAACAGTGTTTAATGTCTCTGCAGATAAGAATGAAGAAGCAGAGATAATGATAAGTAATGATGAGAATAAAGTTACAGTAATTTTTTCTGTTTAAATGATGCTAAATAAAAACATTTGTTAAAAGATGACACCACACTAATAGCATAGCTATCATAAGTTATATATCTAACACTCTCTTTAACTCGCGATCAGCCTGCAACTGACCCACAGATGTAAAGAGTGCACACAGATAGCAGTTTAAACTTGTGATCTTTTGAACTTACTTTCTCACCATGAACTTAAATTACTGACAGAGGTGACCTAGGCGCCATTTTACACAAGTTATCATGCACTAACTTGAGCTCATAATCTGTTAAAAGGTGACACTACACTAATAGCATAGCTATCATGAGTTATATATCTAACAACATTAATAATAAGTGTATCTTTCTTAAATCTGATGAACTTATGCATGCAGATATCAGAAAGACAGTATTAAAAGAAAATAAAATATATTAATTTTGCATTGTTTATTTATTAAAGATTTAATTAAATTTTAAACTTCATAGACTGTTACTTCAATGTTAAAGAGTGATGAAGTTGAGATATAAATTAATCAGATATAATTATATTACTTTATTATAATACTCTTTACAATTGTCTATTAGCTTCTTGCTGATTAACTATATTTATAAATTAAGATTAACAACAAAGATTAACTGTCAACATTATAAGTTTTAATTTTTATTAATGATGTAGATCAAGAGATAGAAGACTTAGTGAAGATATAGAATAATGATAAGAAGAATAAAGATCATTATAATGATGATAATAATAATATTAATAAAAATATAAAGAATCAGAATGAATTCTAATGCTTTAAATAAAGTTAAATGTTTTTAAAGACTCTTAAACATTATTTTTTATATTTAAGTATATTTAATTTTAATACTTCACTCAATATTATTAGCTCACATGTAACTTATATTTATTATAAGCAATTTAAGAAAATTGAAGTACTTATAAACTGTATTGAAAGAGTAAAGAAATTTAATATTTAAATTAAAAATTATGTTAAGTATATGTCTATTGAGATTGCTGACACTTAAATTAATGAATGTCAACATTATTTTTAAATAAGAAAGAATGAATTTCTCTTAACTTTAAACAATTATTAATAATATTAATAGATGAAAGATTCTATCTTTTATAAAATTGTAATACTGAAGCAGTTAAGAACTTAATGTGCTTTATCTGTACTTTTAAATATAAGTACAGTGCTTTTAACAATTTTTTACTTTATTAATAAAGAAGACTTTTCTCTTTTAATTAATATTGTATTATATTTAAGACTGTATATATATTAATAGTCAATGTACTCTGAGCAGAGTTGTTTAAGTAAATGATTTAAAGATTAAAATTAATAATTATTAAGTCATCATTAATGATCTTAATAGCTGATGCATCAATTACTGTAATGAGTCTTTCAGATAATGAATTTATATAATTTTTAATCTTTCTTAACTCATAACTATAATCATCATCAGTGATTACATATTCTGAGTATATACTGTTTAAAATATTTATAATACTTAATTATATCACTTCTATATTTAAAGTTTAATCATAATTATCATTGTCAAGTCTTAAGTCAATATTCTTATCTTAATTATGATCATAAAGTCTGAAGTTAATGTTGTTCTTATAATCACTATCATTATAAAGATTATTATTACTGAAATAGTGATCTGATAAAAGCTCTATATGTAATTTAGTTACTGTTAAAATCAGCTTATTTACTGATGAATTTTTCTCATCATTATTAATAATCATTGTTAATACAGATCTTTCTTTAATTCTTTTTATTACTTTTACTGTAAGAATAAACATATCATAATATTTAATCAGCATAATGTTCTCAATAATGTCTGAATTTAATTAATTTTAATGATATGTGATTATGTCTTAAGTTATGTTGAATAAATATTTAACTTCAACATTTATTGCAGAAATTGCAAGTATATCTTTTATAAATTGTATCATTGCTGATTTTAAGTTCTTCATTAACTTTCAGTAATTAAGTATTAAAATGTTTACATTTAATATTAAAGACTTTTACAAATAATCTAAGACTTCTTTTGTTATAGATGTGTCTTAATACTTTTTTACATTTTTCATATAATTCATTATTACTATTATCTTCTTCTTCTTTGAGTCAAGAATTCTCAAATCATCATTTAATAATTCTTTCTTTAAGTACTAATAGTTAATTTTGTAGTATTGTTAAAACTTAAATTTATATTTTAAATATAAATCTTCTCAGTCTTCTCTTTATTAAAACAATATGTCAGTCTTGCTATGTAATATTTATTAAGAATTGAGAATATTCTACATTATATATATTAAGTTTATTGCATAAATTTAATATAACATTAAGATTACAGAACAATTCTTAATTGACTTCTGTCTTTTTATAATATTGAGTTAATTTCTTTTTTAATGCATTAATAACATTTTACAACTCAGTGCTAAAGAACAATTTAAATTCTTTGATTGCTTCATTCTGTTTTTTAAGATGATTAAATAAATTATTGTATGCATATTATAATTTATAAATTATTAACTCACTAATAGCACTCATTGTCTCTGTTTAGTTCTTAAAGTGCTTTAAAAGATGCAGTATATATTTAATATGTTGTCACTCTTTTATATTATATCTAAAAAGTTTCATTCTACTTATTGTTAAAGTTAAACATTCTATTCATTAAGAAAGTTTAATTTATAGTTTATATGCTTAACTCAGCATATTATATAAAGAGTTTCATCAAGTTCTTACATTTTTAATTATATTCTGTGAATTTGTCTTTTATAAATCTTTAAACAACTCTAGACACTATGATGATGTCATAATGATAATAGTTAGTAATTGAATTTATATAAGACTTTTGTTAAAATATTAACTCAATAGATATAAATATTATAATAAAGTGTTATAAAAGATATACTAATCTTTTTCAGTATGATGTTAAAGAAGTAATCTTTATTAATTGTGAAATTTTATAGCTCATCATCATTAAATGTAATGATGAGTTAATCATTCTTTGCATTCACTTTCAGATATGTAAGTAGCTAGCTGACTGCAAGCTAAATCATATATATTATATAATTTATAATTTCAGTTTCATTATTTTAAATGATATTCTTCTGACTTAAAAATCAACTTAAATAATGTTATAATATATAATTATTGAATACATTGTCTGCTGTGACTATCAGCAATTAATGTATCAGATTTTACTTCTTCAACATCTTAAGAATATATTTAGCAAGATTTTCATCATTATGTTGATTCTTTAGTTCTTTAAAGATTAAAAGTATTTCTGTATATTTTTATTCAGTGTCAATAAAGTATGCAGTAATGTTTAAAAATGCAAGATAATTTAAATTAATTTATTCATTAAGTGCAATAAAAACTTTAATCTATGTCTTAAGCTCTGTAAACACATCTTTTTAGACATTTACAGCACAATACTTAAGAAGTTATGCAATCTTGCTTTGATCTAAAATCTTAATATTGACACAATACATTTAGATGAGCTTTTAAAACTTTATATACTCAACAGCATAAAAGAATATATTGAGTACTATAATGAATTGAAGAATCTGCTGATCAAAGACTTTAAAAATAAAGTTAAATAATTTAATAATGATCTTTTGAGCTGTCTATTAAACAGTGAGCATTATATTAAAGCATTATAATTGAAAATTATAATATATCTTTAAATTCATTACTTTAAAGATTGAAATCTGTCTTTTTAATACTGATTTTATCTTTCAGCAACTGCTGCTTTTCAGATGACATTTTATAATGATTGTTTCATTATTTTCTGATGCTGAATGATTTATAATATTATAACAATTAACACACATTACATTTAATCTTTCATCATATTTGCTAGCTTTTTCAGCAAAGAACTGTCAGATCTTTGCTGAGTAAGCTGAACTGTTTTATATTATTTAGATATAATTCTTAATTTTTGTGTCTGTATTTTAATTTTATACAGTTATTTCTCATCAATCTTAAAACTCTTACTTTGTTACAGATCTTTAAAGCACATACTTTGAATTTAAAGTGTTTACAAAAGTTAAAGAACAAGATTGACTTAGTTAAAATAACTTAATTTTATTATTAAAAGTATTTAAAAATAATCTTTTTAAGTTATTTAAGATCTGACTGAATGATGAGCTGTATAAAGATATGATGTTAAGTTATTGTAGTAAGTTAAGTAAATAAATAATATTTTATTGTACTTTAAGTGATGTATTGATGATAATGTGTTGTGAGAGTTTCAAAATTAGTATATACAAGATTGTAGTTATGTAACAGAACATGTATCTGAATGTAAAATGAATTTTTTACAATATTAATTATGATAAATATTATTCAAAAATTATTATGTATAGCAAATATTAAGTATCAATGAAGAGATTTCTCATTAAAAAATCTTTAATTAATAATTAAAAATCTATTTAATTATTCTTTATCTTACATCTTTAATCTCTAAAGATCAGCTTT
>JAABUJ010002008.1_pt1 | contig 26966 bp, 25 predicted proteins | sample 5559131 | NCBI WGS metagenome assembly JAABUJ01 (sample SAMN10711875, study PRJNA513366) | rock metagenome | isolation source: Antarctica rocks | place: Antarctica: Victoria Land, Mt New Zealand nord | collected 2016-01-07
CGCGTTTGCTGGTCATGCTCATCATTGCCTCGTCTTCCTCCCATGCGCCCAGCGAAGGGGCATGGGTAAGATTTACTCGTGAGGCAACGACTCCGCTAAAGTAAGATTCCTGATGAGGCAATGCGCCGCCTGGACGCTTGTGAGCGACGGTGCGACGATGTGGCGCGCGCAGGGGAATGATGTCCAGATCAACCGCGCCAACGCGCGCCAGGACGGCATGACCGATCTGCGCTACCGGAATCAGTACGGGCAGTCCGCCACCAATCTCGACAGTTTGCTCGCCGCCGCCCGGAGCTGCTCCACCCCGACGGTGCAGGGCGATGAGCGCGTCGCGGGCCGGGCCGCATATGTGATCGATCTCGGCCCGACGACCTGCCCGTCCGCCGACGGCGCACAGTACAACGGGAAGCGGCGGCTCTGGGTGGACCGGGAAACCTTCTTCACGCTCAAGGATGTGACGTATGCGACGCGCGACAACCAGGTCATCGCGACGCGGGAAGTGACGAGCGTGCAGTACAATGCGCCGATTGATCCCGCCCGCTTCACCTACACGCCGCCGCCCGGCGCGGCCATCCACGACTTCCGCCCCAAGGCCGCCCCGACGGCTGCGCAGTACCGGCAGCAACTGGACGCGCTGGCGAAACAGGCCGACTATCCGCTCTCCGTGCCACAAGATGTCCCTGCAGGTCTCGTCCCGCGCCAGCCGCAATTCGATCCACCTGTCCCGGGCCTTCAACTCGCCTATGTCTCGCCCACCGAAGCCGGGACGAACACGCCAGCCAGCCAATACGGCGTCGAGATCGCCGAACGCAAAGCGAGCGCGAGCGATGTGACCGATATCCCGGATCAAGCGGGGCCGGTCCAGGTTGGTGCGATTGCGGGCTGGTACAGCCCCGGTGTCCGGAATGCCGACGGTACCGGTGGGAGCGCCAATCTGACGTTCGTGCGCGATGGCGTGCGGATTGGTCTCGGCAGCTTCGTGCTCGGAAAAGACGATCTGCTCCGCATCGCCGTCTCGCTCGCGCCCGTGCCCGGCGGCCACGCGCCACTGCCCACCCCGGCCCCGCTCACGCTCGCGCAGATCCGCCAGCAGATGCCATTCCCGATTTTCGTGCCGAGTGCCGTCCCGGCGGGGCTGATCCCGGAGCCGCCTGTCGGCGGGGACCAGCCGCAGGCGATGGTGCGCATCGACTATCACGCGGCGGACGGGACGAAGGCGCTCTCCATCCTGAATGGCCCGGCGGGGTGCTGCCTGGACGGCCTGTCCCCGAAGCATGACGGCACGCCGCTGACGCTGCCGAACGGCATCGTCGTGCATTTCCTGGCTGGGACGCCGGAAACGGGTGGGCCGATTCTCTGGTGGAAGCAGGAAGGGACCTATCTTGCCCTCTCCGGCTCCAATCAGACGAAGAACGACCTCGTGACGATTGCCGCGTCGCTGTCGAAGACGGCGGACCTCGGCGCGACGCAGCGGCCAACCGCTCGCCCGACGCCGACGGCAATCCCCGCCCCGCCGTTCACTATCCTGCGCCCGACATGGCTACCGGAACCGCTGACCGTGCGCGAGCAACCGATCCCCGGCCCCCAGCCGGGAACCGGCGCAGGGGTGATTCTCGGCTTCGACCCGCATCCCGACACGCCACCGAGCCAGGCATTGATGACGCTGCGGGAGACGCCGAAGGCCGCGAGTCCCGCTGTGGCGACCCCCGACCCGCAGACGGCACATGAGATGATTGGCGGGCATGACGTAACGATCGTGCGCAGGGGCGAGGAATGGGTCACGCTCTCCTGGGTGCAGGGCGATGTCGCGCTGACGTTGACGAACCCGGCGCGCTACACGCCCGATCAGTTGCGGCAGATCGTCGCGTCGGTGCAGTGAGTTGGGCGAAGGAGCACAACGATGCGGTCAATGATGCCATGCCGCTTCACGCGACGAACCCTGCTCGGCTGGGCGGCAGGGGCGACGATGGCCGCGCTCTTCGACGGATGTGACCTTACGCGCCCGACCGCGACGCCCACCGCCAAACGCATTGGGGCGTTCGGCACGAAGGTCAACGCGGGCAGTATCACGGAGATCCGCGCGGCGCTCGCCACGCAGCAGTATGTTCGCAACACCGACGGTCGGTTCTACCTGCTCCCGGCGACGACCGATACAATGATCGCGGTCTACTGGAAGTGCCCGGTGGAGGGCTGTACCGTGCCGTCGTCCAGCCCCGCGCTCGGTGGGAAACTGGGATGCCCCTGTTGTGGCGCGATGTATGACGGGAAAACGGGCACGGTCCTCAGGGGGCCGACGAATCGCCCCGCCGATTTCGTCGCGCGTCCGCTCGACTGGATGCCGATCAGCCGGGAGGGTGGCAACGTCATTGTGGACACGGGTCGCGTGATGATGCGCACCGGGTATGATTTCCATCAGGCACTACCTCTCGGATGAGGAGACTTCCCGCAGTATCCTCCTGATGCAGGAGCGCGCTGTGGTAACGATCGTGACCCCGAAGGATGATCCCTCTCGGGGCAAGGGACGGGAGGGAATGCTATGCGTTACGGGAAACGAATGAACGTCGGCAGCATCGTCCTCGTGGGCATCGCGCTCGGCCTCGCGGTGGTGGCAACATCGGGCCGGAGCGGGCCTGCCATCGCCCACGCTGATCCAACGGACGATGCCGCCGCGCTGCGCGAACTCGTCGGGCGCTTCCTCACCGTGCCCGGTAGTGGCCCGACGAGCCAGCAACAAGCCGCCGATCTGCTCCCCGGTCAGGTGGCGAGCGATCTGCCTCTCGCTCTGCCGCACCCGCCGAACAGCCGCGTCGTCGGCAGTGTCGTGCGTCGGCGTGGGCAGGACGCCGTGCTTTGGGACGTGATTTTCGACGCGCCCGGTGCGCCAACGGACATCCTGCAAGCCTATGGGCAGCAACTCGCTTCCCTCGGCTGGACGAAGCCGCCAGTCGGCCCCTTCGGGGGCGGCTTCCAGGCCGCCGCTCCGAACGATACCGCCGCCACCTTCTGCCAGACGATCGGCACTGCCCCTTTCCTGACCGTGACGGCCGCTCCCGAAGCGAGCGGGCAGGCCGATGTGCGCGTGCATATTGATGCCACGGGGCCGGGACCGTGCTTCATGCCAACCGCACCCGGCCCGCCGCCCTTGCCGGGAACGGGGCGGCTACCCATCCTCGCCCCACCGGCGGGTGTGCAGGTGCAGCCGAATGGGAGTGGCGGCGGGAATAATCGCTTCACCTCAGAGGCAACCGCCCTGACCGACAAGCGCGCGGCGGACCTCGAAGCGTTCTACGCACAGCAGGTGCAGGCGGCGGGTTGGACGCGCGTCGCGGGGGGCGCGGACGGGCCGTATGCATGGAGCGCGTGGACGCTGCCGGGTGGGGACGGCTACCAGGGACTGCTCGCGGTCCTCGAAGCGCCGGGGCAGAACCGGCGGGAATTGCGGGTGCAGGCGGAAGGGCCGGCGAACCAGCCGGGGCCGACTCTCCCCGGTCCCGTGCCGACCGCAGCCCCCGCACCGGCGATCGCCACGCGGCCGGCGCCCGCGTCGGGGAGTGGGCCACCGCCGACGCTCCCGCCCTTCCCTTCGGTCGGACCCGTGCCCGCGATCCCGCCGCAAGGCTATGCCCCGACAGTCGCACCGGCGACAGGACCCTTTACGCCCACCCCGGTCCTGCCTCCCGTTGCACCGCCCAACCCAACGGCGACCCCGGCGCCGTAGCATGCATGAACACCTGGATGCGGATGTGCCAGCGCGATTGCGCGTCGTGTTCTGCGGGAGGCTGAAGGAGAGAGGAGTGGTGATGACGTGGCATGGACGAAATAGCCGTCGCGGCTCCCGCATTCTCGTCGCTGGCGTACTCAGCCTGATCCTCGCTGCCCGCCATAAGGGGGACTGGATGCGCCGTTGGCAATTGCCGCTGATCGCGTTGTTCCTCGTCGGCTGTGCCCAAACGGGTGCGTCATCGGGCGCCAATGCAACCCCTGCCCCTCCCACGGCAGTCTCGCCCGGCTTTGCCACCGGCACGCTCGTGGCTGTGTCCGCGACGACCATGCAGATCACCGCCTCGGGGCCGGACGCGCTACACCTCGCTCTGGCGCCGAATACGCAGATCTGTCGGGGCAGTTGCGCGGCGCGGTGGACCGATCTGCAGCCCGGGGATCGCGTGGCGGCAGGGTTCTCCCGTAACGCGCGGGGGGATCGTGTAGCGCGGTGGGTGGACGCGAACATGCTCACGCAGTATGGGACGATCACGGCGATCGGGCGCACAACGGTCACAATTGTTCCGAATACCGGACGGGATGGTGATGTCGAGCGGGAGCTCGTGATCGTCCCGGAGACGATGATCCACTACCACGACGGCACGTCCGAAACGGGCGCCGCGCGCCATCTGGCAGTCGGGGATCACGTCTACTTCACCGGGACGGCGGACAGCCCCGACCTGCGGGTGCGGCGGGTGTGGGCGCAGCGGATCGATCAAATGATCGCCGCGCTGGCGCCGCATCCGTGATCGGTCTCTCGATCTAAACGACCGTGGCGGGATGTACGAGGGGATGAGGAGGATGAAATGATGCAACCGGGACGTACAATCGCGCAGCACTCGTCCGTTGTACGCTGGCGCCCGGTCGTCGGCGGGTCCAGTATTCTGCTCCTCCTCGCGCTCGCGCTCGTGGTCAGCTTTCACAGTGAGCGCACGCGCGCGGACGCGACCGTTGTCCCGCTCCCCAACGGCGACCTCCTCCGGATCGGGGGCGATGGCGGCTGCCGCGCCATTGGCGGCTTCACTGGCCTGTGCCACGGACGCCCACTCGCCACGGCGGAACGCTATTCCCCGGCGACCCGACGCTGGATACCTGCGGGCAGGATGTCAACGCCCCGGTCTTCTTTCACGGCCACGCCGCTCCGCGATGGGCGTGTGCTCGCCGTCGGGGGCGATACGCAGCGGGATGTGGAGAGCTTTCCGGTGACGCTGGCGACGGCGGAACGGTACGATCCCGCCACCAACCGATGGACGGCCGCCGCACCCATGCACATCGCGCGGAGTTTCCACACGGCGACCCTACTCGCGGACGGGCGCGTCCTCGTCAGCGGCGGGCAGTCACCCCGCAGCCATCTGCTCGCGGATGCGGAAGTCTACGACCCCGTGGCCGATCGCTGGCAGGACACCGGCCCGATGCGTGACGGCCGCTGGCGGCACACGGCGACCCTGCTCGCCTCCGACCAGGTCCTCGTCGCGGGCGGGGACACGACACGCGATTACCATGCCGCGACCGCGGAAATCTACGATCCCGCGACGAACGCCTGGCATCCCGCGCACGATATGGGTGTGGGGCGGAGCGAGCACACGGCGGCCTTGTTGGCCAATGGACAGGTGTTCGTCACGGGCGGGGATGGCCAGACGGGCCGTCTCACGGACGCGGAAGCGTACGATCCGGCGGCGGACCGGTGGCAACCGACGCGTATGGGTGGGCTCACTACCGCACTGCGCGCTGGAGAAGCGCGATACCGAGCCATCAAGGATCTGTCGTGAGGCTGCATTATCGCCGTTGTCGCTCCGTGACGCTTGTCTGCTGCATCTGTCTGCTCGCCGCCTGCACCATGTCGCACGCGATGGTTTCCACGCCCACCGCCGGATCTCCCGCATCGCCGGCCGTTGCCCTGACGAGCCCACCGGCGCGATCAACGGCACCGCGAGTCAACCCGCAGTCGAGCACGATGCCCGCGCCTGTGCCGGGGCATGGGATGATTGATTTATCCCGCACGCAGTCGCCGGTGATCCACCTCGCCGCAGCGCCACCCGGCGACGGTCCACCCCCGGACCTGACGGATGTCTCGTTCGTTTCCGCGCAGGAGGGCTTCGGCGTGACGTTTGGCGGCGGGATCTCTCGTACCGGAGACGCGGGTGTGTCATGGGTGCGTCTCTTCCAGCGGGATGGCACACGACTGATCCAATTGGGATTCAGCGACGCGGCGAACGGCATGGCGCTCGGTCGCGACGGCTGTCTCCCCGGCCCGAATTGCACTGGTGCAACCGTCGTGGTTCGGACCGGTGACGGCGGCGCCACCTGGCGGGTGATTCAGCCCGCGACGCCAACGCCGCAGATCGCGGACGCTTTGCCGTGGCTTCAGGTTGTCGCTGTCTCGGCGGAAGTGAGCTACGCCGTCCACGATCCGGATCAGAACGGCGCGCCGATTGCCGGGCTTGACGGCGGCATGATCGCGACGGATGACGGCGGGGCGCACTGGCATACTCTGCCGTTGCCGCCTGGCTTCACGACCGGCGGTGGCCTCAGTTTTCTGAGTCCGCTGCGGGGGTACGTCACCGGGTGGCGCGGCGACACGAACGCTGCACAGATCCTGGCGACCGATGACGGCGGGCAGAGCTGGCGCGTGGTGTATGCGGCCCCCGCCTTCCCGCTGCGCGCGGTGCAGTTCCTCGATCCGCGACATGGCTTCGCGGGCGGGGGCTGGGGCGGCAAGCCGGGGGAAGGGGTGCTGCCGCCCGAGGCGCTCGTGGCGACGGATGACGGCGGCGCGACCTGGCAGACGGTCTACCGCCGCGACAACATGCGCGGCGGCCAACCGATCACCCGCCTCCGCTTCGTCAGCCCGACGACGGGCTGGTCGGCGCTCGGCGGTTGCAACAGCCTGGGGGAGAACGGGCCGTGCGGCGGGCTGCTCCGGTTCACCACCGATGGCGGGCGGACGTGGAATGCGACGAGGAAAGACATCGTGCGGTTCAGTAGTGTGGGCGCGGCGGCCTGGCTCGTGCGCGGGGACCTGCCCCATCTCTCCGCTCCCAGCGTCCTCGATCGCACGACGGACGGCGGCGCCTCATGGCAGACCTTCTGGCATCCGGCAGCACTTACCGTGGACCGGGTGCAGTTCGTGGGCCCGCAAGTGGGGTGGATCGACACGAATGCGGGCGTGTTCCAGACGGTGGATGGTGGGGCGCACTGGATGCCGTATACCTTCGGCGCGCCGGTCGTCATGGAGGACCGGCCCGTCTTCGCCAGCCCGACGGTCGTCCTCGCCTTTCATGGACAGGACGCATTGCTCGATCCGGCGCGCGACCCGCACCGCGATCTGCTCCGCAGCGACGACGGGGGGCGGACGTGGCAACCAGTGCCACTGGCCCTACCCGCGAGTGTCGATCCCGGCGGCTCCCCGATGCTGGCCTTCGCGGGGCCGGACGACGGTTGGCTCACCCTCGTGACCGATTGCCATTCCTCCCCCTGTCCCAGTGCGGTCTTCGCGACGACCGATGGAGGGCGGTCCTGGCAGGCGCGGACGCCTGCGGTGTTCGCGGGGTCCCCACTCTCCTTCGGCGATAACCGCCACGGGGCGGCCGTCGGCAAGGGGATGGCGAGCGATTACCTCCTGCTCACCGCCGATGGCGGGGGCACATGGGCACAGCAGCCGCTGCCGCCGGTGGTACGCGTGGGGTCTACCGCTCCTGGCGGCGATCCACCGAGCGCGCCGAGCGTCGTCGGTGCGGGCGGGGGTCCTTCGGGCAGCATCTGGTTCGCGGGGATGCTCCCACAGGGGGGCGAGGGAGCATTGTTCCACTCGGACGACGCCGGGCAACACTGGACAATCTCCCGGCTCGGCAGGCTCTCTCCCGGCCAGATCCGCTTCGTCACCCCGCTGGACGGTTGGTTGATCGCCTCCGCGTCGGGACAAGCCGGGGCGCTGCTGGTCACGCACGATGGCGGACAGAGCTGGCAGCAAGTCTGGCCGGTGATCGTCGCGTAGGTAGCGGCGCGACAGAGACGGGCGCGCGACGGAGATGGGGGATGTCCAACCCGCCGCGCCTCGTCAGAGGGCCGGGAGCGCGATCCGCTCGTAGCGATCCCGCACCGGTCGTTTGTCCCGGCCGTACTCGGTCCACAGGATGTCCGCCATCCCCTCCGCAGGCGTGGAGAGGATTATCCCCCGCGTGAAGGCCTGCCAGGTGAGGGGGAAGGCCGTCTCGTCCGCGCTCGTCGCGTCCCCAAGGCAATCGCGCACTGCGGCGTTCTCGCGCCACAGCTTGCCGAAGCCGCGCTGCGGCTCGTAGAACCCCGGCTGCGACCCCGGCCCGCCACCGACCGGCTGGGTTGCATCCCAGGTGTTGACGAAGTAACGATAGCCCGGCGGGGCCATCACCTCACCGGCCTGCGGATCGCCACAGAGGACGTAGATCAGGCCGTTCCCGCCCCCCTGCTCGAAGACCATCCGGCCCCGCTCGAACGCCTGTGTCGCACCCGCAGTCAACGTTGGGGGCGACGTCGGGGCGCCGAGGAGCTCGCGCACGCGTGGGTCGGTCAGGTAGCGGGCACCGAAGCGGCCCGTGAGGAAGTTTGCCTCGGCGAGGATGTCGCGTCCGAACTGGCCGAGTTCGATGTCGTCGGGCGGCGGATTCTCCGGGTGGGATTCCAGGCGTGCCCGCTCGAAGTACTGCACCCGGTGGTGTGGGGGTACTACGGGGAGATATTCCTCGAACTCCTCGGTGATCGGGTAGCCGAACTGTGCCAGCCCGCCGTTGGCTTGCCAGTAGTCCCGGAAGCCGCCGCCGAGGTTATGGTCAGTCTCGGGAAAGTACGTCTGGCCCTCGACCAGTGGGGCGGACGCGATGGTGGCCTGGTAGCCAATCGGATCGTAATCGAATCGCTGGCGCAGCACACGCTGCCCGAACAGGCCGAGGAGCACGTCGTCGGGCGGCGGATTCTCCGGGTGGTACTCCATGCGCACGCGCTCGAAGTACTGGACGGTGTAGGTGTTGCCATCCGCCAGCAACTCCTGCCGCTCGTCGCTGAGCGGGTAGCCGTTGCGTGCCAGCCCCCCGTGCTGCTGCCAGTAGTCGAGGAACCGGCCGCGCACACAGAAGCCAGTCTCCGGGAAGCACGCCTCCGCCGCGCGGGTTCCCGCCACCGGGACGAGCAGCAGGCCGAGCAGTGCCAGGCGCATCATGAATCGAGGGATGTACATGCGACGCAGCTCCTTCTCTAACCTCCGGACATAGTTGCAGTCGGCGTCGGTGCCTGCCCGTTCGAGGCGATGGGCGGCGTCGGGACGACGATGGGCGGCGGGCCGTACCGCATCGAGTCCGACAGGCCGTATCGCCAGGTGTAGTAATCGCTGCCGATGGCGCCGGACGCCACCCGGCGCTCGGGGACGCTGCCGGGATTGTACGTGAGCACGCGGCGCTCGAATGCCTGGGCGATCAGCGTTGTTGGCGCCCCATTGATCGGCGCCTGCAGGAAGAAGACCGGTGCGATCGGCCACCCCACCGCCGCCAGCCCGTTCGGCAGGCGATGGATGACCTCCGCGAAGGCGGTGAGGACGTTCTGATCGTAGCGGCCGCCCGGGTCTCCCATGCGCACATACGTCAGCATCTGCGGCGCGATCGTCTGCGGGGATACCTGTGCATGCTCCCACTGGCGATTGCGCGTGAAGGCGTACGGTAGGCGTGTCGTCCCCGTGTCGGTATCGCGTGCGGGCAATCCCGCGAGGTCGGCGTAGGTGGGACCGTCGTTGCCCGGATCGCCCGCGATGCTGAGCTGTGCGGGCGCACGCTGCTCGAAGCGGTTGTCGCCCGTCTGCACCTGCCCATTCGTCAACTCGACCGTCAGTAGCCCGTTCGTGAGCACATCTTTCGGGCCACCTTTCGTGTAGTCGAGCAGGATGCTCTCCATCCGCCCCCGGTCGAAATACTGGGCCGCGCGCTGGTCGGGGTGTCCGACACCGGCGCACGCGAACGTAACGCCCGGGGGCGCGGGCGGTGGATGCGTGGGGCACAGGTCGCTCGCTTCGTAGCCCTCATATGGCTCCAAGCGCGCGGTGGCGGTCTGGAGCGGCCCCCAGAAGCCGGGGATGATCGCCTCATCCTGCTGCCATTGCCGCTCGAACGCGGACACCCAGAAATATGGCGTGCTGCCGACCGGCGTCGGCCACGCGAGGCCGGACACGAGCCAGAGCGCGACCGCGATGTGTGTGCGCAATGGTCGAGAAGGTCGCGATCGCCGGGACTGCGCGCTGATCATCGTGTCCTCCTGGCGCCGCTGACGGCGGTGGCCATATTGGTCGTCAACAAGGACCGCCGGGGATAGCCACGCGCGACGCGGATGCCGGCTTCACCGCCGCGACCTGCCACGGTGGATGCGGTGCGGCCATCTCGACCACAATCATCTCCTCGCCCGCATCGGTCGAGACGGTCGCGAAAACGCCTAGAACCTCGGTTCCGTCCCGCTGGCGTGTCGTGACCGAACAGCGCACCGTTATCCCCGTCACCGGGGTGGAAAGGTGCAGGATGGCGCCGAGGTCCTGGCCTGGTCGCGGGGCGGCGCTGTCCGGGCTCAGGAAAGGGGAGAGATCTTCCCTGCGGATCGCCGCCGCAAGGAATCGCTCGGTGGCGACCCGTGCATCGTCGGGACCGTGGGATGTCGTCGCGAGCGCGACCACCGGTGTGGGTGGCGTGATGGCGGATGCCGCCTCTTTGGTGTCGCCCGCACAGCCGGACAGTGCGATGGCGAGCATGCCACCCGCCAAAGACGTGCGCGCAAGTGTTGCGATGCAGAGATTCATGGCGCTCCTTTCGGCGGCTACGCGCCCCTCGATTCCTGCACGACCATCGTCGCGAACTGCTCCGCCGTCAAGCCCGCGACCTGATCCGCGAAGGGGTTGCCGGGGGCCGGAACAATCTTCCCGCTCGCGTTGATGATGTAGCCGCCCGTGAAGCTTTGGATGGAGAACGTCGGCGTGCCGCCCGCCTGGTCTGCCTGGAGGAACAGGACGGCCCGCGCACCAGGGAAGAGAAGGGGCACATTTTCGGCGTACGACAGTCGCCCCGTCGCGAGCGAGAACGTTTCGTCCGGCTCCGGAGAATAGCCCAACATGACCCGTATCTCCGTGGGCCGTGCGGTTCCCAATCGTGCGACCGCAACGGGGGAGAGCTTGTACATAGCGTCAATCTTCACAGTCCCTACCGTTCCCGATGGCGCGTAGACAACGTTCGTGACCGACCCCTCGACCACCAGATCGGCGTGCTTCACTGCATCGGTGAGCGACGACTGCGACGGTCCATACGACGCGGCCAGTGCGGCATGCGGCAGTTGCGCGGCATCCTTGCCGGCAGCCTGAAAGTCGTGAATCCATCTGGCACGTCGCGCCATGAAGTCGTTGAATCCGCTGCTGTACGCCGTCGCGCGCTCACTGGTCGAGCGGTTCTGGTCCGGATCGGGAATCACCTGCTTGGCACCATTCTGACCGGCGACGGCAACAACGGTGAAGACGCCCGCCAGTAGCACGCCGAGACTCATCGGCAAGAGTACACGGGCGAATCTCGGTATCGTCTGTATCATGACTCTCTCTCCTCAGCGTGCCGATTGCGTTCGCGTGTTCGATGGTGTGGTGATCGCGGTGATGCTGATTGCCTGTGAGCGCGTCGCCGGTTCACGCGATCCATCGCATCGTGTTCCGCGTGACCACCCAGCTACCGCTCCCGTATTCGACGCGATACTCGTTGCCGGACGCACTGAGGTTCCCTTCGTAATAGCCCCCGGCCACGACGGCTTCCCGGTCACTGGCCCACACGATGCCCGCGACGCGGAAGACCAGCCCCGGCTCTCCGGTCGCGGCATCATGCACACCGGTGTCATGCGTCACTATGCACTGCGAGCGCTTCGCGACCGGGGGCTGGTTGCCGGTAAAGCGCTGCATGAAGGTGTCGCTCGGGTCGATGTCGGCGGGGGCGCCCGTGGGTGGGCCGCTGCCCGGTGACTCCACGCCGAGGGCGAGACAGTAGACCCGCGCCCGCCGCTGCTGGCCGGAGGCGTTGTGCTGAAACTGATAGCGGAAGACCGCCTCCCGGATGTCATCCGCGGCGGATGCCCGCGCGATCCGGGCCGTCGGCGCCGCCAGGACCGGCCCGGCGGGGGTTGGTGGGATCGCGGTGACCCGCAGGTTGCCTGTGCCGCACGCCGCGAGGGAGACGGCAATACCGAGGAGAGACATGACGACCCAGAGCGGACTGCGTGTCGGCGCTCGCATCGGCCATTTCTCCTTGCTCCTCATCTCAAATCCATCGTCGGTGTGCCACATGCCGGTGCGGGCACGAGGAATCCGCGATCGAAGCTGCCGACGACGGTTGCCGACGGTGATGGAGGGGCGGAGGGCGTAAACCCCGGATCGAATGACCCTCCGTCTGCGGAGATGGGGCCGAGCACGAAGCCGGGATCGATCGCGCAAGGGGGTGCGGTGTCGCTCATCGGCGGCGATCCGTGCGTTGCGGGATGTGGCGCATCGCGCGCTGTCCCGATGCTGACGCTCCCGACGCTGACGATGACGGTCAGCGCAACCAGTGCGGCAGCACCGCAGAGAATGCGCGTACGGTTCTTCCGCATGATTGCCCTCCCGTACGGCGTGCACGACTTGATGGAGAGAGAACGTCACCGCCGCGCGGCGTGTTCCATGTCGATGTCCTTTCAGGGACGGGGACACCGGCGCCTGTTGCCACATACGCCCCCGGGCGCTGATTGACGACGCCTCCCGTTCGTGGTATCTGTCGTCCTACACGCCATAGTACTGGGGACGGTTTGCCCGCGATGAGTCTCTGTAAAGGACGCGCTTTGCATGTGATAGCCGTCTTGTTGCGCGCGATTGTTGCTTGCGGCGTCGTGCTTGTGCTCGTGCGGCTCTGGCTGGGTATCACGTCGCTGCATGGTGGGCTTGCGTTCTGGGCCACGCCAATCCTCCTGAGCGGATTCGGGTTCGTGGTCGCGCGCTGGTCGGCGCTCCTGCTGCCGCCCGTCCTCGCCATTGCACTCCCGTGGTACGAGCTGCACACCGGGCATCTCGCTTTCCGCAGCACTGAAGATTCACCGAGTTGGATCCTCCTGGCCATGCTCGCTTCGCTGCTCTGCGTCGCGCCCGGTGTGGCGCTCTCTCATGGTCTGAGCGCCGCCGTGCGACCTCTTTTCCCACGGTCCGCGCAGTACCGGGACGGTATCGCTCTTGCCCTCTGCCTCTTCTGTCTGTTCAGTGCCGTGATGCCCCCCTGGCACGCGGGCACGGCCCTCCTCAACCCGCGTCCCATCGCGCGGCTCGGACCTCCCCCGCCGGTCGCGCCCGCTGTCCTGCGCGCCCGCATCACCGGCATCCCTTATGGCGTCTATGGCGTGCCGTATCGCGTGGAAGCGCCGAGCAGTGCCGCCCGCGCCGTCTCTCGGGATGCGGGGAGCGATTGCTTCGCGGTGACGTATCGGCTCTCGCCCCACGGACGAGACAATTACGTGGCCGTGCTCTCGTCTTCTCGCGCCTGCCGCTGCGCCACCCTCTTTGGTGATGAAATACCGGTCGCGATTGATGGTGCAATGTGGTGGGAAACCGTGCGCGGCCGACCCGGTCGTTTCCAGGCAAGCACGAATCTCGATGATGCGTTCGTCACCATCGACGCACCAAACCGCGCGGTCTTCGGACGATTCGCGATCGATTTGCAGCGCCTGAACTAGGGGGGACACCTCGCCGATCACGCAGAAACCGGGCATGCGACGATTGGCAACTCGACACCACAGGGAATCTGCGGCAGATCCCCGGGTTGCGCCGAGTGCGTTTGAGGGTGCAGGTCATCGGCGTTCCTTCTGCCGCACGACCGTCTTCCCGGAGGAGCCGTCCGTGATCCTCTCCCCGCGCTCGGGGCGTCCGCGCCTATCGCGCATCGACGCGCATCACGGTGTTGTTGTCATCATTGACGATGTATACCGAGGTGCCGTCCGGCGTCAAGATGACGGCGACCGGCTTGCGCAGATCGCCCGGATTTCCCGTGAGGCTCCGGACCGTCTGGCCCTGCGTGGTCATCTCGATCAGCCGGTTGCCGGTCGGGGAGGGGATGAGCAGGTCGCCGTTCTTCAGGAAGATCGGGTATGCCTCCAGCCCCTTGACGGTCGCCCAGTCCGGCACCGGGAGCGCGGACTGATATTTGCCGTCGGCGGTGAAGAGGAGCACCCGGGCGTTGTTCGTGTCCGCGACGGCGATGGTGCCGTCCGGGCGGGCGGCGATGCCGACGGGGTTGTCCATCTGCCCGTCGCCGGTGCCGAAGGTCCCGAAGGTGCGGACGAACTTGCCGCGCGCGTCGAAGACGAGGATGCGGCTGTTGCCGGTATCGGTGACGTAGAGGAGGCCGTTCGGCCCCACGGCGATGCCGCGCGGCCCGTAGAAGTCCGAGGTGTGCTGCGAGAGCCCGGCGGGGTTCTCCTGCCCGTTGAAATACGCACCCCACTGGCGCAGCGGCGTGCCGTCGCTCGTGAAGGCGGCGATGCGGTGGTTCCAGGTATCTGCGACGTAGATCACCCCGTCCGGTGCGATCGCGATGCCGGTCGGCCCATACGGCGGACCGCCCGCAGGCTGCCCGAACTTATCCGGCCCGGTGCCGATGCCGCCCCACTGGCGTAGAAAGGTGCCGTCCGGCATGAACTGCTGCACGCGGTGGTTCAATTGGTCAACGATGGTGATCGTGCCATCCGGGCCAATGGCGATGCCGCGCGGCGCGGAGAACTGGCCGGCCGCCGCGCCCTTCCCCGCGCGGTCGAAGAGGTTGTTCGGCGGGAGCGGCTGACCACTCCCCGCGAGCACGCGCGCCGCCGCGTCTTTGTTCATATAGAGCGTGAGATCGTGTACCGTCGGTGGTTCGGTGGTGCGATGCAGCAGCACAGCGCGCAGCGCGTTCATCCATCTGCGGCCGCTCACGACGATGTGCGGGAGGTCACGCAGGCGGATCGCACGGTACGCTCCGGTGGGGCTGACCGTCGCCGGGCTGCTCGTCTTGCTGAAGCTCGTCACGAGCGGAGCGATCTGCGCGTCGGCGCTGCTCGGCACGATCAGGAGACGGGTGCGGAGTGTGCCGTCCGCTCCCAAAGGGCGTCCGGCCGCCAACGTTTGTGCGTCCGCGACCGTAAAGTTCGGGAAGTCCCGGAAGTACCAGCGGAACGGCCATTCGAGGGACGGATCGACGCCGATGGTAAGGGTGTTGCCGCCACCGATATTGTGCCGGTCGCCCGTTGCGGGGTCGAACGTGCGGTCGTTGCGCGTGAGATCGATGGAGAGACGCGTGATCCGCGCCACGAGCGGCCCGACGCTCGCCGCCGTCCGGGTGCCGACGAGCAATTCATGGCCGTCGGCGGGATGGTTAAAGGCCACATCGCTCATCGCGCGGATGGCCATGATGCAGGAGAGCGCCAGCAACGTTGCGAGAAGAGCGGTGCTCGCGCGGAATTTCCCTTGCAATGTCATCAGCGTCATCGCCGCGTAGCCGGTCGTGAGGATGAGGGCAATCACGACGAGGATGGTCGCAATCCACGCCGCCGAACGGCTGACGTCCAGCAACAGCCGAATGAACTGCGCGATTGCCAGGGCGAGGATGAACCCCGCCACGCCAATCATCCAGCCGCGCTCGCACCAGAACCAGCCGCCGCGCAACCGCTCCGCCGCCCACTGAATCGCCGTCCCGCCGATCAGCGCGAGGGCGAGTAGGATCATCGCCGCATTCTCCGGCGTCTTGCCGCCACTGAGTGAGAAGAGGACGAGCGCCACCACCTGCCAGGTGAGCGGCAGCGTCATCGCCAGCGGGCGCGGCGCGGCGGTGCGCGCGATCAGCACGATGCCGATGATCGCGGCGATGCCGATGAACGGCTCGTAGACGAAGGCGATCAGCAAATAGTAGTACCACGGCTGGTTGCGCGTGGTGGCGAAAAGATCATCCCACCAACGGCCAAACAGCGAGCTGAGTGTGCGTGGCAGGTGGACGAGATCAGTGAAGAAAAGGCTGCATGCCGCGAGCAGCAGCACTCCAACGAGCGCGACGACGCTCCACCAGATGCGCCGATCCACCTGGCGGAGGTGCGCGCCGATGCTCCGCAGCCCACCGTGCCGCGCCCCGGTCCGCAGGTCGGGCCGGTCGAGGAGGGCGAGGATCGCCAGCGCGAAGGCGAAGGCGACGAGCATCGTCAAGCCAGATGGCCCGGAGCCGATCAGAAAGGCGATCGCGATCCCCGCGACCGCGAGCGTGCCGGTCGTCGCGCGCTCGTCCGCGAGTCGCAGCATGCAAATGAAGAGCGCGAAGGCGGCGAGCAGCACATATGGGACGCCGGAGAGATGCCGGGAGCCGTAGACAAAGGTCGGCGAGAGCGCGAGCATCGCGGCGACGCCGAGCGCGCCCCAGCGCCCGAACCAGAGCCGGAGCCACCAGCAGAGGGCCACAATCGCGATTCCGGCGAGGGCAGGGCCGAGCCGCGCAATCGCGTCACGCGCGCCGAAGAGGAAGAAGAAAATGGCGTTCATCAGGAAAGGAAACGGCCCCCAGAGCGCGCCGTCCACCCGCGCGCTCTGGCCGTCCACGAACTGCCAGGCGGCGTAGGCGCGTTGCGCTTCGGACGCGCTGAAGGGGTTGTTCGTCAGCAAGAGGAGGTGGGCGATGCACGCGGCGCCGGTCGCCACGATCCAGAGGAGCATCTCAGCCGAAGGAGCCGGCAGTGTGATTCGTGTCGCGAGCAGGGGCGCATCCTGGGGGGCCGCCTCAATGTCGGCGTGCGACGGTGCGACCGGTTGGGGATGCATCTTCGGTCGTCTCTGCGCCGCCTGCTCGGTGCTCCACCCGCTCCCCCGTGTCCCTATTGGGGCATATGGCTCCCTAGAGTGGCATGCCCGTCGTCGGCACGTCGCTGCCGACCGTGGCGAACTGCACATCGTCGAGCCAAACCTCCCCGACCCCTTGGAGGAGAATGCCGAACGCAATCTCGATGCTCGCTGGCGGCACGTCCAGCACAATCTCATACCGTGTCCAGTCGCTCGTGCCTTTGATCGGGCGGTTCTGCATGTTGTCGAAACTGAGCGACCGCTGCGTCTTTCCGGTGTCCGGGCCGTCCACACGCATCCAGAGCCCCGCCCAATCCGCCACGCCATCCGCCTTCGCCCACCCCGACATCCGCACCCGTGTGCCGCGATAGGGATCCGCTTTGGCGGTCTGCATCAGTGTGCCGAATCCTCCCAGGGGATCGCTCGTCGCCTGGAGATATCCGCTCGCCGTGCCGCCGTGCGGCGCTGTCGCATCACTGCCGATCCGGTAATCCTGCGGCTTGTTCCCCGCCAGGAACCAGCCGGCCATCCCCGCCTCGAAATCGAGGTTCTGCACCCGGCTTGACAGAGCGAGCGTATCCGTCGTCGGCACCTCCTGCCCGACGACCGCGAATGTCACGTCGCTGAGTTCGACGCCTCCCTTGCCCGCTAGGAGGATGCCGAAAGCCAGCAGGGTGCTTTCCGGTGGGACATCGAGGACGATCTCATACGTCTGCCAATCGCGTGTCCCCGTGATGGGACGGCCCTGCATGTTGTCGAAGCTTAACGCCTGATTCTGCGGGCCGTCCACGCGCATCCAGAGTCCCGCCCAATTTTGCACAGCGTCCGCCTTGACCATGCCCCGCATGCGCAGGCGGGTCCCACGATAGGGATCGGGAATGAAGGTGCGGGCGAGCGTCCCGAAGCCCTGCGGATTGGGCCCGCGCGAACGGAGGTATGCGGCGCTGCCGCCCGGCGCTGCGGCCGGATCGATGCCGATCATGTAGTCGCTCGGATTGCTGCCCCACAATCCCCAGCCCACAGTGCCACCGGCGAAATCGAGATTGCTCGGTTGTGCGGCAGTGTTCGTGGTCGGGGTGCCGGGTGGTGCGGCGGCGACCATTTGCGCGGTAATGAGCGGGCGACCGGCCTGCTGCGTGGCGATGACATGGGCAATGATGGTCTGGCGGCGTTCCAGGAGGAAAAAGCCGCCGCCCGCTGCCGCGACCGCTGAGCCAACGAGAAGCCCGCGACGACTGAGCGCGCGTACGGAGCGACGGGGCGGCAGCGCGACGGCGGGATGGTCTGACACCGGCACTGGGCGATCGCCATCGTGGATCGCCTCTCCACTGATCGCGTCGTGTGGCGATCCAACCATCGTTCCGTACGCCTGCACGACCGGTAACGCGACGATGTGTGCCATGGCGTCGCGCTGTACCTGCGCGTCGAGGGCATCGAGAAACGCCTGCCGCGGCGTGATGGTCTGTGCGGCCCGGCGGACCGCCCCAGCGATGGCATCCAGTTCATCAGCGAGCGCCAGATCATCTGGTCGCGGATCGCGGTGCTTCATTGCTGTTCCTCCTGGCGATACTGGGTGCGCAAGGTAGTCATTGCGCGATGGATAAGGAGTTTGACTGCCCCGTCGCTCCGGTCGAGCAGTACAGCAATCTCCGCGATCGTCAGCGCGCCGAAGTAGCGCAGTGTGAGCGCCTCTCGCTGGTTGGTGGGCAGAACGCGGATGTGTGCATGCAGATCGTCCCGTTGCTCCCGTGTCACGGCGGATTGCTCGGGGAGCGGCGTCGCGTCGGCCAGCGACAGAGCCACGTCGTCGAGTGTCACCGTGTTTCTCTGCCGCCGTTGAAAGTCATGCAGGGTGTGGCGCGCGATGCCGAAGAGCCACGCCGCGAGCGGGGCGCGACCGGCATAGGAACGCAGGCTCGCCAGCGCCTTGCCGATTGTCACGGCGGTGAGGTCCTCCGCGTCGGCGGCGTTGCCGGTGTGCTGATAGAAATAGCGATACAGTGGCACCGCATACGTGCGATAGGACGCGGCAAAACTGGTGGGCGTGAGCCCAACGGCATGCGGCTCGTCCGTCTCCATCAGTCGCTGTGGCTCGTGCTTCGGTGTCTCCATCGCGCGATCGGTCCCCTAGCTCTCCGGCGATCTGACGATTCGCTACTCTGTCTGTCGCAGATGTGCGGAAAAGGTTACGCCAAGGGCCGCCGAGGAGTACGATCCAGCCATACGACACTGATCCTGTCGCGCTCTGACGCCCTCGCTTCGTGCCGGTAACAGGCCTGCTCGGTCTCTTCGCGGTTCCCAGCGTCCCGGTGGTGATCTGTGCCGGGAACGTGCTGTGCGCGTCGTTCAGGGAGAGCCAGAGACCGGTATGATGTGCAGAGCGCGCGGGAAGTGCCGGGCACGCGCTGGCGACCACCGCCCAGTGTTATCGTCGCTGATCGGAATGGATGATGCTCCTCTTCACGCACACTTTTCCCCATCACCCAACTGCTTGGTGGCTCTACCTGCTGACGTACGCCTTGCTCGCGATCACGGCGAGCAGCGTGCTCTTCGAGACCAGCCAAGGGCTGAGTCGGGGACTCTCCCGTCTGTGCGCTCTTCTTCCTCGGCTGGATCGGCATGCAGCGTCGGCGGTAATCGGTGCGACGCCGACGCAGAGCGCGGCGCTACGCATCGGGAAGAATGTCTGTCGAAATGCCGAACACGCCGTACCGGTGCGCTGAATGCGATATGCGGGATACGGTCGCAAGCAAGGAAGTGCCTGGTGATCGCGGGGAGCTGGGCGAGGCGAAGAGATGGTATCCTGTCACGAGACAGAGCGAGAAGGGGGAGCGAACGGATGGTACAGAAGCATCACCATTGGCAGATTGGCCTGGTGCTTGCCGTGCTGACGGCCACCCTGGTCGACTCGCTGCTCCGCATGGTGGTACACCCGAACTGGTCCCTCTTCTTCGCGAGCGTCGCCGTGGCCTGGATCGTCGCCGCCCTTCTCTTCCGGATGATCGTGGATGAGCGCTAACGCGGATGAGGATCACGGTGTCCGGGCGGGATGAGTGCGGAGCCATTCGCTGACGACTTCACGGAGGACGGCCGGACGGGAACGCTCGCCCTATGCTTGATCACGGGCGGCGAGCCGCTTTGATTGCAGGCGGAAAGCGACCCACACGGGGAAAGAGACGCGACACTGACGTTGCACGGGAGTCGAACCCTGCCGGATACGCCCCGGCGATGCTCACAACATCGTTCGGGGCCTTCCGTGACGATTGCCCACGTAAGGAAGTAAGGTCAGTGTGAAACGGGCGAGACGGGTTTTTCCCGCGCCGACAGACGCGATGATTAGCCGTGGATGTCCTTGACGGCCTGCTCGGTCGCTTCGTCGTACGCCGCTTTCGATAGTCCGCCCGCTCCCGGCTCCGGCCGCTCGGTGCGTTCGGTCTCCTCACCGCCACGTTCCGGTGTCCGGGGCTGTTGCTCGCCCGTTTCTTTCGGTGTTTTGCCCCGATGCTTGCCCATCAGCTGTTCCCCCTCTTGCCTCGTGCCACTTCCCGCGCGGTTACTCCGTACTGCTCTGATGTCGCCCGCTCGCACCTTCGGGGCCACGAGAGGCGTGGACGGGACGATACCGGAGAGAGCGGAATCGCTTGACCGCTGGGCACGCTCCGATTCACACTGACCCACTCCTTACAGAGGAGTGACCGTCCACCGGTCATTCCGGCGGTGACGTCTCGCGGCCGAATCGTTTGCTGATTTCCGGTGAGGGACGCTGCGGGCGAATATCGACTGTGTGCTCTCCGTCACGGAGGGTACGGACCGCGTAGTAAAAGGCGGCATCGCCCGTGATCGTGAACCATGCCTCGGTGCCATTGCGATGGATCACCATCCGTTCCAGTGCCGCTCCGCGCTGCTCCACAAAGGCATCGGCGGCTGCCCGTAAGGGACTCGGCGTGTGCATCGCACCCTCCGTTCTGTCTGACACAGACAACGCATCCGCTTGACGCGACCAGACGATACATGGCTGCTCGCATGTGTCCCCCCAGTGACGAAGGGCGCTGTGCCCGGATCAGGTCTCCGCTGGGGGCTCTTCTTGCGCGAGGATGTGATTGCAGAGCGCCACGCACTCATTGCAGATGTACACCCCCTGCGGTCCCGCGATCAGGTGCGCGACCTCTTCCTGGCCCTTGCCGCAGAAGGAGCATTCGTAATGCGGAGGGGGGCCATCGATAACTGTCCGTCGCGGGCCATCGCGTTGCTGAGTGTCTTCATTCATCGTCATCATCACTGCTCGTTCCTTGAACGTCGGATGGTGTGTGGGATCCCGTGCATGAGGACAATGCAATTGTTGCGCCACTTTGGCTAACATAACGGGACCTACAGCGACACTTCACGGATCGCTGCCATGGGGACTTCCCATTCTCCTGATACGAATCAGTGTTGGCTCCCGACACCGCTGCACGTACTTGGCAAACCGTCAGGCGGTGCGTGACAAAAGGTGCTCGTGGCGGGAATTGCTCCACCGCAGACGGCATGCGATGATCGAAATTGGATACGTGTCGCTGTACAAGCCCGTATGGGAACTGGAGAAGGCATGCATCCCTGTGCGGCGGAACAGAAGGGCCGTCGCGTAAGGTTTTCCCGTCCGCTGCGAACTAACCTTCAGAGGCTTTGAGCACACCGCAGCGGTGAGGGGGAGCGATGGAGCGACAGCAGACACCGACCGCGTCGGGGCATGCGGGAGAGGAGCGCGCCGACGTGGATGCTGAACATGCCGGACAGAGCGAAGAGTGGCGCCGCGCGCTCGCGACAACTGACGATCTCGGCGCACTCTTCCCGCCGCAATTTCGTCCGCTCTTCCGCTATTTCTACCATCAGATCGGGGACATGCACGACGCGGAAGATTTACTCGCAACCACCGTGAGCAAGGCGCTCGCGAGCATCGGCCGTTTCGATCCGGGCCGCGGCGAGTTCGTCGTGTGGCTTTTCAGCATCGCGCGCCATACGCTCTATGACTTCCGTCGTCGCATGCGCACGCACGCTGATATCGCCGTCCTGAATCCCCCGTTGCGCGATCCGGCACCGTCTCTCGACATCCTTATCCTGAAGGCGGAAGAGGCGCTCCTGCTCCACGCGCGTGTCAGGCAACTGCCGCCCGGTCAGCGGGAGGTGATCACGCTCTACTATTTCGGCGGCCTGAAGGCGATGGAGATCGCCTCCGTCATCGGGCGTAGCGAAGGCGCCGTCCGACTCCTCATCCACCGCGCGCTTACTGCCCTGCGTGATCAATACCAACGGGAGGAACAAGCATGAACGATCGCGAGAAGCGTCCGGAGGTGCAGCTCGACGACCCCTCGATCGCGGAGATGGACGCGGCGCTACGCTCCCTGGCCGACGCAACCGACTTGCGTCCGATCTTCCTCGATAGCTATCTCCCCCGGTTCCGGCGCGAGATGATCCATGCCCGCACGGTCGCCACACCCATCGCGCTGCGTCCGCGCGGCACCCGTCGGCGGTGGCAGGCAATCCTTGGCCTCGCCACTGCAGCAGTGCTCGTGCTCGCGCTTGTCGGTGGCGCTTTCTGGTGGGTGGGAAAACCAGCGTCGGTCAGCGCCGCCGAAGTCGTCGCCCGCGCCGAGCGGACGGCGAGCGGCAACGGCCCCGCCATCCGCAGCTACTCCTATGTGGTGTCGAGCCATTTCGTCGCGCCGCCGGGGCGGGGCGGGACGAGCGACGTCGAGTACCGCTACTGGTTCGCGGCGCCGGACAAGCTGCGGATGGAATCCTACGTCAAGTCCTCCCCCCACCCCGACGACATCAACGTGCTCAACATCAGCAACGGCGCGACGCGGTGGGAAGTCCTCCCGGCAGCGCGGCGTGCGACGCGCAAGACACCGCTGCCGGTGACGCCGGGGTACGCGGGTGCGACCGACGTGCGCTCGCTGATGCAGAACGAGGCGGCTCACAACCAGGATGTCAAGCTGCGCGGCACGCGGACCGTCGGCGGGCGAGAGGCGTACGTGCTCGACGTGACGCCGCAGCCGAACCCGAACGCGGTCGCCCCGGCGGGGAGCGTCATCACGCTCTCGATCGACAAGGAGACCTACATCGCGCTCGCCTCGGAGACGCACGACCCGCAGGGGACGCTGATCGGCTCGTCGACGCTCAGCCAGTTGCATCTCAACGAGCCGATCGACCCGGCGTTCTTCACGCTCGTGCCGCCCGCAGGCACCGAGGTCGTCGACGACACCCACCAGCCCGTCCCCGACGCGGCGAGCTACGCGCGCCAACTGACGGACGCGGCGGGGACGGTCACCTTCCCGCTGCTCGCGCCGCGCGGCGTGCCCACCGGGTTGACGCCGCGCGCCCCCCTCGTGACGGCGGACCTCGCGGCGCTGGCGTATGTCCCGGCCGAGACGCCGGACACCGACTACTCCCATGACTCGCCGCCCCTGTCGCTCACCGAGCGGCGGACGCTGCCGGGGGACGTGACCATCCCACCGGGGGCGGAGGCGGTGACGATACCGGGGGCGGAGGCGGCGTGGTACCTCCCGCCCCGCCTCAACCAGACCTTCGTCGGCAGTTCGCGGCTGGTTGTGCTGCGCGGGAGCGTGACCGTGACAATCGTCAACGGCGGCAACACGGCACAGCCGACGCAAGCGGGCGGGTACACGGTGACCGGGAGACCGCTGACGAAGGAGCAACTCGTGTCGGTGGCGGCATCGCTCGCGTCGCAGCCGCGTCCATGACAGCGACCGACGGCGCGTCTGTCATTGCAGTGGCGTTGCGCCGCCATCGCGGGGAGGCACCGATGCTTGGTCGCGGATTTGCACACCATGCAGGCGGGCACCTGCGGCACGCCTGCATCCTCTCCCTCGTGGCGCTCGTTTCGGTCGTGCGTCTCGGCTGCGACGCGCGTCTTCATGTGCGACGCAGATCTCCTCATCCTCGCCGAGCCGACAGCCTCGCTCGACATGCGCTCGGAGTACGATGTCTTCGCGGCGTTCGACGACCTGACGGTGGGCAAGATGGCGATGCTTATCTCGCACCGCTTCAGCACCGTGCGAATGGCGAACCGGATCGTCGTGATCGAGGACGGTAGCCACGACGCATTGCTCCTCAAGGGCGGTCGGTACACCGACCTCTTCGACATGCAGGCCGCCTCCTATCGGTAGACGCCACCATTCATCAGCGCGTATAGTGTGCGTGTTCGCGTGGTAGCAAGGAGCATGGGGCATATGAAGGAACATGTTTGCGCCGTGCGACTCAGCCGACGACAGGTGCTCTCTCTGTCGGCCGTTGGGACGGTGACTGCGTTGCTTGCAGCCTGTGGTGCGCCGCAGGGGACATCCGCACCGCAGACTGTCAATGTCGGCGCGTCGAAAGTGGACGGCCGCATCCTCTTCGCCAAAGTGCGGATGACCGATAACGGCGGCAAGGACGATGGTATCTACTCCCTTGATACTGGCACAGTGCGGAAAATTCTGTCCAAGGCGGACGGTGACGACGCACTGGAGTATCCCCGCTGGTCGCCGGACGGCAAGCAGATCGCCTTTGCTCGCGCCGGGGATCAGGGCATTTTCTCCGACCTCTGGCTCATGAACGCGGATACCTCGAATCCCCGCCGGATCACGGATTTCCAGAGCAAAATCGCGCACAAGAACAACGTAGACGCCGAGGGGAAGTACGTCGAGGACAGTTCCATCGTTGCGGGGTTGTCATGGTCGCAGGGCGGCAACTTCATCACCTTTGCCAGCAATAAGGCGAATCCCAGTGGAGCGATGCGTCCGTGGACGCTGGAGCATCCCGATCAACCGCCGGTGCAACCGGTCAATCTCCATCCCATCGGGGCGACGGAGAACTTCAGCCCACCGGGTATCTTCCCACCGCGGCACATCGACACCACCGCGCTTGCGCCGGACGGGAGCGTGATGGCTTTCTCAGCGATCTGGGTACAGCCGGACGACGCCACGAATAAGCGGACGCAGATCTACCTGCTCGATTTTGGCACGAAGAAGTACTCCGCGCCGCTCACGACGATGCAGTGGGGCGCGTACGATCCGGCCTTCTCGCCGGACGGCCAGCAGATCGCCTTTGCGGGGCGTCCCGATAAACGCATTGACGACATCTTCATTATGACGCGCGATGGCAAGAACCAGACGCAGATCACCAATACGGGCGCGGCGAGTGCCCCCGTCTGGTCGCCGGACGGCAAGAAACTCGCCTTCCTCGCCGCCTTCGAGGGCGCGCAATTCAACATCTATGTGATGGATGTCAGTCTGCCCGCGCCCGGCACGCCGCTCACCGCCGCAAACTTCAGCACGCCCGAGAAACTGACCGACGAAAAAGGCATTGATGCTCGCTCCGGCCTCTCCTGGACAGTCAGTTGAGTTCTTTCGCGATGAATCGCATAGAGACAAATTCTTCAGAGCGATGGCCTCACATCGGCAGTTCGGCCCATAGATGTGTCGTGTTAGGGGTATGACGGCATTACGGCGGCCCACGCGCATCGTCACCGAGGAGCAAGACCACATCAGCGTTCTTCGGTACCCCAGCGGGAAGCGCCGGTAATCCCGGCCCGATGCGCCGGACCGCCTCCGGCTTGACACTCACCATTTGCGCGATCGCCTGTGCCGTCTTTTCGTTCTCCGGCGCGAAATAGAAGAGCGCTGTCGCTGGCACGTTACCTTTCGTACCCGTCGGCGCGTCGCTGTAACTCGCGTTGGTATACCCTTGCTGATGGAGCGTGGCAGACCAACTGCTCGCGATCCCCGTCGTCTTCGTGCCATTCTCCACGATGACCACCGCACCCTTGTTCACGCCCCCGTTTGCCTGCGCGGCGATGTAGTCCTTATTCTCCTTCGGCGAGAACTCTGTGGCGCGCTGCCGTGCCTGCTGCCAATCAATCGTCGTATAGAAGATGTCATTGATGTATGTGCTACCGTAGAGATCGTTCAGCCCAATCTGCCGGATCGCCTGCTTGTCGATCTGCGTGCCGAACTTGGCGAAAGGCAGCCACTGATCGGGGGGGAAGTTCGTCTTGACCGTCGAGCCGAGCGCGTCGATCAGGTCGGTCGCCTTCGAGAGCAGATTGAGTTGCAATGCTTGTTGCCGGATGCCGAGGAGAACCTGCTGCTGCCGGGCGTTGCGCCCGTAATCATCATCGTCGTGCCGGGTGCGGGCGAACTTCAGCGCCTCGTCGCCGTCGAGATGCATGAGGCCTGCGGGGAAGAAAACGCGCGTGAACTGGTAGTCCGCAGTCGGGTAGGAGTCGTCCTTGATCGGGTAGGGGTTATCCACCGTCACGCCGCCCACCGCATTGACGATCTTCGTGAAGCCGCCGAAGTCCACCTGCGCGTAGTAGTCAATCTGGATGCGGAAGTTCTGCTCGATCGTATCCCGGACGAGTGTCGGGCCACCCTGGCCCTGATGCCCCGCCGATTCGAGGTAATGGTTGCTCGCGCCCGTCGCGTAGACGTCGGCCATCTTCCCGATCCCGAAGCCGCCCGCAATCGTCACGCGCAGGTCGCGCGGGATGGACATGATGTGGACGGTGTCGTCCGGGTTCGACGGATCGGTGTAGACGAGGATGATCGTGTCGGACTGCGGAGCGGTATCTCCCTCACGCGCGTCCACACCAATGAGCATCATTGTGAACGGGTCCTTGCGGTCGAAATGTACTGCGGCGATTGGATCGAGCGTGGCGGTCGGCGCGTCCGTCGGGAATGGCTCGATCGTGCCATGGGGATTCGATGTATTCGTGGGGCGCGGCGTGGTCGTCACGGCTGCCACTTGCTGCTCGCGAGGCAAGTCTGGCTGCACGACGTTCTTCACCGCCTTCTCGGTGTGCAGTGCGATGTTGATTGTGTACGCGCCGACCGCAGCGATGAGCAGAACAGGGAGCAACGCGGCGATGATGACCCACGGCGCCACCTTGCCCCGACGCCGGGGGGGACGCGCGGCGTGCGGGCTGGACCGTTTCTCGGCATCGGGGCCAACGATCGCTGCGTCGGCGTTCGCATCTCGCGTCAGCCGGGCAGCATGGAGAGAGCGGCGATACTGCCCGCGCAACCGAGAGCTTACGGCGCGCTTCGCGCGCGTGATGCGACGGACGCGTCTGCGCACCTCATCGGCCATCTGTCCATCCCCTCCGGATGTCGCCTACACCCATCGTCGGTAATCTAGCAGAATCACCGATTTCGGTCTATGTAAGGAAGGATGGGTAGTACCGCACTGAACCGTGTAGGACTTACGCAGTTGAGCGCAGAGGCGAGGAACGAGTAGAGTAGTCGGCATGAATGCACCGCGTTGCACCGATACCGACTACATCGATTTCCTCGTCGCCACCCCGCGCATCGTCAGTTGCGTC
>JAABUJ010002010.1_pt1 | contig 26947 bp, 25 predicted proteins | sample 5559131 | NCBI WGS metagenome assembly JAABUJ01 (sample SAMN10711875, study PRJNA513366) | rock metagenome | isolation source: Antarctica rocks | place: Antarctica: Victoria Land, Mt New Zealand nord | collected 2016-01-07
CGCTCCAGCGTGACGAACGGAATGCCGATCCGCGCGCAGTACGGCTTGGTGACACGCTCGATGAAGGTGTAGGTCTGGGGCCGCTCGTTCTTGGGATCGCAGAACCAGATTTCGTCCGGCGCCGCGCTGGGGTGGTACCGCTGGGGTAGCGCCCCTGACCAAGCAGCGCCAGGAGGGCGTGGAACTGTACGCCTCCCCCGAACGAGAGGACGCGGTGCGGCGCGCTCATCCCGCGTCCTCCTGGCGCTCGTCCCGTGCGGCCTCTAGCAGCCGGTCGACCATGTCATCGAGCTCGCCCAGCGGCCACGCGTCCAACACCGAGGCGTACGCTCGGTCGAGATAGCTGGCAGCGCACGCGTAGGCCGCCTCGTCTTGATCGCGAGAGAGGCAGAGCAAGGCGGCGAGCGTGTCTACCTCGTCGGCCGGTGCCGTCGTGGCGACGTGGCCGGCCAGTAGGTGGACGAAGCGATCCCGCTCCTCCGGCGAGCGGAAGGGCAGGCTGTAGAACGTGACCACGCCACGGACCACCCAGCCGTATTGGTTGATAAGCGGTGTCGTGTCGCGGGTTATCGCGCAGCGATTGATCTCGAGATTGAGCATTGATGGTCTCCTTTCAGGCACCCGCTCTATCGCAGCGGACGACCCTATGCCGCGCCGACACGGCGGCGCAGCCGCGCAAGGTCGTCGCGCACGTCGGGCTCGGAGGCGCTGCGGCTCCGGATGCGCGCATGGCCGTAGATGACGGTGGTGTGGTCGCGCCCCAGGATGCGCCCGACCGCGTCATAGGTCAGCCCTTGCTCGCGCAGGAGGGCCATAGCCACTTGGCGCGCCTGGGATACGGACCCGGTCCGGCGGCGCGACCGCAGCATCGTGCCCGTGAGGCCGTAGTAGTCGGCCACGAGGTCCACGATGGTCGGGGCGTCCGCAACGGTGACACAAGGACCATCGTGCAGGCACAGGGTCGTGGCCGTGTGCAGCCAGGCGGCGAGGGGTGGGCTCCAGGCGGCGACCTGTTGGGGATGGTCGCGCCCCGCCAGAACGACGAGGCGGTCCGGCGTCGCCACGCGCGCCAACTCCCGTTGCGCGAATGGCTCCCCCTGAAGCGCATCCACGCCGTCAAGCAAGATGGCGCGTCTGGCGGCCAGTCCGCGGCGGACGATGGGGGTCAGGCCGCGACGCAGCGTGTCGCGCCAGAGGAGCGTGAAGTCGCCTCCCATGCCGGCCAGGAGCCGGTCGGCGCGATCGGCGCCTCGTAGCTCGGCTGCAGCGGCCATGAGGATGTCCGTCGCGGCCGCGTTGCCGGTTGGGTCGGCGAGGTAGAGCGGCGCGGGTCCCTCGCCGCGCAGATAGGCCCGCACGACCGCCAGCACCCGCTGTGCGGCCGCCTCATCCGCGCCGGTGGTCACACCGGTGCCGTGCGTTGTTCGTGTATCCATGATCTACTCCCAGCCCAGACCGCGCTCGTGCAGGCTCGTGTATGCGCCCGCTGCGACGACCAAGTGGTCGAGGACGTCGACGCCCAGCAGGCGGCCGGCCTGGACAAGTTCGCGTGTGATGGTCACGTCCTCGGGAGACGGCTCGACGGCCCCCGAGGGATGATTGTGCGCCAGGATCAACGACGTGGCGTTGCGGCGCACCGCATCGCGGAACACCTCGGCGATGCGCACATGGCACGCGTTGACGGTGCCGGCGTAGAGCGTGACTGCGGCGATAAGCTGGTTCTTGGTGTCGAGCAGCAGGACACGCATCTGCTCGGACTCCAGCAGACCCATCTCCGGCAAGACGAGGCGAGCGGCGTCGCGCGGGTTCGTCACCCGTTGCCGCTCCTCCTTCGGCTCGACAAGCAGACGCGTCGCCAGGTCGAGGGCGTCCACCAGCCGACTGGCCTGGCGACGGGTGAGGCCATGGGTCGCGTGCAGAGTGGGCGCGTCGACGTGCCGGAGATCTCCGAGCGAACCGTAGTGGTTCAGCAAGGTAGCGGCAATGGCCGGTGCGATACCCGCGACACGGGCTAGCACAAGCGTCGCGGGATCGGGTAGACGGTGGAGCGACAGGGTGTCGGAGTCGCCCACCGCGCGTCTCGCTAGGATAGCGCTCATGGGTATCATCTTTCCTTTCAGGTGCTGTGGATACGGTTGACGACGGAGGCGGCCGTGTTTAACCGCGTTCGTGGGCGCTATGGGCGCAAGTGAGGGGGTCGCAGTTATGGTGGGCGATAGCCTCGAGATCGTGCAGATACACATCGCCGACGAGCCACTCGGCGAACTGGCGATAGTCGCACACCTCGCCATTACCAACGAGAACGGGCAGGAGGCGGCGCGTGTGATGGAACAGGATGTCGCGCCAGAAGCGGAGATCGGCGCTCACTCGTTCCAACGCCTGCTCACTGTCTTCATCCGCATCGGCCTCGCTCAAGGCAACCTTCTGTCGCGACGCGTGCGCGACAAGACCAGCCAGGGCGCGTAAGGTCGTGAGGACTTCCTCCTGATCACGGGTGGGCGTGTTGAGGATGACCATGGTGTGTACCTCCTACTCAGACCGCCGGTGAGGGCGAGGCGATGCCGCGAGAGACGTGGCCGCCTCGATGTGGGGACACGAGCCGGAGGGAGCGCCGCATGAGCAGCGCCCGGTCGCCGGCTCGCAGTAGTCGACGCGCGTGGATGAACCGGCCGGCGTGTAGACGGCGAACACACCGGCGACGGAGAGGGGATGGACGACACTGGATCGAGGCGATGTTGTCCCGTACGGCGCCGCTCCTCGGTGAGGCGTCCTTGTGCGCGTCCGCCGTTCCGTCATTCCCATAGTCATCGGGTCTCGCCCTCGGTCGGCGCGGGGATGGGACGAAACAGGACCTCCAACCGCGCGTCCGCGTCGTGTGCAGGGGCAACGGCCAGCTGGCGCAGGTCGGCATTGATCTCGGCCACGACGCCGTCGACCGTCAGGCGGTGCTCGCCGAGGATGTAGTGGCCGGCTGGTAAGGCGACGATCTCGACGCCGCGCTGACGCAGGCGGCGCAGCAGCGCGCGTCGCGTGATCTCGGGGCCCGAGGGGCGCATGGCATAGAGTCTGGGTGTCATAGGTGGAACCTCCCGTGTAACGATGGAGTGAAACGGCGCCGCAGGGCACGGGATGCGTGCCCCGCGGCATCCGCTACAAGAGGGGCGATACGAGCTGCGCGGCACGCTAGCGAACGGGGGTGCGGCCGGACTCGCCAGGGACCGGGAGCGCGCCCCGCGCGCGGAAGTACTCCTCGGACCCGCGTCGCCAGAACTCGAAGGCGGCGAAGGCCACGTCCGGAGCGAGGTCGGTGGGCACACGCTCGATCACGACGGGGACGACGCCGCGCCGGAGTGTGTCGAGCAGGTTGGCTGTGTACCCTCGGTTCGTGCGCCCGCGTGTCGTCACGTCGATAGGCACGGGGACACTCTCGCCGCGCACGGTTACGAGCGCGTCGACGCCGAGTACCTCGTCCTCGGCATGGGTCACCTGATCGACGCGGGCGATGCACGGGTGCGCCGCGATCGCCGCGAGGAAAACCTGCTCATCGAGATGGCCGTCGGTGTCGTGGCGATAGCGGGGGGTATAGGCGCCGGGCGCGACCTCGCGGAGTTGGCGAATCTCGTGCTTGTGAGCGTAGAGCGCGACAGCGTTGATAACCTCTTCCCGGACCGTCGCGGATGTGCTATCGTGATACTGCATGGGTTGGATCTCCTGTGCGACAAAGGAGAGGGCCGCAGTTGGAACCTGCGGCCCTCTCGTGCTATGCGGAATAGATTGATTGACCGTGGTTGGCAGAAGCGCCTGCCAGAGCGCTGGCCGGTCCTACATCGCCATCACCTCCTCTCGCGCGCCATCGCGGGACGGTCGCGGTGTTCTCCTGGTCCCCCAGCGGGCGTGGCGTTCGGCCCGCGTCTTCCGATCGTGACAGTTGTCACAGCGCCAGGCGACGTTGTCGGGCATGTTCCCGGCGAGGACGCCGCGCACATGGTCGCGCTCCGTGCCGGGCTCGCCGCAGTCGGCGCAAGGTTGGGGATCGGGGTACAGCCGACGAGCCTCGGCGCGGAGGTGGTCTTTCTCACGCGCCTCCGCGGTGGTGCGGCCCGGTGCGGTCGGGGTACTTGCGTCGGTAGGAGTCACGCAGCAAGCTCCACACGAAGTCGCCGCCGTAGCGACCAAGCGTGACCGCGAAGCCAACCTTCCCCAGGTCGGCAAAGTGTGTGTTGCTGTATTTGTCGCGTGTCGCGGCGCCGCCTGCGCGCCCCAGGGCCACGAAGTAGGCGTGCCGCTCCTCGGGGTCCGTCGGGATCGCCATCATCGGCGTTCCTCCCTCCGCATAAGCGCGAACGCGTTATCGCTAGACGGGACCATGGGCATGGCTTACCTCCTTATTCGCCTATGGGCATAAAGAAACGGGTGCAGCGTGAGCCGCACCCGTTCCGCTATCGGAGTGGAAAACATCATGTGGCGCGCTGGGCGGGAAAGCGACATTCCCGCCTCCTGGCGCCCGGTGGTCGGTTACGTCGTCATGGCAGCTACCTCCTTTTCGAGGTGACTTCGAGGTGACGTGGTGAAAAAAGGAGAGGCCGATGCGTGGGGGAGTCATCCCTATGCATCGGCCTCTCTCTGTGAGGGTGTATCGTTCTTATTGGCGCCGCTCACGCGACCTGTCGCATCGTCGGTTGCCGTGGTCGCGGGCACACCGCGCGGCGTGCCCGGTCCCCGTTTGGGGCGCCTTGCCGTGTTACGTGGCGACCGTCAGGTTGTTGTCATCCGCGATGGTGAGCAGGGCCGGCAACAACAGTGGGTCGGCGAGTGGACGCACATAGGCGAGGTCGCCGTCGGGGCAGTACAGCGCGTCGGCCGCGCGCTCGTAAAGGGCGAGCGCTTCCTCGTCGTTGTGGGCGTTGTAGAACAGCAGTCCGTCGACAGCCGTGTAGAGGTCAGCGCGTTCATAGAAGAAACGCGACCACGCCTGCGTAACCAGGCGATCCGGTACCTTGGCAAGCGCCGCGACCGTGCCCGCACGCATGGCGCCGCTCCCGCGCAAGTCGAGCAGCCGCACGTCGCGGCGCAGGAGCGGACGAGCCACGGTTCGCCCCGTGCGCTCGACCCGCCGCGTCGCGTCGCCGAACACCTCGACGACGCACCCCGAAAGGGTGAAGGCGGCATAGTAGATGCCGCGCGCCGCGTCCGGGGCCGGGCTCCGCGCCGGGCCCGCGCCGGCGTGGTGGTCGAAGCGCATGTCGAGCGGCCCATAGGAGCGGAAGCCAGGGTAGGCGGGGTTGAAGATGCGGTAGATGTGTTCCTCGGCCGGGACGGTGTGAAAAACCGGCGCGGGGGGCGCGATTGGCGGGGGCGCCGCGACGGTGACCATGGCTGCTCCTCTCCGGTAGCGGCGGATAAGGGGAATAAAGGACGACTCCCGTCCCTGTCAAACGGGAGCTGTGTGCGGAGATGAGGGGTTGGGGTGGCTAGCTTACTGCGAATGTACGGGCGGCCAGCAGGACCTCCGGCAGGTCTCCGGCCTGAAGCGCCTGCAACGGGGTGCGCCCGAGCAGCGCCTTCGGTGTCACGAACCACGCGATCTTGTCGAGCGGCGGCGTGTCGCCAAGGGCGCGCACGACCTCCGGCAGGCCGGGGACGACGCCATCGGGGGCGGCCGCGTCGAACTGCCACGCCGGGAAGCGCAGGAAGCCGCCATCGCGCACGGCCAGTAGCGCGCCGCCACGCGCGCGGTCGTGCGGGGTCTGCCGGGAGGTGCCGAGCAGCGCGGCGACCTGCGGCGCCGTCAGGGAACCGGCCAACAGGTCGCGCCGGTACGCGAAATCTTTGAGGGCCGACGCGACAGCCAACGCGACGCGCTCCCGCTCACCCAGCGCGTGACCACCCGACACGGCGTCCACAAAGGGGTCGGTCCCCGAGGCGGGCGGGGGCGTCAGGGCTTCGTCGATGCGGGCGGCCAGCGCTTCGACCTCCTCGGGTGTCAGGCGATCCACCAGGCGTCGCATACCGCGCATGACGCGTTCGGCCGCGTCGCGCCTGCGCACCGTGCGTCCCCCGGACACCGCAGGGGTGGGGGTGGTAATTGTCGTGGCAAACTCGCTCATCCGTGTCTCCTTATCACATATCAGGTTACCCTCACGGTACGCTTGATTGTAAGAAATGTCAAGATGATAGGGCACCGGCTGCTCATGCATCGGGCGTCGTAGCGCGCTCCGGCGGGACTCGGACAATGGAGAACAGCCCGGTACATCTGGACGTGGCGTGAGACATAGAGCTACGCCGACCACACGCTGTCGGTCGGAGCGTCGAGCCAGTCCGGCATGATGCCCGCGCCCGTCGCTTGCGCGGCCACTCTGGTGGATGGCATGGTCGCGCTCGTTTCGACGGTGGGGAGGAGTGTGAGGGGCGTGACCGTTTCCACACTCTCGCGCAGGTCGGCCCAGACGTGACACCCAGCGCGGCCCACGCGCTCGTACCACACCGCCACGAGCCCGAGCCGTGCGGCTTCGTCGGGACGCAGGGCCACGCGATAGTCGCGGAAAAGCCCGGCCTTACGACCGTGGCGGGCCAGGGACCTAAGCTGGTCGGCAACCGCGCAAGCCTCGCGCGACCCCAAGTGGGCCGTGAGTGCGTCGGCCAGATCGCCCTCACCCCGCTCGTAAAGCAGGGTATGCACGTCACCGATCTCAATGGACTCCGTCAGCGACTCCTCGCGCTCGGCTTTCGTCGCCGCCATCGCGGACCGTCGTATCACGATCTTCATGCAATCTCCTTATCCTGACTACGTCACTACTGAACGGTCGGCACATGCGCGCGGGGGGCGAGGGGCGCTACTAGTACACGTTGGCTCAATTATCTTTGCGCTAGCGATAGCGTGAAACGCTTGCGCCGGAGACACTTCAGTGTCCGTCGTTTGCCATGCGACTTTAGTCGCAGGCCAACGGCGCTCGCCAAGTTATTTAGGCCAAGCTGTACTAGTCGCATGCGCGGCCAAGCGGCGTCGCTCGACAATCTCGTGACAGCGCTCGCAGCGGCGACGGGCCGCCTCCGTGTCGATCGCGTGGCCCCGTCGCGTCGCCATGCGGTAGAGCGCCGCGCCATCGGGGCGCTCGGCAAGCTGCCCGGGGTCCTTGATGCCGCGTGGCAGATTGACCAGGACGAGGCGAGCGCCGGGCGGGAGGGCGAGCTTGTAGACGGTGGCCCACGACCCGCGCCGCCCGGCGCGGTCGCGGTCGCGGATCAGGTAGAGGGTCGCGCGTTTCGCCAGCCGCCGGATCTCGGGCAGGAGTTTCTCGGACGGCTCGTTCGAGCCCATGAAGGCGGCCGCCTGACCGAGCGCGAGCAGCGCCAGGCGGTCGAACGGCCCCTCGACCAGCGCGACCTCGGGGGCTCCCAGCGCGCCCTCCAGGCCGCCCAGTAAGCGGTCGCCCCGGACGTAGAGATATTTGGGGGCGTCGTCCCAGGCGGCGCCGGCCGCGCAGAGGCGCGCCACGGCCCAGACCGGTACCCGCTGCCCGCCGATGCGTCGCCACTCCCACAGGACGACCCGCCCCTGGAAGACCTCGGACCCATCCGCCCGGAGCAGGCCCGTCCGCCGCGCCGCCTCAAGGTCCAGGCCGTGACGCCCCAACGCAGCGGCCAGCGTGCCGGTCGCATAGCCGATACCCTCGCTCGCGATGAGCCAGTCGGGGAGACCGCGCCCGCGCACGTAGTCGAGGGCGTCCCGGCCCGTCGGCTGCCATAGGTTGTCCCGCCAGACAGCGGCCGCGACCCGGTAGGTGGCCAGGGTCGCCGGGTCGGGTAACGTTGGGACCTCCTCGCGGCGGGGCGCCGGGGACGAGAGCGCGGGCGGGAGGAAGGCGCGGACGCCCTCCTGTCCGTCGAGGCGCGCCCCCAGCTTCTCCAGCGCGACCGGGAAGTCCTTGGGCCAGGACAACTCCCAATAGTGGAAGGCGAAGCTGATGACGTCCTTGCCGCCCCGCCCGCACCCAAAGCACCAGTAGCCCCCATCGGGGTAGTAGTAGAACGACGGCGTTCGCTCGTCGTGCCCCGGCAGCGGACACCGCGCCTTGAAGCATCGACCCGCGCGCCGCGGGTTCTCCATGAACTCCAGCACCGAGCGCGCGCTCCTGACGCGCTCGATCTCAGTCTCCGATACGCGCATAGATGTCTCCTTCCGAATTCGCCCGTCCTGGTCATGTCGGTCGACCACGTCCCAGGCGCAGTCAGGCCATCCGCAGCAGGTGGGGCGGGATTAACGAGAGGAACCGCGAGGGCCCTCCCGGCCCGCGTGGCGTCGCCGGCTCGCAGGACGCGGAGAGGTAGAGCGCGGACCGCGCACGCGTCAGTCCCACATAGAACGTGCGCAGCTCCCGCCGCAGGCCCTCCTCCCCCTCGGCGAGGCCAAGGCGATGGGGGAACACGCCCTCGGCAAGGCCAGCGAGGAATACGACATCCGCCTCGTTGCCCTTGAACGCGTGCACGGTGCTAACGAGAACGGCGTCGCCCTCGCCGCCATTGCCCATCGCTCCCTCCTCCGCTAGCAGGTGTTGCAGCGCGCCGACGTCGCCCTCCTCCGCGACCAGGGCGCGCAGGACCGCGATCTCGTCGGAGACGCGGCCATCCACCAGGCCCGATCCCTGTCCAAGTCCCATGCGTTCGAGCAGTGCGTCGAGGATCGTGGTCGTCGCGCCGCCAGCCGCCAGGGCGACGAGACCGTCGTAGAGACGCACGAAGTGACCGAGTGCGCGCCGCTCGTCCTCCGCCAGACCAGGTGGACACGCGCGGCGCAGCCGGTCCATGGTCCAGGGGCCGGTGGCGTGGAGGGCGGCGCACAGACCGTCGCGGGCGACGCGCTGCCGCCCGCGCGCCGGCAATGCGACCGCACGGACCAAGGCGTCGCCGTCCCTGCCGTCGCGCAGCAGGGCCAGCCACGCCAGGACGGTCGCGATCGTCGGCGTGGTGGCGAGCGCCGGGGCCTGGACCCGACAGGGGATGCCAGCAGCCGTCAATGCTTGGGCGATACACCGCCGTTGCCGACGCGTTCGCACCAGCACGACAGCACCGGCCCATCGCCCGATCATCCGTGAGGTCCGCAGGGCCTGGAGTTCGCGGGCCAGCCACTCCCTCTCATCCGTCGCTGAACGGGCGACATGGAGCGCGGGGAGTGGCCCGTCGCGCCGGCACGGTGCCGCGGTCACGGTCACGTCGGTGAGGCGTTTCGCCACGACGGTCGCCACGGCGAGCAGGGCCGCGTGTAGGCGATACGTCCGCGTGAGGGGGACGACCCGTGCGTTTGTGAAGGCCAACGGGAACTCCAGCAGGTAGCGGGGCGAGCTACCGCCGAAGATGGCTTGGTTGCCGTCGCCGACGATCGTGATATGGCCTGTCGGGCCGCCGGCGTAGGCGACAAGAGCGGCCTGGTAGCCGTTCCAATCCTGCGCCTCGTCACTCACCAAGTGCGCGACGCGCCGGTGCAGATCGGCGCGCGCGGCGGGATGGACACGCAGGATCGCGACGGGCAGCGCGAGCATGTCGTGGATGTCGATGAGGCGCTGAGCATGGAGTTCGGCGTCGTAGGCACGCACCGCCGCGTGGACGGGACCGCACCCGTGGGAGAGCGGCCGGGGGCTCAACTTGTGATCCGCGATGAGCCGCTGCCCATCGCGCGTGGGGACATCGAGCCCAACAGCGGCGAAGGCCGCGGCGGCGGCGTATTGAGTCCGCCCCGTCGTGGCCACATGGAAACGCTCCCAGCCCAAGTATTCCCTAGCCCAGCCATCGCGCAGGAGGCGCAGGCCAAAGCTATGGAAGGTGCGCACATCCACCGCTGCCGCATCCACGTCGTCGAGGTGATCGTGGAGCCGAGTGGCCAGTTCGCGCGCGGCGTTGCGCGTGAAGGTCAGGGCCGTGATGCGCGCGGGAGTCTGGGCGTGACCGTCGCGTTGATGGGCGTGCAGATGCGCGATGCGCCCCAGGAGCGCCTGGGTCTTCCCGCTCCCCGGCCCCGCGAGCACGAGGAGGGGGCGGCACGGGTCGGCGTGAGCCGCCGCGCGCTGATCGCGATCGAGCGATAAAGGGGTGTGCGGCACGATACACTCCTTGTGGAGAAGAACGGGGGGAGAACGATAGGCTCGTCCTCCCCTGTCTGGCAAAGCGCCGTTACGCCAGCCGATCCGTCTTGACGACGGTTGGCCGCGCGGGCTGTGTAGGCTGCGCGGGTTGTGCCGGTCGTGGCGCCGTGAAATAGCGCGCGGGGCACCGGCCAGCCCCGTGGAGCGCGCCGCGGACGACCTTCAGGTCGACGCCGTCGCGCCCGATGGCGGGTACCTCGCGGAGCTGGACCCAGGCGCGGCAGCCGTGGCAGCGGACGAACCACTGCGGCCAGAATAGAACCGGCACGCACAGCGCGTGGCCGACCCGGTGGTTTCGCGCCGCAAGGTCCTCCTCAAAGGGGCGTAGGGCCGGTGCGACGACGCCGTAGCGTCTATTCGCGACAAGCCAGCCCACTGGCGAGATAGCCGCCCAGAACAGGCCGGCAATCAGACGATGGGCCATCACGACGATACGCCGGCCACCCCTACGTCGGGTGGCCTGCTGGTAGGGGTGAATGAGCGGTTTCTTGTCTTTCTTCCCTCCTCTCAACGCGGTGAGCAGCGAGATGGTGAACAGGATCATCGCACCCGCGATGATCGCGCCGACAATGTGGGCTATGGCTACCGTGTGCGTCATCCTACCTCCCTTCCTGATTGAAACTGACAGGTTCGCCCGCGCGGCCTGCCGTGTCGCCGTGGGCGTGCAGCAACTCCGCGATACTCATGCACGACTCGTCTGTACCGGCGCGATTGAACGCCACAACCTCTTCTCCGGGCTCCGAAACCAGCAAACTCGACCCGTACCGCTCCAGGCGCGCCAGACGCTCGGGGCTAAAATCTTCGCCAGACGGCGCGACGGCGCGTAGGTCATCGACCGTTGCGACGAATGGCGTCAGCGGCGCATCGACGACGGTCGACCAAACAGCGTAGTGTCCGTGGACCCTAACCAGAATGTGCGGCATCCTCGTTCTCCGTTGATTATCAGTTTCTTGTCGCGGGACATAGCGTGGGCGATGGCGCCAGGGGCTATGAAGCATGTGCTTTCCCTATTACCTCCTCCTTTCCGTGACCGAACTCGACGGGCTTCCGCGTCCCGCGAGATGCGGTTATGGGGCTGCACGAACGTGACGCCTCCGGGCTATTCGCACGGACACGAGCGCCAGGATGCCCAACGCCATGGGAGTGATCGCATCGGCGCGGGGCGATTATGCGCGGGCAACAATGGTGGACCCGCCATCACCAGTCGGCGCCTCAGTAGCGGAAGCCGACGGTCGCCACTCGGGACAGGAATGATGGAACCCGAGATCATCAGCAGTTCGCTTAGAGGTGGAACCGCGGACCAGTAGAGAACTCCAGCATAGCGCCGCATACCCCGCGTCAACCCTGTGTCGTGGTGGGGTTCGCATCTCAATGGCGTGCGCGAGGCGGATAGGCGCGGGGAAACGGGGCGATGACGATGGAGACAGCCAAGGTACGATACTGGAACCGCCATGTGGGACACTCCCTGCCTATCGTGTCGCATGGTGGGCTATGACGGGTTGGTATGTGTGTCGCGGACCGGCGCGTTGACGAAGATAACGAGGAGGGAGGAACAAGGGGTAGACACAGGGTACGCGCGGGGTTGGGGGAAACGTGCCGTACGGGGTGTACCAAACGGGCGCGGGGTGTGCCAACGGAGCTTGAGCGACGAGAGGTCGTCATGGGACCCGTGGAGCGCCTATTATCTCTGGTGAAGGGGCCTACCCCGCGCCTTGTACTGGACCCGTACCTTGCTATGAAAAATGTAAATTCTCGTTGTGCTCGATGCGTCCCGCCATGTAACCATGGATCGAGCACCCCACGCCCGCTTCTCAGCGGTCTAATGGCGTTTATCGTTGCCCATCACATGGATCGACGATCACACTATCCGCTGTGTGCCGCGCTTGATCTTCGTCGCTTGTAGGACGTGACGACACTGGCTCACGGTCCACTGCTGCCTGCCAGTGCCGGTGTGTCCGTGCCCATCGTGGGTCGTATCCCCATCAATGTCCCCAACTCGCGCTTTCGACCATCACCCAACAACTCGTCGTATCTCGTCCGCTGTTGGACCAGATGGATAATCGGGAGTTACGTGTCTGGTGTCATCCGTCGGACGATACTGTACCACTGAACATGAGAGTGCGTACTTGACGTTGGTGGCCGAACGGCTATGCATGCATAGCCACACGCGGCGGAGCCCTGCACATGATTCAGTGGAGCGGGCAGGCCTGTATCGACGGGAAGCCAGCGCCCTTGGCGTCGTGCAGAGGTATGGTGACGCGGCCTACCAACGTCAAGTACGCACTCTCCTGAACATGAGAGTGCGCACTTGACGTTGGCAACGGTATGTCGCTGTCGTCGGAGCCCAGAGAAAGACCACGCCTATCAGGATTGCAACCAACGTCAAGTGCGCAATCCGCCCAGGCCACCTCTCGTCGAACTATTTCAAGCGTGGCGAAAGGGTGCGGCACAACGCTCCGCTCTTCGCCAGCGCGTAGGCCTCGCCCTCCTCCAAGCGGGGGAAGCAGTGAAGTACTTCGGCGAAACCCTTTCACGCCGGAACGCCTGACACGAATAACATACCAGCTAACACTTCGTACTACTCCCGCGTGCTGGCTACCAGCGCTGCGTTCTAGCGCCCGATGGTTTCACGCAGGCGCCAATCTGACGTGACTACTGTGTTCATGCGATGTTGTACAAGTGTTTAACGTCTGTCTCTAATTGTCGCTAAACAACAGACGACCAGATGAGTCACGTCGCCAGGTCAGGGGATGGCCGGCGGCCTGGGGGCCACCGACCACCGCGATTGAGCTAGTAGTTGCCCTGGAAATCGCCATCCTGCTGCACGTCCGCGCCCGTGTCGGGCTCGTTGGACACCGGCTCCACGGCGGTATCCAGACCAGTGGTATCGTTCATTCTGCTCACCTCCTTCCCTGCATATTTGTCGAGGTTCGGGTTCCCCCTACCCTCTGACTTCAGCATCGCATCGGTGGATTAAGCCGCCATTAAGGCGCGGTTAGGGGTTGGTTATAGAAACCGGCGTAAAACCTGCGGCTTTAGCCGTGTGGAGTGTCAAAGATGGGTAGAAATGAGGACAGCAGCCATCGTCGAACGTAGGGGACGGTTGGGGACGGTTATAAAGACGCGATGGCCGCGCGCGCCTCCGCCTCGTCGTCCCAGGGGAGGGGCGTGGTTCCTGTGGTGATCGAGCGTTCATGGCCTTTGCCGGCCAGCAGCACGGTATCGCTGGGGCGCGCCGCGCGGACCGCGGTGTGGATGGCCGCGCGGCGGTCAGGGTGGAGCAGCAGCGTGTCGCCGTCGCGGAGACCGGCGGCGCGCGCGCCCGCCGCGATCTGCGCGATGATGGACAGGCGATCCTCCCCGCGCGGCTCGTCGTCGGTCAGGATGACCACGTCGCAGCGTGCGGCGGCGACACGCCCCATGGCGGGGCGCTTCGCGCGGTCGCGTTCGCCCGGCGCTCCGAAGACGACGATGAGGCGACCGGCCGTGAGCGCGCGCAGCGTATCCAGCACGGTGGCGAGCGCGTGTGGCGTGTGCGCGTAATCGATCACGACGGCGAATGGCTGCCCCGCGTCGACGCGCCGCATGCGTCCTGGCACGCCCGGCATGGCCCCCAGCGCCGCGGCCACCGCCTCCAGATCGATCTCCTCCACGACGGCGAAGGCCAGCGCGGCCAGCAGGTTGGACACGTTGAAGCGGCCGATCAGGGGGCTGCGCACGTCCATGTTGCCGCGGGGGGTCGTGGCGCGGAATCGTATCCCCTCGGCCGCTACATCCACGCTGGACGCGCGCACGGCGGCGTCGGATCTCAGGCCATAGGAGAGCGTCGGCGCCGCGCTGGCCGCGCGCATGGCGCCATAGCTGGCGTCGTCGCGGTTCAGAATGGCGACGGACATCTGGCCCGGCTTCGGGTAGGCGCCGAGGCCACGGAAGAGGCGCGCCTTGGCCGCGCGGTAGTTCTCCAACGTGCCGTGGAAGTCCAGGTGGTCGGAGGTGATGTTGGTCAGGATAGCGGCGTCGACGTGGCAGCCGCGCAGGCGGTCGAGCATGAGGGCGTGGCTGGACGCCTCGACCACGGCATAGGCGCAACCGGCCGCGGCCATCTCCGCCAGGAGGCGCTGGACCTCGTGCGCGGGGGGTGTGGTGTACCCCGACGTGGTGGGCCGACTCTGGGCGCCGACGCGGACGGCTACGGTGCTGCTGAGACCCGCCGGCCGCCCTGTGCCTTGCAACAGAGCGTGCAGCAGGAAACAGGTCGTCGTCTTGCCGTCGGTCCCGGTCACGCCGACCACGCGCAGGCGCGTCGAGGGGTGGCCGTAGAAGGCCGCCGCTACGTCGGCCAGCGCGGCGCGCGCGTCGGGGACGACGATGTGCGGCACGGGCGGGGTGTCAGCGGGGGCGGCCTGGCACAGCACAGCGGCGGCCCCGCGCGCCAGGGCCGCGTCGATGAAGCGATGCCCGTCGACGCGTTCCCCGTGAACGGCCACGAAGAGGTCGCCCGGCCGCACGGCGCGCGAGTCGTCGGCGATGCCGATGATCGCGGCGTCGCGCGGGCCGATCAACGCGGCGTCGGAGAGAGCGGCGTATAGGTCGGTCAGGCGCATACGTATGTTTTCCCGTGTCATGCCCTCGTCCATCGTCGCGCCGTCCACGCCTCAAGAGCGGTGGCGCGGCGACCGGCTGTCCGCGACCAACGACCGGATGTAGTATGAGGGCGCCACGATGACCGGAGCGGGTAGTTCCCCCCGCTTCATGTCGCCTGTGCCCCCTATGCGTCAGTATCCCTGCTAGTAGCCCGTCAAGCGAACTCTGAGCAGTTGGCGTCGACTGGGACCGCCGCCATCCCGGCGGCCTGTGGTCGCACCCACACAGCACGGGAGCCACCGAGAGGCCCGCCGGCAACGGGTGGCCGCCGGGACGGCGGCGGTCCCAGTCGACAACCGTCAAGACGACGCTTGACGGACTACTAGTGGGTCACGCTACAAATAGATGGACATGTGCTACCGGCTAAACGCGTGCAAACGCAGTCCTAGCAATATTCACTTAAATGGGGCGTGACCCACTAGTGGTTAAGCGACGGTTAAAATCCGGTTAGAAAGTGGTTAGAATACGCGTCCTCACCCCATGACACGGGAGAGGAGGTGGACACGCCCCGTCCTGGCCCCTAACAAGCGTGCCGCGCCGCGTGATGATCCGTGTCCCCGTCTATGCGCGCACTCGACGGTACGGGAGCGTCGTTCGCCCCGCAGCCGTTCAGTAGAGGATATCCCCGGTGCGCCATTTGTAGAGGCGGTAATAGGCGGGTTCGAGCGCTTCCCAGGCGTGTCCCCGCGGGTCCAGCGCTTTGTCGAGGCAGCCCACCCACTCGACAGGGTAGCCCCCGAACCCGGACTTGAAGACGTAGAGGCCCCACATGGAGTCCCGCGCCCCGACGGTCTCCATATTGGGAATGGCGACGAGATCGTAGGTGCGCAGACCGCGCTCCCAGGCCCACCGCATGACGTGGAACTGTAGCGCGTGGGCCGGCATCACGGCGCGTCCCTCTGTCACCGACGCGCCCACCTGATACCACACCTTAGAGCCGAACGTGTACGCCAGGACGCCAGCCAGTGGGTGTCCTCCGTGGTATGCCAGGAAGATGTGGGCGTGCCCGGCGTCGATCATAGCGCCCCAGGAGTCCGCGGCATAAGCCCAGGGCCGGCCGCCCGTGAGGCCGTTGCGCCGCACGGTTTGCGCGTACAGGTCGTACAGTGTGCGCCGTGCGGCGGGGCTGTTGTCTTCGACGACCGTCACCCCCTTGCGCCGGGCCAGCGCGATATTGTAGCGCCACTTGCCCTTCATGCGCGCGAGCATCTCCTCAGGCGGGCGATCCAGATCAACCAGCATCGTGGTACGAAACTGCGGGTCCCAGCGCGCCTTGACGAAGCCCCGCTCCGTGAAGACGCGCCGGCCCGGCGTCCGGCCGTCCAGCGCCTGACGCACGCGCATCGCCAGGAGCGCCGCACGCGCCTCGGCCACACGCCCGTCCTCGTTCGCCATGCCCGCGCGCTCCTCAGCGACGGCGCCCGGCCGGCCGGGGAGGCGCGGATGCCGGATCGTCCGGGCCGTCGCGATTGTCCGCCGCACCAGGCCGTCGACGCTCGGCGGAATCGTCGTCGGTTGTCCGGGGCCGCACGTCAGTTCGCTCTCGATTTTGAGGAGAGACGCGCCATGGTCCCGCGCGACACGCTCCATCCCCCGCAGCATCGCGCGCGTCTCGTCCGCGTTCGACCAGTCGATCCAGGGGCCTTTGGGACAATACGCCACGGAGACGCCGGCGCCGGGCATGCGGCGGACCAGGACCTGGCCGACGCCGCGGACCTGGCCCGCGTCCGTGAGCGCCAGGCGCAGCGGCATCCACCCGCGCGTGGCCTTGAACGCGCCCCAGGCGTGGGTCTGCAAGGCGTGGCCACCGCCCGGACTCTCGCGTAGCAAACGATCCCAGGTAGCCGCATCCGGGTCGCGCATCTCTTCCACGTCTAGCACAGCGCACTCTCTCTCAGTCTGACTCAATCATCGAACGACGGGGTGTCGGCGTGGTGTCGTGCGCGCCCGTCCCCGTGTGGGGACCGTACGGCGCGCGCCGCGCGCCGTACGGTCCCCACACGGTCACCACCAATCACGGGCGTGTCATGTAGAAGAAGTCACGCGCGTCCCCGGTCAAATAATCACGCCCGGTTCCGTACATCCCTGGATTCAGCGCCGTGGCCACGAGTTGGCCCGCGGCGTTATGCCCATAGGTGAAGGCGCGCACCCAGAACGGGTTGATGTCGAGTTGCAGCGCCGTCACGGCGCCGGCGGCGCGGAGCGCCTGAGCCAGCGTGGCGGCGGAGAGCGCGTCTCCCCCGGCGTAGAGTAGCGTTCCGCGCCGCGTCAGGCCGATGCCGGAACGCCAGGTGTACGCCCGGTTCAAGATGGTGAGCCCCCACGCCGCCCCGTCCTGCGTGAGCGGGGCGATGCGCCCATGGTCGATCAGGAGGGCGCCGTTCTGACGCCACGCCGTCAAGCCGCCGTTGGCCCCGGTCAGCCGCCGGTCCAGACCCCAGGAGCCCATGATGACGTGGCCCGCGCTGGTCAGGGCGACCGTGGCGGCGCCCCAGACCGGCGGGACGTACACGGTCCCGCCGCTCATCAGGCCGTAGGCGCCGTCGGCATACTTAAAGCCGCCGTTGAACGTCGCGAGCAAGCGATCCTGGCTCCAATCGACGCCGGGGACGACGCCGGGGCCAGCCAGGCCGCGTGGTCCGCCCGGCTGCGCGGTCCCGGCGACGATGTGCAGCCGGGCGATGCGTAGGTCGACTTGCAGCAGGGTGACGAGGGCGTAGGGGCGCGCGGCGTCCGGCCGGATGAACGCCTTGGCGACGGGGGGAAGGGCGCCGGGGCCGGGGAGCCCGGCGGTGGTCCAGAGTCCCTCGCCGGGGAGCGCGGGCGCGACGATGGGAGACATCGGAGGGAGTTGCATCGGCCGTAGCCGATGCGCCCGAGGCGCGGGTGCGGCATCCTGTCGCCGCGCTCCTGCCGCGACAGGACGCCTGCGCGTGGCGGTGGAATGGGCCCGCCCCTCCGCCGCGTGGCGCGCGTTCGCCCCAGCGCGCCCCCCGTGGGCACGTCGCGCGGCGGTGGCGTCGGCGCCGCTGTCGGAGCGTCTGTTGCGACAGGTGAGGGAACGGTGGGTGGCGGGGCGCTCCCCGGCGGTGCCGACACCGGGCGCGGCGATAGCCAGGGCACCGTGGTCGGGACCGTCCAGGGCGCGCGCACGCCCTGAGCGTCCAGATGGTAGCGCGCGTAGCGCAGCGTATCGGAGAGGCCGAGGTAGGCGACCTCGACACGCGCCGTCGCGGCCGGCCCGATGACCGCGCGGAGCAGATCCGCCGCCAGGGCGCCGCCTGTACCGTTGGCCTGCGCCAGCAGCGCACAGCACACGACAACCGCCACGGCCACCGTGCCCAGCCCCGCCAGGCGCCGCTGCCGTCTCTGGGCGCGCCTCCCCTCCATCTGATTGAGACGGGTGGGCCGCGCCATCGGGCGCATCCCCTGGCGATGGCTCCGCGGGCGCGCATGGTCGACCCCCACCGCTGGCCGCGCCTGGCTCTGGTACGGCCGCGGCCGCCCCTCGACAGAGGACGCCCCCCGCGAACCGCCGGAACCGTACGTCGGTTTCGGGGGGAAAGTGCGCGGGCTGGTTGGCGGGCGCATGGCGTGTTTATCTCTCACGTTTCCTCCCGACGATGACCGGCGCGAACCGTCAGGTGAGGCCTGCTCAGGCGTCGGATGGTCCGCGCCGCGGCCTATGGCCGCCCCTCGGTCCGCTGACGCATCGTCTGTGCCGCGTGTGGCGCGGGAGCCACGGAACCCGCCACGTTCCCGCTGGGCGATGTCGGGGGATGGGTCGGCTATGCGCAGGCCGTGACGATGGATGTCGCCGAGCCGGAGAGCCTCCGCGCCTGTCCCGACGGCGCGCGCGGCACGAGGAAGCGTCCGGCCGTCCGCGCGTCGTCGGCCAGGGATGACCAGACAAGGGATGGGAACCCGTGTCCTAGCGCGCATGAGCGCCGCCGGCTGCCGGTGTGTCCCCCGTCGCCCGTTTAGCCCGCGCGCGCCACGCCCGTCGTGTCCGCTGCGCCCAGACCATACCATGATAGGCCAGCGGGCGGTAGACATCGTCCCAGGCCCCTGGCGACTCTTCACGGCGCGCCCCCAGCCGGGTCTTGAAGAAGCTCAACCCCGCCCAGGGATCCGCCGGATCATCGGTGGCGGCCATGCCGCGGAAATCGTATAGGCGGCAGCCCAGGCGCTTGGCGTGCATGATCGCGGTCCACTGGATCAGGTACTGCGCGCTGACACGGCGTCCCTCGGCGCTGCTGGCACAGTAGAGGGCGAAATACCGCGCGCCGAAGGGCGCCGCCAGCAGCGCCGCGATTGGGACGTCCGCGCGCTCGGCCACGAAGAAATCACCGCTGTTGTACGCGCGAAAAGTCGCGTCGAGTCCCCGCACATACGCCTCGTCGCGGACGCCGAAGCCCTTGCGGCGGCCCGTCTCGGCGATCCAGCGCGCGAAGGGGGCGATATCGGCGGGTGTGCCGGGGCGCACCGTCACGCCGTCACGGCGCGTGTAGCGCAGCAGGCGACGGGCGCCGCGGTCGCATCCGGCGAGGAGCGCATCCTCCGAGGGAGACAGGTCAAGCACGGCCGTTACCGCGGGCTGGACATTGGCGGGACCGCGCCGCAGGCCATGGGCCGCCAGCGCCTCCGCTGCAGGCGCGGCCGGGGTGAGCGGGTCCACGCGCAGGGCGAGGGCGCCGATGCCCTGTCCGTAGCGGCGCGCCGCAGCCAGCAGCGGACCCAGGGCCGCGGCGCCGCTCGCCCAGTCCGCAGCGGGCAGCATGGGTCCTTCGGCCGCGTACAAGAAAGCGCCGACGCCGGGCATGTGCCGCGCGAGCACCTGCATCGCGGCGCACGGGTCCCGGCCACGCAGGGCGATCAGGCGCAGCGTGCGCCAGCCCTGCTGGCGCTTGAACGCGCCCCACGGCCAACTCTGCAGCAGGCTCCCACCCGCCCACGCCACGTACTCGTCCCAGGCCGCGCGGTCCGTGCAGAGGGCGACGCGCACGGTGCCCTCCCGTTGTGTGGTGGCCGGCGCGGCTGACGCGCCGTCGGTGATCGTCTCATAGGGGCGGTGGATGGTGTTCATCACTCTATCATCGCAGCCATACGACAACGCGTGGCCGGAAAACGGTTAGAGATTGGTTAGAAAACAGGAGGACGTGGGACGGGCCGCGTTGGTGGGCGGGGCGGCGAGGGGGAACGGGTCGCGCATGGGTAGACAACAGGGAGGACGGCGCGGGACGGGGTTAGCGAGCGCGCGGCAACACGAGCGTGAACACGCTGCCCCGGCCCTCCACGCTCTCCACGGCGATGTGGCCGCCGTGCGCCTCGGCGATCCAGCGCGCGATGGCCAGCCCCAGCCCCGCGCCGCCGCTCCGTCGCGTGCGCGCCTCGTCCAGGCGGTAGAACCGCTCGAAGATGCGCTCCAGGTCCACGGCGGGGATGCCCGGCCCCGTGTCGCGCACGGACAGTCGTGCCTGAACGCCGTCCACATCGAGCGACAGCTCGACGCGCCCGCCCGGCGGCGTGTAGGCGACGGCATTGTCAACGAGATTCAGGAAGAGTTGCTTGAGCAGGTCGGCGTCGCCGAGCGCCGCCGCCTGGTCCTCGTGGCCCAGCGCCACGGTCACGCCGCGCGCCGCGGCCGCGAACGGCGGCCAGCGAGCCGCGCAACTCGTGCGAGGCGTCGCCGACGAAGCGGCGCTGCGTCGCGAAGGACGCGTGCAGGCGCGCCAGCATGGCGTCGAACGCGCGCGCCAGACGTGCCACTTCGTCCGGTGGGGCGCGTAGCGCCAGCCGTCGGTCGAGGTCACGCGCGTCGATGTCCTCGACGGCGGCCGCCATCGCGTCGAGCGGACGCAGCCCGCGCCGTACCAGCGCGCCGACGCCCAAGGCCACCAGCGCCACGGTGGCCAACCCCGCGCCGACAAGCAGCGCCAGGAGCGTGCGCGTGGTCGTCGAGATCTCGTGGAGGGAGGCGCCGACGAGCACGAGCCCAACGGTCTGGCCGCCCGACCGCGCCGGCAGACTGTACAGGCGCAGCGCGCCGTAGGACCCTGCCAGCGCCGTCGCGCGTGGGGCGGCCTGTAGCAGCGTCGCGGCCGGCGCCGGGAGGGGCAGGGAGCGCGTCCCCAGGTTGCTGGAGCGTGCGCGGATATGCCCGCCCGCGTCGAACGTCTCGACGTAGACGCCGCCCGTGGTGAACTGGTCGACCGCGCCGATGTCGACGTGCTGCCCCGCGTTGTCGCCGGGGTCCTGGCCGCCGAAGTCGTACGTCGTGGCGACCTGCTGCGCCTGCACGCGCAGAGTATGGTCGAGGTCGCCGATGAGCGCGCCGCGCACGGCCACATAGAGCGAGAGCGCGAACGCCGCCAGACACAGCGCGATCAGCAGCGCCAGCCACAGAGTGAGGCGGCCGCGGATGCTACGGGGGATCGGCGGCATCGGCGGCATCGGTGGCTGGCGGCTCACGCAGCACGTAGCCGACCCCGCGCACGGCCTGGATCAGATCGGGCTCGCCGGCGGCGTTGAGCTTCTGGCGCAGGTAGGCGACGTAGACCTTGACGGCGTTGGACTCGACCTCGAAGTCGTAGCCCCATACCTCCGCGAGCAGGGCGCTATGCGTGAGCACCTGCCCGGCGTGCCGCGCGAAGTAGTCCAGCAGGTCGAACTCGCGCGCCGTGAGGTCGACCAGGCGGTCGCCACGCCACACGCGGCGGCCCCGCGCATCGAGCGTGAGATCGGCCACGCGCAAGGGCGCATCGGGCTGGGGCGCGTGGCGGCGCAGCACGGCGCGCACACGCGCCACCAACTCCTCCAACACGAACGGCTTGGTCAGGTAGTCGTCGGCCCCACTCTCCAGCCCCGCGATCTTCTCGGCGACAGCGTCGCGTGCGGTGAGCATGATCACGGGCGGGCCGCCCAGCGCGCGCAGCCGCCGGCACACCTCCACCCCGTCCAGCCCCGGCAGCATCAGATCAAGCACGGCGAGGGCCGGCGGGCGCGCGCGCGCGGCGGCCAACGCGGCGGGTCCATTCGCAGCGCACTCCACGACATAGCCGTGGCGCGTCAGTCCGTCGCGCAGGATAGCCAGCAGCCGCTCGTCGTCGTCCACGACCAGGATACGCTCGTCCATCGCGCCGTCCTCCACTGGTCCCGCGTCGTCGCGCGCCGATCACCGTCTGTATCGAGAGAGCCCGGATCACCGCCGCCCACCCCGTACACGCCAAAGTAGAGATTGGCGCTCTTCTTCACCCTCTCAGTATCGCGCATCGGGGCACGGCCATGGTTAAAGTTTGGTTAGAAATGCGGTGCGCGGGCGGTCGAGGAGGCGCGGCAGCCCCTCTCCTCTGATTCTGGCCTGACCGGGTTGTCCCCACGGTAGACATGATCATGATGGATCGCCGGTAGACGTGGAGGGATGGCCGTCGTGCGTGGTGGGTGGTCCGCGCGCTCGCCCAGCGCGCCTCCCCTGTGATCCTGGCCGCGCCCCGCACGTCGTGCGCGCTCACACCGCCATCACGGCTATAACGGACCGTCCCGCGCACGACAAGACGCCGATTTGTAACCGATCTCTAACCATGCTTTAACCGGGGCTTAACCCAGGCGTGTCATGATGAGTGTGGGGCGAGGCCCGGCATGAGTCCGGGCCAAGAGACCCCGCTGGAAAACGACAGAAGGAAGTGGTACACATGGGCATGACAACGAAGCGCACGCTGCTGGCTCTGGGACTGGGTCTGGCCTTGACGGGTGGGGCGGCGACGGCCGCGCACGCCAGCACACATGTCACCGCGCGTCCTGCCGCGGTCACCGCCGACCTGGTAGGAGGCGCGACTGGGGCGCAGACGGCGGAGGCTCCTGACGCGGGCGAGACGGCCTCATCCGCGGCCGACCCGGCGGGTGGCCCGAACGACCAGTCCGGCGCCCAGGACGCCACCGGGGTGGACACGGCCGAAGCGCCCGGCGCGGGCGAAGCGGCCTCGTCTGCGGCCGACGCGGCGGGTGGCCCGAACGACCAGTCCGGCGCCCAGTCCGGCCAATAAATAGCTAACCGACCGCGCCTCCTCGGCCGACGATGCGCGGTCGGTGGCGTCCAATGGTTTTTCTTGTCCAACGTGCAGGCATGGGGTCTTTTCCCCGCGCCTGCACGTTGACCTGTGCGCGGAGAAACGGGGGCGCGCTGCCACGAGCGTTGTACGCAGGCCAGGTGGTGTCAGCGCACGTCAGGGCGGCCCCGTCATTCCGGTGTGACTCGTTTCCTCCACACTCTCTGGTGACACTGGAGAGGGGATGAACGGCTACGAGGAATGACGCAGCGGCTGTCTCCGCGAGCGGTCGGCACGAGGGTTCCACGACCATGAGGAGGATGTCGCACACGTGTCACGCGTCTCAAACGGCGACGGCCAGTTGCTCTCATGCGACAGATGCGAGGGCGAGACAACGCCTCCACGACAGTTGACGCACACCGGGCGTGCGCACGGGTTCACCAGGCGATGACGGGCACGATGCGCCTACTCACCGGGCCGCTACTGTTCGTCTGTGTGCTCGCGGGGTATCTCTTCTCGTTCACCGTCGATCAGCCCGCGCACAACGGCGATTGGTACATCCGCTTTCAGGTGACGTGCGCCATCGTCGAGCACAACAGCTTCGCTATTACGCCCTACCAGGTCGACAACCGCAGTGGCCCCGGCCTGCATGGCCGTACCTACGCGCAATACACGTTGGGGCAGACCACGGCGATGATCCCGCTGTACCTGCTGGGGCGTCGTTTGGCCGGCCTCACGCACACCGACTGCGCCGCCCCGGTCGCCCCACCCATCGTCTTGCTAACGTGCAAGGCGCTCGGCCCCATCCTGGGCGCGCTCCTCGCCGTGCTGTTCTACGCCACGGCGCGTCTGCTGGCCTATCGCCGCCGCGTCGCGCTCGCCCTCACCGCGCTGCTGGCCTTCGGGACCTCGCTGTGGCCCGACGTGCTCTCTAACCTGGAACACACTATGGAGAGTCTCTTCCTCCTCGCCGCCGCCTACGCCGCCCTGCGCTATACGGTCGTGTCGGCGGTCGGGCATCGACGATCACGAGAGGGACGGCTATGGCTGGTGGCGATGGGACTCGCGGCGGGGCTCGTCTTCGTCACGCGCGTGGCCGGCGTGATTGCTCTGCCTCTCCTCGCGGTGTACCTGCTGCTGCTCCACCGACGGCGGTGGCCACGCGCGCGGCGGCGCCCGTTGGCACGCGACCTCGCGCTCTTCGGGCTAAGCGCGCTCCCCGCTGTCGTGGTCAATGCCGTGTACGACACCATCCGCTTCGGCTCGCCTCTGCTCACCAACCCGCCGACGAAGCCCGACCACTCGCTCGGCTTCCCGCCGTGGCTGGGGTTGCCCGACCTGCTCATCAGTCCGGGCAAGGGGCTACTGTGGTACACGCCCGCCGTGCTGCTGCTGGTTCTGGCCGCGCGCCCGTTCTGGTGTCGTTGCCCCTTGCCGGCCGTTCTGTTTGCCCTCATCTGCGGCGGCTACCTGCTGTTCTATAGCAACGTGAACTACTGGCACGGCGACCCGGCGTGGGGGCCGCGCTACCTCTACGCGACGCTGCCGTACCTGATCCTGCCGCTGGGCGAGGTGTTCGCGCGCTGGCGGACCTACCGCCTCCCGCTGCGCGGCGTGCTGGTCGGCGTGCTGGCGGCCTCGCTGCTCGTGCAGTTCTCCGCCGTTTCCGTCAGCTATTGGCGCTCGTTCCACGATGTGTTCGCCACCTACCCCGACCAGGTCGACCACTATTCCTGGGGGTTCAACCTGAACTACTTCTGGAAGCCGGAACAGTCGCCGCTGCTGCTCGCATTGCGGGGTGTCGCCGACAACGCGCGGCTATACGTCGATCACGCTCCGCTCGTGCGACACACCGCCGCCGTGCATCTGGGCAGCGCGAATGAGTCGTGCGTCTTCCCGGTCTACCATCAGGCCACACTCTGCCTCACCGACGTCGACGACCTGCGTGATCGCGCGAGTTTCAATACCTACGCCGTCTGGTGGCTGCATCCACATCTGTATCCATGGTGGTCCCCCGCTAAAGTCATCGCCCTCGCCGTCGCGCTGCTGGCGTTATTCTTGGGAAGCGGGGCGGCGCTCCTGCGCCTCTTCCGGGACTCGGGCCCGACGCCTCAGTCGGCCGCGCCGAGAAAGCGGCGCGCCTCCGTGCGTGGCGTGGCTCCAGGCGAACAACGTCGCATGGGACAGCCGGCCGCGAGTGGTGGCGGCGTGCACCGTGAGCGCGTGCCCTCGCGCACGATTACATGGGCGTTATCCTCGGCCGCCGCGTCAGCGGCGGCGTGGGACGCGATGGGAGCACCGGGAGCATCCAACGACACGCGCGGAGGCTCAGGCGTGGGGCCGCTTGCGGCGGCGGCTCTGGGTGGTCTCCTGGTGTACGGCGGTCTAGCCACGGTCGGTGTGCTGAGCGCGCCGCGCCACGTCGCGTCACTGACGCGCGTGGTCGTGGCGGGACGGATGGTGGTCGACGGAACCATCGCCTACCGCGTCCTGGGTATCGCGCGTCCCCGCTCGGTGGTAGACACGCTCTACCCGGCTAGCGATGATGTGTGCGCGCCAGCCGGTGGACGGGACGTATCCTGCGCGTACGCGGTCGTGTGGGTATGGGTGCGTAACCTGTCGTCACGCCGGCAGCGCGGCGTCCACCGCGACAATTTCATGCTCACCGATGCCGCCAGCTCCACGACCTATCACTGGCCCTGTTGGGTCCCGGTCGTGACCGGTGGCCGCGCCAGATCGTCGCGTCTTCTCGCGGAACGAGACGCCCTTGACCCTCAGGGGGCCGAGACGCGGCAGTCCTCCTGCCCGCTCCTGCACACACACGCGTTTGTCGACCCGGCGGTGGCGATGGCCGCGCTGTACCACCTGTCGCCGGCGTGGTATCCCATCCCGCCGCGCGTCGCCGTCCAGCGCGTGCTCGTCTATGTCGTCCCCGTAGCGGTGCGACGCGTCGTCCTGGTTGGCCCTGGTATCGCTCTCACATACCTAGATCTGCCGTCGCGCTCCGTCGCGTCGCCGGTCCCCAGGCACGGGTGACCTGTCGACAGGGCTCATTGAACGTCCTATAAGGCCGGACGCGGCACGTCGATCTGGTATGAGGGACGCCGACATACTGCGACATCCGATAAAGGTGCTGCCGTGTCCCGTAAGGATACACTACGTCCGTTGCTTCGTGCGGAGGGCTTGCGATGTCGACGTGTGTTGGCATTTCGTCGATCGCCGCGGTCCCGGGGGCCGCGTCACCGTGGAGAGCGCGGGGGCCGGCCGCACGTTCACGCTCGCGCACCTGCTTTCTAACCGTGTTGTAACCGGGCTGTAACCAGTGCCTAACCGCCGTATGTCATGATGAAGATGCGCGACGTGCAGCAGTCATCCAAGCCCGTGCGCGACAACGGACGTGACACAGGGACCTGATGATAGTCACGCGCACACTCATAGCTTTGGGGATAGGCGTCGGCCCGCGTGACCAGTGCGGCGGCTATTTCAGACATGGATAGAGCGCCCCTTGGCCCACAAACCGGTGACCAGGGACACCAGTAAGCGCCAGGGGCGGCCCCTCCGCGCGAAAGGCCGATAGCTGTGAGCCGCGGACCGAGATAAGTGGTTTGGTAGGCCGCAGAGCCTACCAGACCTCCTAATGGACTATCGCGACTAATACTCACGAGCGGTCCCCGTGCGCTGGCATAGTTGGGCCACGATACGCACAGGGGTCGCCGGAGGATATGTGCGGGGGAGAGCGAATGGATCACGCCACGACGAGACCGTACCGACATCCGCTGCGGCCGATCATGTGCGAGAGTTGTGGGCGGCCAGTCCTGTTGCGGACGGTCATGGTGACGGCCACGAGCATCGTCTGTATCACCTGTTATGAAAGGGCGCGGACGGTGGGGGAACGGCGTGGACGTGTCCCGATGGGTGAAGGGGCGTCATGAAGCCTGTCATCGCCCCTGGCATCCAGGACGCCGTCCATGGGGCCTGTGTTTCCTGTCCGCGATACGCCTCCGCCGGGCGGCACTTCTGCCCCCTGCCTGTCCTCCCGCGTGGTGAGGGAGATCACGATGACGCGTGTCCCTTTGTTCGTCATCCTTCACGCGGCCTCGTCCTCGCCCTTCTCCTCCGCCA
>JAABUJ010002011.1_pt1 | contig 26942 bp, 24 predicted proteins | sample 5559131 | NCBI WGS metagenome assembly JAABUJ01 (sample SAMN10711875, study PRJNA513366) | rock metagenome | isolation source: Antarctica rocks | place: Antarctica: Victoria Land, Mt New Zealand nord | collected 2016-01-07
TTTCTTAATGAATGACAAACTCATTAAAGTATGTCACAACAGCAGAGCTGATGAGCATCTAGAAGTTAAATGTACAGAAGATTTTGTATGAAGAAGATACAACATAAATGATCTTCACAATTAAATCATAAAATACATCATTAAATGCAATTCATGTTAACACAATAAGATTCAGAGAGATAAGCATTACAATAAAATAACATAACTGAATGTACTGAATGTGCTCTGAGAATCTGTTATCATGAACTTTATCATTAAGCTATTAAAGTTCAAGAATTCAGCATAAGAAGTCAGATTCAACAGCATATTGATTATAGTGAATAGATTAATGAAATACACAATGTTCATTTCATTTAGAGAGACTGCAACAGCATCAATATTGATGTATATTATACTGTAAGAATTAATTAGCAATTATGAGCTATTAAAGAAGTTTATCATCAACAAAGATAAACTGTTCACAAGCAAGTTCTGAGAAATGCTTACAGCAGAACTCAGAATAAAACATAAGATGTTGATGATATATTATTTATAGATAAATGAACAGAATGAATGAATGAATTAGACAGTTAAGACATACTTGCAACATTATGTCAATGCAAAACAGAACAATTGAGTACAACTGCTGCTGATGATACAGTTTATGTACAACAATGTGTAAAACAAAATCACAGAAAAGACATTATTTAAAGTAAATTATGAATATCATTCAGAGATTTGAAGAGATTCATGAGTGCACAGATCTCAAAGTCAGAAAGCAATGTTAAATATTGTGAAGTTTAAGAAACTATATATTGATTTTATAAAGAGAATTGAAGGGCAGAAGAGATGAACAACAGAGATAAAATCATATAAGATTGATGAGAAAGTATATTTATGAATGAACAACATATAAACAAAGAAGAAGAGCAAGAAACTCATGAATAAGAGCATTGAGTCATTTATGATCAAGAGAAACATTAAGAAATTAAGTTATGAGTTAAATTTATCTTAAGAAATGTGAATACACTTAGTATTTTACACATTAATGCTTTAATGATGCAATCAATTCATATCACTTCAAGTTACATCAATGTCTGTTGAACTCAAAACTGAATATGAAGTAAAGAACATTTTAAAGAAGAGAATGATTAGTGAGAAAGTTTATTATCTTATTAAATGAAAAGAATATAATGTTTTGAAAAGCACATAAAAACTTAAGAATAACTTACTTAACTGTGTAAGGATGCTTCAGCAGTTTAAGAAGAAAAGATTGTAGAGATAAGATCATTTTAGAAATTTAAGAATAAGAGATTTAAAGAATCAGAGTTGTTTTTATCTTCAGAAACATCATTATTATCATTAATAAGTTTACAAGCAAGACAGAGTGTCTTTTCAGCAACTTTATCTTTTATATATTTTAATGTCTTACAAAAACAAGTAACTTTAGCAAAAGTCTGTGTCAATTTTTTCTCAGCAACAGACAGATTGAACTTAAGTTTATTGTGTATATGATTTAGAAATTTTCATGACACATCAATACATAAATAATTGCAACAAACACACTCAGCACACTTAAAATGATTCTTTATCTTTATGCAGAGAATTGAGAGACTGAAACAGTGAAGATAGATAGTTAACATTGAATCATTGTCTTTATTAATGAATTGATAAAAATAAAGATGATTATATGTTTTAAATGACTTCATTATGAAAAGCTTACAGATTATAAAGACAGAAACTTTTGTTTAAATAGACTTTAGAGAATTAGCATCTGAAAAGAGAGAATGATGTTATAGTTATTGTTTTGATAAATTTATTAAATATATAGATTCAGCAAGCTATGTCTTGAAGATATACAGCTCAGTATAAGCTCACAGTGCTCATGAATGAGCTGAGTAAGCTGACTTATAATGCTTATAAATGAGCAAGATAAGCAGTCTAATATATAGACAGATTATCTTCTTTAAGAAAATGAGTGTATTCAATGATAATTTTTATTTAATATCTGCCATCTACTGATTAACTTTAACATGTCTGAAAACTCTCTTATATCACAAGCTTTAATCTTTAAACTCTATATCAGAGAAATCTCTGGTCAGAACATAATATCTATATGATTCAGTTATAAGTTGATGTAAAAGCAGACTTAAGTTAATTCTTCTTCTGTGAATTCTGAATAGATCAGATAAAATCAGTTCTTGCAGAGATAATAAGTACTGTTGTTGTGTTTATTGTGTCATGACTTCTGAATGATCAGCACATTGTAATCTTATATGATGAGATTCTGAAGCAGAGATGTCATGACTTTGTCTCTTAACTTTATTGTGTTGTACTGTAAGATGATGAAGTTTAAGTGTATCAACATTACTCTGTCATTGTTGTGATCTCTGAAGTTGATGTTGTCTCTATATTCATAATGTTTACTGTGAAATCATCTTAACTGATGAGCAGCAAGCTCACTGAGTTCTGCTCAGAGACATTCTCAATTTTTGTTGTTTAACTGTTTTTTAGATTCATCTGACATTTAGAGAATTTAATACTTCAATAATTTGCTGCTATCTTTACTGCTGCATCTGTCTTTCACATTTTCAGAGATCTAATTGTGATTCTTTTAGATCTGTTTTCATTTACTGATCTCAGAGAGATTCAATTTGCATCTGTAATCACTGTTTTTGTAGATAATATTGATTACTTTTCATTTCTGTTGATGAATGTCTTCAGAACTGATGTCAGAATTGATGAAATTCTTGTAAGAATCTTAAATATTGTTAAACAGAGTTCATTAATGATTTCATGACTGCTACTCATTGTTGTATGTAATGTAAATGTTACATTTTTATTAATATTGCTGCTGCTGTCACTGTTGTCTCTGTTGCTGCTGTTAATGCTTTTGCTGTAACTATTGATGTCAATCTTGCTGACTTTGCTGTTGACTGTCTTTGAGAGTGTAACTTCTTTAAATTTAATGATTAATGTCTAAATTAATATTTGTCACTGAGTCTGCTTAATATTGTATGTCATCTACATGCACACTGTCTCTTTCTGAAACTCAGAACACTTATTGTTTTATATTTTGTGTGAATCTTCACAGCTTATACATTTTTAATGTTGAATTCTAAATTCTTAAATAGACAATTCTTAAATCTGTGACTCTCTGCATATATGCTGCATTTCTGAGTATCTCTGCATTGAGCACTTATATAATCATATTTATGACATTTAAAGCACTTCTAAATGCAGCAAGCTCAATCATATAACTCTGTCTTCTTATACTCTGAGTCTCAAATCAATTCAGTTTAAAATGTCAGATTGATGTGTTCTGCATTTATAAATTTTATCATTACAGATTCTGCTGCTCATTTTGAGCTGCACAGTCATCTTACATAATTAATTAAGATGTTTTCTCTGACTTCAATCTTATGATTTTCTGTCTGTATGTGTGTCACTATAACTCACTAATCTTTCATTTTAATGCTCTGTATCAATATATTATATACAATGACATCATAAATAATGATGACTATCTTGCTGCCTGCTTTTAAAGATGTAATTCATTTAATATTACTCTGTAATGACTCTTTTTCAGTCACTATGAATGCATACATTGTTAAATCATCTAACTTCAGTTACTTGACAGCTGCAATCTTAATAGTGATGATGTTTTGATCTACAGTGATGTGAATGTAGCTGTTAATGTGATTGTGTAGTGTGACTGATAAGAGAATGCATCAGTGATTAATGAGAACAGTGTCAATGAGTTTAATAATAATTTTGCAGTCATTAAATATGAAAAGATCTGTAATGATGTTTCTTTCTTCAAATAATGATGAAAAGAATGCTGCTGTTAAGAATGATGATGCATTTACTGTCATTTAAGCTTAAATGTGTGTATATTTATATTCTGTGATGATGAAGAATTGCAATACAGAGTTTTTATTAATGAGAATCTTTAAAATGTTCTTTGTGACTGTGATGTTGTGTTGTACTGTGTTCATGATTTATCATAAAGCTTTCAGATCAGCTACAATTTAAGCTGTTTCAGATTGATTCAGAATTCTTTTCATAAAGTTTTGAACAGATTTGACAAAGAATTCAATGTAAATTTATTAAAGAATCTTCTTAAACTTGTTTTTCTTGATTTTTAAGTTCATAAAGATCTGAAGTTGAGTTGCTTTATGTTTTAATTGAATGATGTGCTTTGATAAAGAGAAGAATTGCACACTCATTGCTGATCATGAGAGCTCTGACATTGTGATCTATATTAAGTTATAGAGTGTGATGAGGAGAGTTACTGACTAGATTTTGAGTTTATTTGATGCAGTTCTGGTGAAGTTATTCCGAAAATTTGTTTTGAGCTAGAGGAGGTGTTTTTTTCGATCACACAGATAAGGTACAAAGGTGCTTCGTACTTACCGTTATCGCCTTAGCTCGCTTTACGGCAAGAGTAATTTTCCGTCCCGCTCAGGACCCCGAATTTCTCGAAAATCACAATCACCGCCGAGGAACAAGAGAAGGACAAAATACAGCATGGCGCCAATTGTCCAGTCCAAGAAACGGAAAGCAGTCACACGTGATGTACCGGATCCTAAGGACGAAACTTTTGACAGCGAATCCGGCGACTGGGCGTTGAATGGGAATTTCTCCGACAGCGAAGGGGAATCTCAAGGTGACGAGGGGTCCAACGTTAGTGAGCGTGACGAAGACGAGGAAAGTGGTGGAGAAGAGCAGGATGTGGAGGAACTCGACAGTGATGAGGTGCCCTCAGCAGGCGAGGACGACACAGGCCTCACAATGGTCAATGGGTCCAAGTCGATGAGAGATGGCGACGGAGAACTCAGCCACGGTAGCCTTGGAGTAGTTGGAGATGACAGCGAAGATGATGACCTGCGTAACTACACGATTACAGAGGACGCCAATGGCAATCCCCGTTACTTGTACGGAGAGATAAATCCCGTCTATGATTCTGACGACTCAGACGCACGCGCACCAACCAATACTATCGGCAACATACCCCTCTCTTTTTACGACTCTTACCCTCACATCGGTTATGATATCAATGGGAAGAAGATCGCTAGGCCTGCAAAGGGCGAGGCACTAGACGCGTTGCTGGATAGCATCGAGATTCCTAAGGGTTGGACTGGTCTCACAGATCCGTCGACTGGGAAGCCGCTTGAACTCACGAAAGAAGAATTAGGTATTATTAAGAGAATACAAATGAACGAAGTGCCAGAAGAGGGATACGATCCGTATCCTGACATGGTGGAATACTTCAGTGGCAAGCTCGAGATTATGCCTTTGAGTGCAGCGCCGGAACCAAAACGCCGATTCGTACCCTCAAAACATGAGGCCAAGCGAGTCATGAAGATAGTCAAAGCTATCAGGGAAGGTAGGATCCTACCATACAAGCCTCCGTCGGAGGGAGAGGAGGAAGATCCCAATATTAAACACTACGACATCTGGGCAAAAGAGGAAGCAAGGCCGGATCATCCTATGAATATACCAGCTCCAAAGCTGCCTCCACCTGGCTATGATGAAAGTTATCATCCACCACCCGAGTATTTGCCTGACAAGGCGGAAGAGGCAGCGTGGACGGAGGCTGATGAAGAAGATCGAGAGAAAGAATATTTACCCAAAAATCACGACTCTTTGAGAAAGGTACCCGGCTATGATAGGTTCCTCAAAGAGAAATTTGAACGCTGCCTGGATTTGTACCTCGCACCGAGAGTGAGAAGAAACAAGCTCAACATTGACCCTGAGTCGCTGTTACCGAAGCTCCCAAACCCTGATGAGCTCAGACCATTCCCGACAACGTGTGCAGCGTTATTCAGAGGCCACGAGGGTCGCGTACGAAGCTTGGCCATCGATCCCTCAGGAACGTGGTTAGCGAGTGGTGGGGATGATGGGACGGTGCGTATCTGGGAGTTGTTGACCGCAAGGCAGACGTGGAAGGTAAAACTCGCGGATCAGGAAGCTGTGAACGTGGTACGATGGCGGCCGGGAAAAGATGCCATGATACTATCAGCAGCCGCTGGTGAGAGCATCTATCTAATAGTGCCGCCGCAGGCGAACCCAGAGACTGAGATCTCAAGCCGTGAATTACTGGACGCCGGCTGGGGTTACGCCGCAAGTACGAATACTACCACTACTAATGGTACAGCAAAATCCGATTCGCCGGCGCAGTGGACACGGCCAGGTTCTCGCTTGGAGGATGAAGGGGTCCTTGTTCGAATTGCCCTTCGCCACAGTGTGAAAGTTATTACGTGGCACCGTCGTGGCGAGTATTTCGCCACCGTCTCTCCTCAAGGTCAATCTCGGGCCGTCGCGATACACACACTCTCGAAACATCTCACGCAACTACCGTTTCGTCGACTGAAGGGCTTGGCACAATCAGCTCAGTTCCATCCATCAAAGCCTATTTTCTTTGTTGCTACGCAGCGCATGATTCGTAGCTACGATCTCTCGAAGCAAGAACTTCTGAAAATCCTACAACCAGGAGCCCGGTGGATCTCGTCCTTTGATATCCATCCTGGCGGAGACAACCTTATCGTAGGGTCGTACGACAAAAGGCTTCTCTGGCACGATCTCGACCTCTCCGCACGGCCGTATAAAACTCTACGGTATCACAAGAAGGCTATTAGAGCGGTTAAATTCCACCAAGGTGGACTTCCTCTCTTTGCTGACGCTAGTGACGATGGCAGCCTGCAGATCTTCCATGGTAAAGTCGTCGGGGATCTAATGGAGAATGCTACGATTGTACCGCTAAAGGTTCTAAGAGGGCACCAAGTGAAAAGGGAGCTAGGTGTTTTAGATCTAGATTGGCATCCACGTGAGCCTTGGTGTGTCAGTGCTGGAGCAGATGGGACTTGTCGGCTCTGGTCTTAAGAGAGGGGTTATCGGCAATTGATGCCTAGCCATTGTGCGACTTTCTCCTTTCCTACAAGTTATTGTCAACCTAAAGACAGATATGATGTATTAAAGAGAGTGTTATTCAGGGAGATATCTTCCAAGCCGACGCGCCACGTTTCGTCCGTTCAGGTACCAGGCATCCTTCATATCCTGACCAACTGAGGCTGAATGCTACCGAGAGAGAGCCTCACTGCCCATAGACAGGCCGAATATGAACACCATTCCCCCGTTCCTTGACTCAGACTGGCTAGATAATTGATACAGCCAGCTTACGCGCTTTCGGATCCTTCCAACGGGCCTTCGATATCGCTTCCACAGTATCTGCCTCTTTCCTTTCCGCTGAACCCATTTTCCTCAGCACTCCAGAGTATTCGTGGCGGAGAACGGGCCGCCATTTTCCTCTCCAACGTGAGCTACGAGGAACTCAAAGAGTTGCCATCTCTTTTTCTCCGAATCGTGCTCTGGGTGTTCCTTGACAAATTCCGAGTAGACTTTCAACATGGCTTCGGTGGACCCTGTGTTCGACATCGCATCCAGTACTGTACAGGTGAATGTCAACCTCTCTTTGTTTTCTTCACACCCATCGTACAGTGTACTTGAGTCGCTGAAACGCTTCGTATCGACAAGCTTCACCAGATCAGACGCGTCAAGTGGCGATTGTATACGCTCTGGAGTGAGAAATGCATCATTTGGCTCTGAGGCTTTGTCGGGGCTGAGATCTGCATACGACGTCGCTGCTCTGCCTTCCGGTTCTGTCTCAGCAGTATTGATTTGTCTCTCAGGCTTGTTACGGGCCGCCCAGTCTTCTAAGGCCGCCCATTCTTCTTCTTCATCGCTATCGTATGTGTCTCTCCTATCACGGGCAGCGTTGTCGGTCAGAGGCGATGCTTGAGTGGCTGTCTTGTGGTCACAGACAGCGGAGCTGTGCGCTGTCTTCAAGCGTAACGACTTGCGCACGGAGACCACCCCTTCGCCTTCTGTCGTGTCGACTCCTTCATAAGGCTGATGACTCGCTTTCTCTCCTTCAAATTGACGCACAGACGTCATCACTCCCGCAGAATCCGTCAACAGGGAGTCCTTCCATCTTGAGAGCAACATCTGGGCCATCTCCGCCACCTCTGTCATCATCCGTAATCCACTGCCGAAGTCAAGAACCCACTGGGCGAACATCGCTACCACCACGACCTTAAAGCCAAGCTCCTCGTCCCACTCTGGCAGGACGCTGGCATGGCTGGTACTCGCATCGCCGAGATCGACCTCCTGGAGTATCTGAAGAAGCCGTCCAACACTCAACCACACCACTTCCTTACCGCAACCCCAATATTGAGGAAGCAGTTCGATTTTCGAGGAAAGTCTCTCGAACCGCCGAACGAAGAGCATCGTGTCTGCGGCGTCGTACCCAAGGATATACATCGCTAGACCATCGTGCTGTCCCTGGCGCATTGCGGGAAGGTCCTTGAACAGCAAGAATCTTCGCTTGGCGATGGGCACGATGTCGAGGCTCAGGTGGGTGATCACGTCTTTGGAAGAGACGTCCCGGATGGTGTTGCCGACCAGGAGCATGTTATTGTTGGTCCGCTCTTCGAGGGACATGTCGTCTTCCATCCAGAGCAGATACTCAGCCCAGTCGGTCTCCCCTGCGGTGTTGACGAGGTCAGGGAACGGCGGCAGGGACATGTCGACGTCTTCTGTTGAGTCTGGTGTCACTTGGCCGTTGTTGTCTCCATCACTCGTGTCTGAGGACGAACCTGCATCGAATCAATCAAGCCCACGTTGTCATCACGCATCGGGACACTTACTGTAAGACTCCTGTCCGGAAACACCTCTCGCGTCAACATCGGAGACTCCCTTCTCAAACTCTGCGCATCCAGCTTTCAAGTTTTCCAGAAAGCCCTTCGATGCCGCCCGTCTGAATGAATACGATATCCCGTATTGAATACTTCCCAGACCGATCCTGTGCCGGGGGAAACCAGATGAGGTGCCTCGCACATTGCGTCCGACATCAACACAACCCAGTTCATCACGAAAGCCGTGGCGTGTTGGCCGCGATACTGGCATCGTTGACGACATGTCTATGAATAAGTCGCTGTGTGTCTGTGTTCAAGAAGGCAAGAGCGAGCAAAGACGATACTGAAGTTGTCAGCTTTCTTGTGGATCAGTGTCTACAGTCTCTATGAATGAAGGCAAGAAGAAAGAAAGGAAAGTCCGTGGTGAGTAGCAAGGGCATGTTATATAGCCGATGTGAATCTACCTCGACCCGCTGTGAATAGATGGACCTTCAAACATACCAACATCGACTTGGTTTAACACTCAGCGGCAAGGGAGTGGGTTGTTATAGGTTTGAGAGTGCCTTCACTCTGTTGATGATATACTTGGGTCTGAGGAGTGTTAATATCTGAGCATTGGGTTCGCTAGGTCAATCAAGAGAATGACATGCGTTAAAAAGAGAAACTGGGAGTTGGCGAGAGGCGTCATGGGGAACTTGAAGGTAGAGATTCAAACTAGCACAGGGCTTCATTTATGATTTAGTGTAGGAGGCAAAAGTCTTGTGCGAACCTAGAAGTAGTGCTTTGGGTGAGGTGTCTTCAAGGTGGTAGATGGAGGAGTTCGATGTCTGGGAAGCTAATCTACATACAGCCATCAACAATTTCCCTAAGTCATCCTTCAAGCCCAGCTTAAACAATGCTCACTAGCACATCTCCCCTTTGACTAAAACCCTATCCGTTAGCCATCCGCCCAGCAAGCCAGCAAGCCAACCACTCAACCCAACCCCACACTAACCGCCCTCCTCCTCTTCCTCCCCTCCACACTCGACCTCCTCCGCTGCACCGCCACCCCCATCCCCACATCCAGCGGCTTCCGCCTCCTCACAACCTGATAACCCCTATCGAGCTCCACCTCCACCGCACACCTCACCTTCAACGCCCCCACAGCCGGCCAAACGCTCCTCTCGCCCCGCAAGATCCAATACTGCAACCTCTCATGCGTCGGATGTTCCAACAACCTCAGCAGATCCGCCGGCGCCAGCTCCGGAACCAGCGTCAGGCTCGGACCGGGGATCGACTCATCGATCAGCAGACGGCGGACGGGCGCAGGCAGCACGCCAAGAGCGTCGAGCTGGTTGAGGCGATGGTGGAGCTCGAGCGCGAGGAGTCGGAGCAAGGGCGCGGTGAGGTTCCAGGAGCCGCCGGCCACAGCGTGGCCGGCGGTGGGCGGGCGGTGCTCCAGGTCGGAGCGCAGGAAGGGCGCGATGTAGGGCCGCGCTTGCGACACGATGAAGTGGTTCACGTTGAAGAGCTCGGCGATGCGCGAGAGTGGCGAGTGGCGGTCCGGGTAGCTGGCTTGGCGCCAGGGGCGGAACGTGATGCCTTGCGCCGTGGCCCAGGGCACGATGGCGTTGTTTTCGTCTTTGCATTGCAGCGTTACGGGCGGGTCGAGCGTCGTCGAGGAGGCGTTGGAGGCGAGGGCCGCGGACCAGATTAGCTAGGTGGAGGTTAGTTAGGGTGGGATGTGGTGCGGGTTGGGGGGGGGGCGTACTACGTTTGGGGCGGTCAGGTAGTTTAGCAGGTTTGGGACGCCGCCTCTTCCGGATGTGGCGACGGTTATGTTGAGGACGCGCTTGGTTTTGGTGTAGGCTTCTTCGAATGTCATGTCTCCAACGTTTGCCCGCACACATTCTTCCAGGACGTTCATGTCGAGGAAGTGACCTTCTCGGACGAAGCGTTTCACCCGTCGGATCAGCGTTCGCAACAGGCTGTTCTTGGCCTCGGTTTTGTCCTTGTCAGCAGTTCTATATCTGTCATGACCGGCAAAGGCCGTCAGGTCAATGCCATCCCCATTGACAAAGTCCAGGAGCTCGTCTTCTGTATGGATGCCCACAAGCGCTGCGATTAAAGCACCTGTGGCCGTACCGGTGATGATTCGTGGCAGCAAGCCTCGAAGGTGCAATGCCTTCACCACGCCCAGATGACACAAGCCGAAGATCGCTCCTCCCTGCAGCACAAGTGTAGATCGACCAAAAGCTTGTCGAGTATCATGTAGAAGGTCAAGCTTGCCCTGAGAAGAGAAGCCGCTCTCGAGACGCGGTGTTGTAGGAAGCGTCGTGACATAGTCAATGGCCAAAGCCACTTGAGTGATGTAGTCTTCTATCAGGAGCTTTGTTCCAGCATAGGCGCGGGTGAAGAGGCGCGGGGCGCTTATGTTCCCCAGGTTGCGCACAAGACCGGAGCGCAGGAGACTGACGAGGGTGAGGATGTCTTCGTCTTCACGGGCCTCGATGATGGCCTGGAGCCGTACGTAGATCAGTCGGTAGTCGTAGTATTTACTCGCTGCATTCTGTCGCCTGGAGACAATATTCAATCAGTTTAAATGACCAGATCCCTCTGATCCATGAATCCCGACGAAACGGACATACCAAAGGTCGGACCCAAAGAGCTCATCGAGCTTGAAGGCGGCCTCTCCCCAATCTTCGTACGACCGCGCTTGGGCGAGATTATCCAACAGGACGTCGCGAGGCTTCCTTCTTCTCCACCAAAAGAAGGCTTTCTGTGAGAGTCAGGACAATTGTTAAATTCCTGCCTTATCAACTATGTGGTTTGTGATAGAGAGACAGCACGTACAGATTGCCAGAAGAGCGCAACATCAGCGAAGGTGATCCATATGGACTCCAGCATGCTTTCACCAATGGTCCTTGTAAGGGCTGCAGACTACATCACTATTCGTTCCAGGAAGTTCTCTCTGAAGACAATCACCAAGTTAAGCTCCGTTACGTGTCGTGGGTGCAAGTACCCAGATGTTGACTTCGATTATCACATGTCAGAAGAGGAAACTTCTAAATCTGCCGTATCACTAGCATTGAGCTACCTCACACATGGGCACATCTCTCAGGTATTGGGATCAGTATGATTACTCGTGTCGAAGATTTCATGTGTCAATATTCCGGCCCCCGCTGAGGGAATGGGAAGTGAGGCCGAAGTGTTCCGGATGATGTCAATCCATTGTCATTTAACAGCTGTCAGCTTTTATGTAAGCACGCTACTCCAAAAGTTCATAGATAAGATAAGATATTAGATAAGATTAGGTTTACGATACGAGAGAGGTCTGAGTGTTGTTTGCACTTGCCCGTTTGGGGCAAGTCATTGTTTATCGGTCTTCCTCGAGAGACAACTTTCAACCTGTGCATTATACTAAGCTTCTCTGGGGACATAACATAACGTATGGTGGTTTCAATCTGGGAATACTCTCATTTTGATGAATCAAACGGTCGCCGCTGGAATGGAGGAGAGTATAAAGACTGAGATTGGTACCCGCCCTTCGGCAGCTTCTACTCCCTAACATGGAGCGCTTCTCGAATATCCTTTTAACTCCACCCGCTTCTTGAACTACTTCCTTACCATAATATCATACAATCCTCACTGTCCACTTGGGAGTGAGCACAGCCGATAGTTGCTTACCCTTTCATTTCCGGCCTCTACTATCACGACGGAGACAATATCGGACTCTTCAACGCAAACCCCCATAACTGGCACCCCCCCGATGCATACGGCCTCGGAGGAAGCGTACGCTGGGCCTCTGAAGTACCCCCTCTCTTCCAGTCCAGGAAGACCTTCGAGACCGGGCAGCACAATGCCGATTGAGCTAAAAGACGAGGAAGCCGAAATCAGAGCCATCATCCTGGAACTCCGAGATGAATGGTTCACGATCGACATTTCCAATGGGCTGGTAGATGGACTCGCCGAACCGTGGACGTGGCTGCCAACACCATAACTGATCCAACAGTTCAAGGATAGCAAAACGCCGGAAAAGAAGGAGCCCCCAAACGCCAACGACGGCAAAGGGGCTCCTCCGACGAAGAGCACCAAGAGACCAGGGACGACGACGAGATAACTATCACTGACTTTCGAGTCGGTGGGCCCATTCTCTGCCGATTACCCGTGTACGGAGCACCGTTAGACCCACAGCATCCTCTACGCCTTGCATGGGAGGCGTCCCTACGTGAGGATGTTCTTGCCATTCTGCATAGTCATCAAATCCAACACACAGAAGTGCAACCACTGAGACGGAAATCCGCTAGACTGGACCGACTCGAGGCCGACACCATCCTCGTACTAGCCGAAAAAAGAAACATGAATGACTCCTGGTTCCTGGCCGCCGTCGAGATCCGGAAGATTTGCACAAGGCAAGGTCTGATGAATGTCAGCGTCGAGCTCGCAGATCCAAAAGACTGCAGCCAACACTGACACACCGAGTTGAGGCCGACGAACCTATCCTTAGTGTCTGGCCGCTTTTAGAGTCTCGGACCACTCACAACCTCAGGGACAAGGACTGGCTGGCTCTGGAGCTACTCCGTCGTGGTTGTAGCTACTCACCCGAGAAAACCCAGTCACAGTCACCATCACCATCGACGAGAGTTCACAGGCCGACTGGATCGACGTCCGGGAAAGGATCGTCCGCGTGCTGGACGACAGTCACAACGAGCATGTGGCGGTGGAAATCATTAGGGGTGTCGTGTGGAGAGGGTGAAATGACGGAGCCTGCTTGCCTGTCGATCGTGGATAGGCGGGCTTGGCTAACATGGGTGGAAGCATCGGTCCTAGTGGATCGGGAATCAGCTCGGGGAGCTTGGGTGGTTACCTTCAGCTACAGCAGCAGAACAGCGACGCTTGGGACGATGGTGCTTACCTGCTTTCATGTGTTGGAAGGGGGGGGGAGGGGGGTGTGCAGGGGATGCCGAAATGTGGAAGGCAGCTATGGCCACAGTGCGCATGTCGCTTTCAGGTTCCTGGAGTCCGCCTGAAGTCCTGTCAAGTTGCGAGTGCAGTCATTCCACTACAGCAAAGGAGGACTCCAGCAAAGGAAGGACTCCAGCAAAGGAAGGACTCCAGCAAAGGAGGACTTTGAGCGAGTCCTCCCAGCCTTTACTAGTATTTTGAGTAAATATCAATGAGAAGTGATTACAGCAGTATCCCTACTTTTAAGGACTCTCGTTCGCTTGCTTGCTGTCAACCGTTGAAGTGCTTCATACTCTTTACAGATACAACAATCATTGTCACATCAGGGATCAAAGGGCTTGACTTCCACCCTCACGCCCTTCGAGTCCAACTTCGGGCTGGGCAAGAAATAGTCATGTGCCAGTTCAACGTCACTTACATCAGTCTCGTACAACTCAAACGTAAAACGTCGGAACACGGTGCCAAGTGCCAAATAGAGTTCCGCATGAGCCAGACTTTAGGTTGGTCAGTATCAGTCTATAAACGGAAGGGGCTCGACGTACTTGATCCCAAGACATGACCGTGGTCCTTTCCCAAAAGCAACGAAATAGCGATCGAGCGGTGAGCCATTCGAGGTCTTCGGATTGTCCAGCCAGCGCTCCGGAACGAAAGAACGTGAGTTTGGGTACACTTCCTCGTCATGATGGACGTCGACGATTGTCATCGAGACTGGAGTGCGAGCAGGGATCACCCAATCTTTGTACATGATGGGCTTGTCGGGAAGCCTGGGGTTGCGCGCGGTAACGCCATAGGAGAGTCGGATCCCTTCCCGGATACAGGCGCCGAGGTACGGCAACTTCTCCAACTGCAGCAAGTCGGGCGTTGCCGAAGGGTCGGGCAAGGCTTCGCAGAGCTCGTCCCGCAATCTTTTGTAGACTCGCGGTTGGCTGATGATGTAGAAGCATGCTGTGGTGAGCGCCCACGCAGTAGTCACCAAGCCGGCTCCTATGACCGTCTGCGCTTCATCTCCGAGACGACTTGATGTCTTCTCATGTGGTGGCAAGACGCTCTGAAGCACTTCGTGGAAGATTGTGGGATGAGAAGATTGTTTGTATGTATCGTCTTCGCCACTGGCGATGCGCGAGATTATGGCTCTCAGATCCTTTAGAGGTGTCATTAGCCGTCCGGACCAGCGCCCGCCACAGGAGGTCTCACACGTTGGAGCTTTAGGAGTATACTCAGTGGAGGGTTCATCTTCTCGTTAATACTGTCCGGAATTAAGTTCAAAACCTTCGACGAAGTTAGCAATCGCAACCTCACCGAATGAAATGGCAAACTTACGGGATGAACCCATGGAAACTGGAGGGCAACATGGCCAAACTCACACACGGCCATGAAGGCAGCATGGAAGTTGTCTTTGCAGCCTGGAGATTCCAGGTGGTTGTAGCACAAGCCGAAAGAGTACTCAGTGATCACATCGCCAGCGAAAGCAGACCACACGTTGTTGATATCAATGACTTCGCCACGTTCCTTACATCGTGAAAGCTGACTGCATACAAGGTCTAGTTTATTCCGAATCACCGGCTGGAAATCCACAATTCGTCGTTTTGAGAACCTTGATCGACGTTAGAAGGCAATCTCCCGGCGTTATGAACGATACGGAAGACACTTACATCGGATTGAGTGCTCCACGACGAATGCGATGCAGGGCATAATTCGACGTCGTGAAGACGGAGCTATTGTTGCCAAACCGGCCGGCAAACCATTCGTACCTGTCGGCCTTTGGGTTCGTTGTATAAAGTTCTTCCCAGTAGTCGCTGTCTCTGATATGAAGCTCTTCCGGTGTGATTCGAACGATGGGCCCTGCGTGAATGAGTTGATGGTACACGACAACAGTCGCATACACGTACCGTATCTGTTATGTAACTCATCGATGTGAAAGGTGAATTGGCCTTTCCGGATGACCTCGTAATAGAACTCGTACCATTTCGTCAGCGCCGCAAGCTTTGGCCCTGGAAACTTGGCGATGGGACTGAGGTAAAGACGATAGACCACGATCCCAACGAGATACGAAAGCCACACAAGAAGAGCTATAATGGGGAGTGCAAGGGATGGCCTTGTCAAGAGATTGGTGACTGCCATTTTCCACAACATCTAAAGAAGCTCTTAGGGTATGGAAGAGGAAGAGGAAGAGGGACACTTGATAAAGTGCGGAGTAAGGTACAAAGTACCTTCCTGGTCAAATTAAGATGCAGCGAACCACTGCACGAGAGCTGCACATGGCATGAAGCATGCGCTCACTCCTAAGGTACGAAGTAAAAATAGCTGCAACTTACCGGTACCTTGCTCCGATGCATATGCGCCAAGTGTGTGGTAGCGGTGTGCCAATGAGGTGTGGTGGTCCGAAGTTCCGGGACATCGACCAGGCAGAAGCAGAACCAGGCTGAAGCAGAAGCAGGGAAACTGTTCGAGGCTGAGATGCGATTTCTACCACGAACGTTCGACCATGTGAACGTCAATCGAAACTTCTCCATCTCTGAACCTTTGCTACAGCTTCCTTCAGGCGGTACGTCATCATGTCGTCCAATAACGAGTTCCAGGAGATGTACTGGAGCCTCCCGGAGCCAGAAGTTCAGGAAATGCCTACACGACGCTGCAAAGCCTGCTCGAGGATAACCTATGTCAACTTTCGGGCTGACAGCGTGATGGATGAGTGGTTTCGTCCCCGAACGCTTGTGATAGGTGACTTCGATTATGTAGTCAAGTCTGCGTTTGCGGGATGCTACGTTTGCAGAATAATCATGACACACATTCTTCAGTCCTTCACCCATCTTAGCCAGATGATGACCTGTTATCATTTTATCAAAAAGGTCGGGTTGAGGCTGTCCCTCGATGATGAGTTGTCACTCCATTGCTGGGATGGTGAAGGTCGTCAGGTAAGGCTCTCGGACTTGTCAGTGGCCGGTGTAATAGAGCTTTGGGATAACCCGGCAAACGAGTCAGGAGACAAGGCAAAGCAGCAAGCTGATGATGGGGAGGATATACGTGGAGCTTTACGTTGGGAAAGCGATGAGACCACCGGCCTGGTAGGGCTTCTAGAATGCGGTCAGTCTTCAGAGGAACCTAGCAGCCGTGCAGTGCAATACAATTAACAAATCACAGATGAAAACAGATTGAATTTCAACCCATCGATCGGAATACACCCGCTGCTTCTTCCCCACTGGCTTTTGAATTGCGTCAGAGACCACCCCCTATGTCATTCCAATGTGGGTGAAGCTACACCTGAGTTGCCAACTCGAATCCTCGACGTCGGAGATTCGGTCGACTCGATTCAGACCCACCTACTTGTAACGAACGGTTTGCGGGCTCCATATTTTACGCTGAGCCACTGCTGGGGTGGGACCCATCATACAATGTCATTGAGCCATACCAACTTTGACTCGTTCGTGGCAGGAGTGGGCGATGACGAGATGCCGAAAACATTCTGTGACGCTATTCAACTGACTCGAAATCTAAATCTCCGGTACCTATGGGTTGACTCTATGTGTATCATGCAACCAACACCGATGGACAAGGACGATTGGAGCCGAGAAAGCGCCCGGATGGGAGACTATTATTCAAGGTCTCTCCTCAATCTCGCGGCTAGTGCGGCTTTGGACAATACGGAAGGACTGCTACATGCAAGAGCAGGCTCGCAGTTCGAGGTAAAACCGTTTCCCCTATTTGAGGAGGCAGTACATCGCGAATGGGACGAATTTTCCAAGATCATGGAACGCGATCCGAACTGGCTCCCGATCATGCAACCCAAGCCAGCATCGTGGTTGCAACATGTTCAAGGGTCTCCGCTCAACTCTAGAGCCTGGGTACTTCAAGAGAGGCTGCTCGCGCCTCGGACCCTGCACTGTACTATGCAAGGGTTCTTCTGGGAATGTTCCGAGCTTCGCGCATCTGAGTATGAACCTCTCGGTTGCCGTCTCGACTACTCTACCCGGGACCATGGCCTTTTAAGTCTAACCCAACTCAGAGAGAAAGAAACCAGCTTCATCACTGGAATTTATTGGCGGCATGTCGTGGAAAGTTTCTCCCAACTGCGAATAAGCTTCCCAAGCGACAGACTCCCGGCATTAGCAGGTCTTGCGCGAACAATACAGGAACACACGAAAGACACATTCATCGCCGGCCACTTCAAGACTTCGTTGATGAGCAGTCTGCTGTGGTTCAGGCTGGCTTCAGACGCAGCGGGAGTGCAAGTGAGGAACTCTGGCGCGCCGTCGTGGTCCTGGGCATCGACATCCGCCCAAGTCAAGTTCACGCCCCTGGAAACTAAGGACTACCCATCCCGTAACCCTAAAGAGTATGACTGGAAGGCTGAACTTCTTCACATCAACGGGGAACCCGCGGACAGGAACCCTTATAGTTGGGTGTCTCATAGTTCCCTAAAAATGCAAGGCTACCTGAAGGAGCATGGGCCTCATTCTGACTTCCCTGAGCTCATATTGGAAGACCGTACTGTGCAAGAGCACTGGAGTGGCCACCTTCCGATGCCAAAGGAGGATTCGGTTGGCCAGCTAGGCACTATCTACTTCGACCGTGAAGAGGTGCTTGAGGACTTAGTCAAGCCGGAAACAGATGATGAGCCCAGCATCCCAAAGTCATCTGCAGACCAATCAACCCCGAGATTAGAACAGCAATTCGACGATGTTTCCATTGACGATCGGTCCAAACACGAGGCTCGTGAGAGTGACGAAGTCGCCGTGTCCGACAGAGCAGCAGCAGCGAAGGCTCCCGTCGTATCAGATCCCACAGAGGCTCAAGTAAAGAATGAAGAACGCCCAGTAATAGCCCATGGTGCAATCTGCGATGGCTGTGAGAAAGTAAGGAACCTAGACTAAATACTATCTACTCCAGCTGATCATCCATAGCGGATATCTGGGCCTCGCCACAAATGCCTAGACTGCTCTGACTTCGACTACTGCTCGGCGTGCGCAGCGAACGCAAGTCGCGATCATCCAGACCATCGGTTCAAACGGCTAAGCGATTCTCGGACCCAGACTGCCTCTGTTGTCGCAAACCATAGCCTCCTCCATGCGACGATCAAGGAACAGATGACTGCGGCGACGAATAGCCAGGGATGGAAAGACCTAGAGCGTGCCTCTGAACAGCGGCGCGAAGCCGAGAAGGATCAACCGAAGCCTATCCAGATCATTCTAGACAGCCCTGACGACAAACATGCGGATGACCAGATGTCTTTGTTCTTGATCATGAGCAGCTGCACGAAAAGCTTCCACGAAGGTCTTGTATTGGTCCGAGCCGATGACGGCGTTAGATTCCGCAGAGTCGGATTCTTCACTACGAAATTGGAGTCTGCGTTTGATGGTGCTGACCTACTCGAGGTCGAGCTCATCTGAGAATCTGAGCAATATAGAATTAAGGCTAAAGGCTACGGTTGAGCTGCTTTAGAGCAGAATGCCATCGGCATCACGTCGTAATAGACATCTTCGCTAAAGAGCGGCGAATGGGGATGTACCCTACAACATCGCCCAGAATTTCACGGCTAGGCAGACTTGGGGCCCCCTGACAATCAAAGAACGGGCCATTTCTAGGAATTTGACGAGATACCTCGGTCTCCAGACGCATGGGGTTGCTCATAGCAGGACGCCTGATGTCACAACACGCCTTGCGTGCAGCAAGTTGGCCATCCTTTACAGAACGCCTCTTTGAACTGTCATGAGCTTGTACTCAACGAGGAGACTCTGCTGGATCTCAACAGCCGGTCTCGAGTAAAGCCTCTTCCACGAGGTTCCCGTCGGAGAAAAATCGAGCATCCAACCGCCCCCTCTTGACTCCAACCCATCCATGAGGAGCCAGCTTGTCGTCTAGTTGTCGAGCCGTGTGCCATCAAGCGGAGAGAAATGCAAGTACCTTCCACCTGTCACGGCGTACGCTTGCAAGGTGACGGGGAAACATCAACATCTCTTGGCAGAAGATATGGAAATCCAGAATTTGGTTATGAAGAAATGCAAACAGACGTGCAAACCATCTATAACACTAGATGCGTCTTGCTCTTACAGACGTCCTCCTCTTTCGCAATTGATCAGCCAAGGGGCGACAACACTCACCCCCCACCAGAGTATCTACATACTACGACGTCATACAAGAAGGGCATTCGGAAGTGCTCTCGTGAGTGATACACTGCAACCTCCGAGCGACCCGAGGCATGCCCGGTCCATTCAGCAAGCCGGAGCCACGAACCGCGTCCTCTTCTTCTGGTTACACTGCACCCTAAACTTAGCCGCCTCGACGGCCGTCAACCCGACAAGCCCAGCCTGCATCACAACGAGACCAACTCCCGAGACCTCCGGGTTGTTCCATCTTGAAGAACGCCGCTGTAGAATAACCTTAGGTACTACTGTAAACCCTAAGTAGAAGTGGTCTGCTAACGTTGACGTTAAATTAAGCTTCTTCCTCTTTCGGCTGTTTCAGCCAGCCAGCAGCCTCATTAGACAGTCTAGAAGCGTGGAGCGTGGAGGGGAACCTGCCTAGCCCCACGTGCGTGCAGGGTCAGGAAGTCAATCCACTTAAGGTATCAATGTCCAAAAGTCCAAAAGTCCAACGCCATTACTCCTCTTTTTTTCTTCTTCGAGCACATTGCTGCTGACGCTCCAAGTGGTTGTGTCTAGACCTTAAGATCCATGGCGCTCACTGTGATCGGTACTCTGTGTTCAGTGTCGACGCTGCCTTAGCTCAATCTCCTTAGCTACCTGTATGCAAAGATGCGTTGGTTGGTGCGAGCTTACGACGTCGTGGAAGAGACAAATAATAGAGGCTGGCTGAGATAGCCTTTACGCATGCAATCAGCATGATTCGGTTGTACAGAGTAGACTGGTTCGGGTACGGCTTGCGGGCTTGCTCAAAGACATGGAAGTCCTCGCATGACAACGCCACTGAGCGCGTACCGAAGCTCGAGCAGAATGTGAATCAGTCCGTAGAAAGTTGTCCCTATTCATTTACACTATGTAGAGTATATATAGGAAATGATGACTAAGACATAAATAGAAGCACTTAATAAGAGATGAATAAGCAATGATATCACATTCTTCTCTACTGCATAGTCACAACAGTTCACTGATGTGAATGCAGAGATTTGCTTAACATTCTGTAAAATTTTTATCTGTAATTTGCATTCACATTGTGTTATCTCACTTCACATCACTATTGTCATTCAAAAGCAGCTAGAAGTACAGATCATTATCATTATGACAGTAAAATAAATTATTCATTATTTACATTATCTATCTATATCATCAGTCACAATCTCTCAAAAAAAATTCTCTTCTTTTTTCTTTAATTTTTAATCACACTTCAACTTTTAATCATTACTTCATCAACTTATCAATTTTTTATTTGCTCTATCATCATGTAAACTTTCATAATATATTCATAATATATTATTAATGTTTTATAAATCATTTCTTAAGATCTATATTTCATGTTGTGTCACTGTCACTTCATTGTCAGATACAGATAACAATAATTTAAACTGAAAGAAGTCTGCTTTTAATTGTATTTATAAGACTATTAATTATTTTTATTTTAAGAAAAGCTCATAAAACTCTTTTCTCAATATATTATCATCTTAATTTCAGTTTAAAGATTAACAATATATAAAATTAATTAAATATTCTATTTTTAATACTGCTTTCTCTTCTTTCTCTGATGAATTAATTATTAATTAATTCAACTTCTCATTACTTGATGTTCTGATTAATCTGTTGTTAAAGAATTAACTTAAGATTAAGCTTAAGATGTTGCTGATAATTTAGTAGTTAATTCTGTATATTAATATAAATTCAGATTGTTTTTGTGCTCACTGAACATATTGTAAAGTCATTGTTATTTATATTTATAAGAAATGTAAGCTGATCATCTGCAACAACTATGTGCATAAAGACAGATCATTTACAGTATACATTCAGATTAAGTTTAATAATCATTATCTTCTTTATAGTTTGTGTACAAACTGTCATTAAAATATACAGAATATTTAATGCAGCTTTTGTAAATATAAATTTATATTAATATAATAATTACTTATTGTTCTAAATCATACAGAGTTCAAATTCTCTTTATTTGTCAATTTAATAACTTCTTATTATCATTATATTGTTACTTTATCTGCTATTCTCATTGTCATTATCAATAACATTATGCTTCTCATTAGCTACAATTACTTGTCAGCAGAGAATGTTTTAAGCACTGTAAATGAATTAAAGATGACTGTTAAAATTCTTTATTGTTGAGTTAAAAGATTTAACATTAATGTATTTATTGCTTTATTTGTGTCATTATCTTATCTGCATCAGTTATGTTCTCACTCATCATTGCATCATTGCAGTGAACAGTAATTTTGCTTTAAATACAGTCTGTATTCAGTTCATGACTTTTTTTTTTTTTTAATAAATAGATAATTAATGAAATTGCTTTACTTCTGATATTATTATCTTCTAATTTATAAGAATCTTTTTCTTAAATCTTTCACATAGATTATATAAGCTCATATTTCTTTCATAGATCATCATCAAATCACTATTAATTCTTATTAAAGTTAAAATTTTTTGATCTTTCTTTTTAGCTTTATTACTTATTTGCTTTAACTTCAACTCATTATGTTATTGTTGCAAGCCTTTATTAAGTTATTTTTAATCATTTAATTTTTTTCTGATATCATATAATGCTGAGACTTTCACTCTTTCTTAATTACATCTTTCTTCTGTCATAAATGTTAAAGTCAAGTCATTAACATTTCTTTAACTTTTAATAGTTTTCTGTAATGCATTCATTACATCATTCACTTCAGTCAAGATCAGTTCAAAAAAAACAACACTTCAATGTATTTTTAAAATGTTCTGTAATGAGAATACAGATGAATTTACTCATTCATAATATTTTTATATTTTATAAATTATCTTTTAAGAAAGATCTTCTTTCTTCTTTATTAAAAGCTTATATAGCTCTTCTTTTTATCTGCAATCTCATTCAACTCAAGATATAATTAAGAGTTCTTTGTAAAAAAACAATGATAACTCTTTCTATTCAAGAATCTCATCAATTTTAAGACTTAATTACTGCACAGATAATTTAGCTCATTTTAGACTGCTTTGCAGCTCTGAATTAACTCAAAATTCATCAGCATTAAAGATATATGCTTTTATAAGTTAATTATTATAAATTAAATTTTGTAAAACATGTCTTATGAGCATTTCTAATGTATAAGTTTTTAATAAATGAATTTTTAATATCTTATAAGACTTAAATCATTTAACTTTAAACTTCTGAGACTCTTCATTTTATATAAGTACTCAGTCTTCTTTCTTTATAATGCTTAATCACACTGTTTCATTATGAATTGTTTTTAATTCAATAATCTTTTGTAAAAGAATTTCATTAATAATTGCTTAAACTGTCTGTATCTGCTTAACTCATTTTAACTGATCTTTAAAGTCAGTTTTTCTCAGCAGTTAGAAATTGTTTAAGTTGCTTAGTAATTGTAAATTTATTTTATATAATAGATAGAATGAGCTCTGTTTAGTTGTATTATAAGCTTGAATTCAGATTACAAAAAGTGCTTATAGTAAATATTCATCTCATAATTAAGTTGATTTACTCATAAAATATTTTGTAAGCATAAAGCTCAACATTTTATTTAGATTTTCTATCTTTTCATTTATACAGAAATGATAGAAAGTCATTATTCTATGTTGAGTCTCAAGCTTTTTCAAATAGTAAATCATGATATGACTGAGAAAGTTTATATTATTATTGAATAGTAACTCTCTCAGTGAATTATAATTCATAAAGATTTCATTATACAGAAAATCTGCAACTATTATTTTCATTGCATTCAGAACAGCTTTAGTCACAGATCAGTCTATAATATAGTTAATTGCTGTTATAATTCAGCAGTTTTCTCAGAGCATTCAAGATAATATGTTTATTATATTAATTTCTTATCTTTTAAACAGTAATAAATTCTTACAAATTAAATATAAATATTCTTTAATCTCTTAATGTTTTCAGAGTCATTGAGCAACTTAACAGTTAAAATAATGTTTTGTAAACAATTTAATATTTTGTAATAATTTATGTCATTAAGCTTAAAGTTAAATGACTTTAAGCAGTCTCAGCATTTCTAGATGCTCATATTCAGTATATATATATTTCAAAAAGTCTGCACAGTACTAAAACTGTAGAAATGACATTTCATTATCATCTTACTTTTAAATTAAATATGAGTCATTTAATTCTGAATTATAACACAGTCAAAATTGATTCATCACATTATTTTTATATACATGCTTATAAAGCAATGACTTTTCAGATTTTATATTATCTTTCAGATACAGTATCATTGCTTTCTTTTATTTTACATCATTTAGTTCTTATAGAACATCTAAGAATGCTTTATTTACTGAAGTTTTCTTTATAAAATTAAGTTAATGACTAATTAAATCTAATACAACAGTCTAAGCTTCAGATTAATATTGAATCTTAAGATCATACTGTTGAAATTTGTTGATTCATTAAGCTAGCTGTTTAAATGAATGCAGTGTATTCTTTAAATATTGTAGATCTTCATGATTTATAATGATAGTCATAGTATAACTGTTTTTAATATAGTACTGTTAAGTTCAAAGTGCATGCTTAATGATCAATAGTTTCTTTTTATAAATAGAATAATTGAGCTCTGCATCTTATAACTTTCAGTCATTATAGATAACTAAATAATGTTTTTCATTCATTTTATTCTGCATCAGAGCACAGTCAATTGCTTATTTAAAAGTATTCATTTCAATAGTAAATAATTTGCATACAGTTACTTAAATAAGTATTGATTCAGATATAAGTACATTTTTAAGCTGTTGAAAGACATTATTACATAATGTGTTTTAAATAATGAATTAATTCTTCTTTATACACAACTCAATGTTGTTTTTCTTAAGCAAATCTAATAATGATGCTGCAATCTGTGTAAATTCTTGTACAAATCATCAGTAATACAAAGTTAGTTCAAGAAACTATCATACATAATGTGCTGTCTTTGAAGCAGATCAATTCTTAATGACTAATATCTTAATAGAAGTCAGTCATAGTGTGTCTTGTCTTACAATATGTTTACAAAACTTAAGAATTTTCATCTCAACAGTGTACTTACTAAATTTAGCATATAGCTTATGTTTCTTTAAGATACTGAGAATAATTCATAAGTGTTTTCAATGATTCAAAATTGAGTCAGAAAAGATCAGTATATTGATAAGATATATTAGACAGAATTTATTGAGTAAGTTCTGTAATATAGAGTTCATCATTGACTAAAATGTCATCAGAGCATTGCATAGCTTAAAGAACATAGTTATGAACTTATATTTGCTGTAATGAGTGTTGAAGACAGTCTTTTTTGTATTATTTTTAATTATATAAACTTAATAATAGTCTAAAGTGAGATTAAGCTTAATTAAATATCAAGCTTTGTCAATTCAATCTAGACATTTCTGAATTTAAAGAAGTAAATATTTATTTTTAATAATAATGTTATTTAATGCTCTGTAATCAATACACATTCATTATATATTCTTCTTCTTTTTAACAAACAGAATCAAAAAGTCTTATAAACTTACAGACTCATGAATTAAATCTTTATTCAATAGCTTTGTTATTTATTTAGTCTGTTTATTCAGCTGTAGCTGTGACAGAGAGTAAGCATTTATGTTGATAGACTTAATGTTATTAATATTAATGCTATGTTTAAACATCTATTTAAATGATAGTTTGTGTTAGATATATAACCCATGATAGCTATGCTATTAGTGTGGTGCCACCTTTTAACAGGTTATGAGCCCAAGTTAGTGTGTGATAACTTGTGTAAAGTGGCGCCTAGGCCACCTCTGCCGGTGGTTCAAGTCCATGGTGAGAGAGTAAGTCCAAAAGGTCATGAGTTTAAACCGCTGTCTGTGTGCACCCTTTACACCTGCGGGTCAGTTGCGGGCTGATCGCGGGTTAGGGGAAGTGTTAGATATATAACTCACGATAGCTATGCTATTAGAGTGGTGCCACCTTTTAACAGTTTGTCTGATAAAATTAATTTAAATATAAATTAAAACTCTTCAATAATGACTTATAATTATTCATTCATAACAGCTAACAGTTCAACTTCTAACTTCTTTGAGTTTTGTTGAATCACTAATAAGTGTCTGACAGTTCTGTAATTTTAAAATATCTTCATAGCTGTACACTCTTTAATCACATTTAATGTCAATTCATTTACAGCTTATTGTCACTTTTTCAAAAACAGATAATGATGTTTTTGTTGTCAATTCTGAATTGTTATACAGCTTGTAGCTTAATCAATCTGAGAATTAGTGATTTTCAGTTAAATTAATCTCAGAATAAGATTATGTTTCTAAAGATTCACAATTTATACTTTTAATTGTTGTTAAAAGCTATTTATCTTGAGATGAAAGATCAGCTTTGTGATTGATTAAATGATTTATTTATTTAATAAGAATATTTTAAGTGATTTGATTTCATATTGATTATTAATTAACATTTAATTGATAACTGTTGAGAAAATATATATTTGATTTACATCTAAATTAATTAGTACTTTTACATTTATCTTGTTCAGTTCATCTTAAATGCAGTCTGCAAGAATGTATGCATTCAAATTGAGAATGTTGATTTAATTAAAGATTATACTTAATAATAAGAATTTTAAGTCATTCAGTATGAATGCTTTATTTAAGTCATTATTGAGTTGAATAGAAGCTTCTGTCAACTTGTTTATAAACATTTCTATATTTATAAATAACTTTAATTTTCTAAATCATTCAAATCAACTTCAACACTCTTTGACTTCTTCTTGTCTTTATTCTTTCTCTTATTCTTATTCTTACTCTTATCTTTGCTCTTATCTTTACTCTTATCAGTATTCTTGTTGTCTCAACAGTCTTTAGCTATATATGAGAACTTTTTACAGTAAAAGTATGCTTTATTCTTTTTACATTAGATTTGATAAGCTTTTGTATTCAACTTATTTAATTTAGACATAATTAATTTTTTATAACTTTGAGATCAGTCTCAAGAATTAATTAATGAGTTATTACAGTTTAAATTTAAGTTGTCAAAGACATTAAGATGATTCTTATTATATATTTCTTAAAGACTTTGTTCAATTCAATTAACTTATTATTATTATTTGTTCTATTAACTCCCTATTCAGTCCCTATCTAGGTCTATGAGGGCGAATCGCCTTTGCAAAGGAAAAACCAAAATGGAAAACCTTAGTTC